>Ga0307489_10000824_pt1 | contig 19678 bp, 29 predicted proteins | sample SB12metaG_FD_202247 | JGI IMG/M metagenome (GOLD analysis project Ga0307489, IMG submission 202247) | Sea-ice brine microbial communities from Beaufort Sea near Barrow, Alaska, United States - SB 1.2 | ecosystem: Environmental > Aquatic > Marine > Coastal | place: USA: Alaska | collected...
TCCTAATCCGTTATATTGCAAAGAGCGTTGTATCATGTGGCGAGCAATGTCCGTCAGGCCCTACACCAAGTTGTGTATGCTCAGACCGTGAACTGCAATCTCATGTCCGCCGGCGTGAGCGCTTGGATCGCCCACGCGTGGAAGGCAGGGGCTTACACTCGTCCACTTCTCAGCTCAACCTCAGCCGTTTCTAGTCACTGAAGCCACAGCAGGCGTCCACTTCTCAGCTCGACCTGAGACGTTTTCGCTGATGCGACCTCCGAATAGCTCACAGAAAGTGCTCACGTTCAGCCGAAAAGTAGACTTCTGTAGAACATCAAACGTGCACACGTTGAGCTGAACAGTGGGCGAGTGTAAGCCCCTGGTGGATGGCAACGCCTGCGGTCGCATTCGACGCGAGCAACACGAATCAGGCAGGGGAGTACACTCGTCCACTTGCAGGTTCAACGTAAGCGCTTTCTGTGGGATGGGGGAGTCTCCAGGGATTGTTTAATGAGTGTTCACGAGGTGTGAGGGAGTATTAGGGTGTGTTGTGTGTCATAAACGGCTCAGGTTGAGCTGAAAAGTGAACAAGCGTAAGCCTCTGGGCTCAGGGCGATGTTGCCGCTATTCAATACAAAAGGGCCTTCGATGCTGCGGTTCTCGGTAAGGCGGTGCAGATTGACCCTATCAGACCAAAGTTGAAACCGCCTGAACTAAGCGCTTGGAACTAAAGTGTGATATACTGCTTTCAATTTCTACTTTCAAATTCAACTTGCGCCGCTACATCTTGTCGCACAGACCGTCGTTCAGTGCGAAAAGGTCAGGTCGAAAGCGCCTGGTTTCCGTGTTGAAAGCGCCTGGTTTCATCGTTTGAAACTGAATCACGAGGCAAACCGCTCTATTCAAACTTTGCTTTCAATTTCACCTTGCGGCGCTACAACCAGGATGTTGACTCCACACCGGCATGGGCTTACACTCATCCACTTCTCAGCTCAACCTGAGCCGTTCTTGTCACTGAACCCATCCAAAGTAGCCAACAAAAGGTGCGTACGTTTAGCTGAAAAGTGGACGAGTGTGAGCCCCTGCACACCGGCCAAGTGCACGTCGGGAGGAGTCGCCGCAGTCAAAGAGAAGAAAACTATCGTAGGGTCTGTCAGAATCGCATGTCCTGACCCCCCCCGGATACAGTCTCTCGACCAATCAGGGGCACGATACAATGATGGACTGTCAATTGACCAATCAGGGAGCATACCTGGTACACGTTTTACGGACGAAATTGGCGCGAAACGTGCAAATGATCCAGCCAATCACGTTGCGGTAACCCAGTCTCTCGACCAATCACACGAGGGCCTTCTACCACTGGTGCAGACTGGGTGTAAACATCCTCCAACGCATTTGCCCACCATCGTTTCTTGAGTCAAATGCCACCCGCCTGATAATTTGAGAGAGACGCTTTTGCTTGCATATAAAGGAGGCACCAGGCTGTAGATATGGCCTCCGCCCACTAATGATTTGAGCATTTTCTGCCGAGCACTACATTGCGGAAACCGCCTTCCACGCTTCGCAGGACACCCAGGATGCCGTCGCAAAGCCCTGGTCGATCACCGGGGCTAACCGTTTCATCAAGACTGAGCTGCTTAACGCCGCTAAGGACACCGCCGCCGACTACTGCCGCTCCCTGTAGGCGCTCCCCGTAGGCGGCAAAGTCAAAACGGCGTGGAGGAGAGACGCGTTCATTTACTCCATACCATTAACCAACCCCAAATCGAACCGCTATCGATGCATCATTGAAGAAACCCCCAATGTTTAAGATTCAAGGGCTGGGTTTAAAACGAGAGAAGAGCAATGTGCTTCCGGAATGCCCGCAATGTTTTTGTGATTTTAAAGGACAAAAGAAAAAAGTAAAGAGAAAATTGGAAAGCTCGACCTCGTAGCGCGAGGACCACTGAAGCTCTCAAACACACGTCGACGTCGCCTCGGTTTGACGGGATGCAGTTAAGACGAATTACATTCAAAGCAAGCAGTGTGTGTGAGATTACAATTTGTACGTAATAAATAGCAATGTGGGACCACCCTGACAATTTATGTATCTTGTATTTACAGTTATTTACGGTATTTACCACATTGTGCTGGTGCTCACTTAGTCATCCACCAACGTACGCACCAAAAAGATCGTGCCCGCCACTCGTTGACCACGTAGTGTACCGGAAGCGGCGGCGGCGGCGGCGACGGCGGAGGTGCATCGCCGCTTGTGCTTGTGAAACAAAATTTCTGCAAGACTATTTGTCCATCGAGCCCCGAGGCAATCAAACGGTGAGCAATAAAACAAACTTGTCTCCCCTTGGCGCGGTTACTTTGGCATTGTTCGGTCCGACTAGACCAGGAGCGAACACGGGTTTCGATCGTTAGACTTGAAATATAAGACAGACAAAGATATAACACGGGTCGCAGGGACCCATGCGTTGGACGGCGCCTTCGAACCTTCAACACGCCCCAAGGCACTCACATGCTGAGCCTTAAACCAACCCCGTCCACTATAACTGGTCTGGGTTTTGAATGAGGCACGTGCCAATGAACGTATCCATCATAGACCGTGTCGCGTCGAGCGCTGGCGACTTGCTCTGACTGGTTGACTTGATGCTAATGTTCCGATTTAGATGTCAATTTTATGCTAACGTTCATAGAACCCAAGGCACTCACATGGTGAGCATAAGCCAACCCCCTCCATTCCGATACACGTGTCTATTGGTTGAATTGTCATCATATGACGAGACGAGCATTAACAGCGCCGAGAATAGTTTACGTGGTACTTGATACATTTTTCGCACGAGAGCACCGTTTGTGATTTTAGCTCTCGGCCCAATCTCACCTCCCTTGCTTACTAACGGCGAGAGGGGATGCGCGCAGGCACCCGCGAGGAGGGCTGCTGCCCCCCTCGCCCCGCCCCGCGCGCGCCGGCGCCGCCAACACTCACGCGGCCGGCGCCGGCGGCGCCGCCGACGCCCATCCCGCCACCACCCATCATCCCTGTGCCGGAGATGCCAAAGCCCGCATCCATCAGCCCCCCCCCCGAACCCTTGGATGGAATGGAGGGTCCCTGGGACGAGGGACGAGTGAATGACGCTGACCACTGCATCATAGGATGTCAAATATCAAGGGTGAGTATACAATGTGGTGGACGACGAGAAAAGCAGATTCAATTTTCGCTCGTCTCTACCTTGGACGGTCCCGCGCCCGTGTTGCGTCCGGGCGTGATGCGCCGCGGCGGTGCGGCGGCGACGGCAGCGGCGGCGGCGGCGGCGGGCGGCCCCGCGAGTCCCGCGCGGACTGGCGGACGGGCGGCGCCGCCGAACGGCGGGCGGGCGGCGGTGGCGGCGGCGGCTTGTTTTGGAATCGGGGGCTTGCTCGGGATGCGGCTGCGGCGGGCCGCCTCCGCCACCGGAGCGATGCTCAATCGCGAGCCAAAGGCCCCATTCCTACCCCCCCCTCCACCCCCACCCCCACCACCGCCGCCACCGCCCCCACCGCCGCCACCACCGCCACCGATGGTTTGCCTATAGCCGCCGCCAGCGCCGCCGCCGCCGCCGCCGCCTCCGCCTCCGCCACCGTCGATGGTTTGCCCATAGGATCCGGGTCGGTGCGCCCCCTCCCGCCTCGCCCCCCCCGTCGGGTCGTCTGGAAACGGGTTGTCGGGAAATGGATTATCGTCCTCCTCATCATCGTAAGGCGCCTCCTCGAACGTGAGCACGTCCGGTCGGCTGGATGGCTGGGTGGACGGCGGCGGCGACGGCAACAGCGCCCCCTCCAGCGGCGCCTCGGTGTAGCGGCGCAAGTTGAATTCGAAACCATAAGTTGAAAGTAGCATCTCACACTTTAGTTTCAATCGCTTAGATCTCGGCGGTTTCAAGCTTTCAACCTGGGTTCGATAGGGTCAACCTGCACCGCCCTACCTCGGCGCCCCAACCCCACGCCATGGCGCCGCCAAACGGGTCACCCTCGCCGCCGCCCTCGCCGTGGGGCACGCCGTTACCCAGCTCGGCGTCACCGTCGCCGTCACCCAGGTGTAGCGGCGCAAGTTGAATTTGAAAGCAGAGTTTGAAAGCGAGTCATCATATTGTAGTTTCAAGCGCTTAGTTCCAGGCGGTTGGGTTTGATGGGATTAACCTGCACCGCCCCACCGAGGTTGTCCACAAACCCGTCCACCCGCCCGCCGTCCATCTCATCAAGCGACCCGTCGGACCCGTCAGAACCGTCGTCGTCATATTCATTATCATTATCGTCGTCAATGAACATCGGAGGCGCGGCGGCTTGATTGAACATCGTGTAGCGGCGCAAGTTGAATTTGGAAGCGAAATTTGAAACCGGTTCATCGTATTTCAGTTTTTAAGAGCTTAATTCCAGGCGCTTTCAACGTGGGTTTGATAGGGTCAACCTGAACCGCCTTACCATGGGAGGCGTGGGGGGCGTGGCGACGTGCTGCTGCTGCTGCTGCTGCTGCCCGCTCCGATGCCGACCATTTTCTTGGTCCGCTTCCGCCACCTCCTCCAGCGAGGTCTGGTTGTTGCTGACCAGCCAATCAGCGAGCAGCGCCTTGCCCCCCGAGCTGGGCTCCGGCTCCTCCGTGCCCCAGTACCAGGGGATTACACTCGTCAACTGTTTGGCTCAACTTAAGCGATTGCTGCTGGATAGGGGGTGCATATAGGGGTTGTCTAGGGGGTGTGTAGGGTGTATTAGGGGGGTGTATTGGGGAGTGTCCAGTGTGTATTCTGTGTCAGAAGCGGCTCAGGTTGAGCTGAAGAGTGGACGAGTGTAAGCCCCTGCCCAGTACCCGCGCTCCTCGCTGTCCGCGTCAGAAAACTCCGAGCTCGAGTCGCCGCCGCCCAGGGGCTTACACTCGCTCACTTCTCAGCTCAACTTGAGCGCTTTATGGGATAGGGGTTGCGCGTAGGGGTTGTGTAGCCCGTGTCAAGGGGGTGGTAGGGGGTGTTCAGAGTGTGTAGGGTGCTTTTGTGCGTCAGACACGGCTCAAGTTGAGCTAAAAAGTGAACGAGTGTAAGCCCCTGCCGCCGCCGCCGGCTCGCATACCGCCGCCGCCGCCGCTGTCTACGTTTGGGAAATGTGCCACCGCCTCGCCGCTGCCTCCAGCGAGGGCCAGACGAATCAGGCTGACCACGTTATATAAATTCAATAAACTCAATAAACGTGAGGTTGAGTACGGTGGATGACGTACGGGTGCCAGTGCGAATGCCTGGTGCCTCCCTTGAACAAGCGGAAGCGTCTCTCTCTCTCTCTAGTATGACAAAGTGCGTAAAACCACTCAGACACTTAGCAACAAGTAGTACTAAGTCGTCCAAATGGAGCGTTATGATTGGTCGAGCGGGCACTAGGTCAGACTTAGTGGCAGTTAGTCAGTCTAAGTGTCTAAGTGGTTTGGCGCACTTTGTCATATACGACGTGGCGAGCATGAAGCATCGATCCACACCTGCAGTGTCACCTGGCCCGCGCTGTGCGGCGGAGTCGCCGCCCCACCGCACCTCCCCCGGCCACGGGTTGGGGCTCACCACCCCCTCCGCGTCTGCCTCCGACAAGGGCCTCAGGTTTAGGGTTTAGGGTTTAGGATGAAAGATTTAGAATTTGGGGGTTTAGGGTTTAGGGTTCAGGGCCTCACACTCAGTCTCGCTTCACTTTAATAGCTCAACTTGTGTGCCTATGACACTCGTTCCCTTTTCATCTTACAGCCTTAGCCTCACATTCGTTCCCTTTTCACCTGAGCGGCTTAATTTGTGTGCCTGTGAGGTGATTGAGGTGGCTTCAGGGACAAACGAGGCATTCAAGTTAAATTCAGTGTCGGGTCTGGTATCGAATGTATGGTATCGAATCCCGTTCGACCGATCAGAACTGTCCATTTGGTAAATCCCACCGACCGACTCGCAGGAAGTCCGACCGGGTCGCCATCCTTGAGTAATCAGACCCTCGGTTCCGAGGAGATAAGTGTGACATGTCACCCCGACACTGAGTTTAAAGTCAAGCTGAAACAGGGAAAGGGATTGGTGTGCGGCCCCGCCTCGAACCACACGACACCCTGCTCCTCCACCTCCGCGTGCTGGCCCCACTTGCCCGTCTGACCCGTCGTGCCGTCCACCACCGTGCCGCCCGTGAAAAACATACCGGCGCCGCCCATGTCGTGCCCGTGTCCCAGCTGCATCGGCGTAAGCTGAAATTGAAAGCAAAACTTGAAAGCAGTTCATCATTTATTTAGTTTCAAAGCGCTGTATTTTAGGCGCTTTCAACATGGGTTTGATAGGGTCAACCTGCACCGCCCTACCAAGCCCCATCCCGGATCCCATCGAACCCAACCTACCACCACCACCGCCACTGCCACCGCCACTGCCACCGCCACTGCCACCGCTGCCACCGCGACTGCCACCGCCACCGCCGCCTCCACCCGCCAGCACCCCCGGCACCGCCTCCTCCCCCCGCGTCATCTCATACGCGTACTCCTCTGCGTAACCCTCCCCGCCGTAGTCATAAGCCGACTTTCAGGGGCTTACACTCGTCCACTTTTCGGCTCAACGTGAGCGCTTTCTGTGGAATAGGGGGTGCACTCAGGGGTTGTTTTGGGGTCGTCTATGGGTTGTTAAGGGGTATTAGGGGGTGTTCAGGGTGTATTTTGTGTCAGAAACGGCTCAGGTTGAGCTGAAAAGTGGACGAGTGTACGCCCCTGCCGACTCCCCATCGAAGTCCCCGTCCCGGTCCCCGTCCTCGTCCTCCTCCCCGGCACTCATTCCCGGAAACCCGGGGGAACCCCCGTGCAGGGCCTTTCATGAGTATTGTTGTCAGCGTGACTCAAGTATCTCTATCTTTGAGGTATTAAGTGGGATCACCTCAGAGGAATAAGTAGAATAACTCAAGCGTAATTCACATACCTTTGAGGTTTGAGAGGGATAAGTCCAGTGGCTTCCTAAGACAAACGGCGTAAAAGATGAGCTGTTAAACGCAGTCTCCGCTTTGTAAAAGGAGGGTCTGAAGACCCTCATATCATTGGTCAAGAGCCTACCGGTATCCTCTCGCCCAATCATATGAGGGCCTTCAGACCCTCCTTTTCCGAAAGCGGAGACTGGGTTTGAATACTTATACGACAGGCCCTGCCACCATGCCCGCGCCTGTGCTCACTCCCTTCGTCCCCCTCCTCGAATTCTTGGCCCTGGAAATGTTGACCCTGCTGGTGTTCGTCGTGGTATCGCAGGTCTTGGTCTTCGTAGTGGCCCTCACCTTCGCCGCCTTCGCCATCACCTCTTCCTTCGCACCGCGCCCCCAGCGGCGGCGCCTCGGCGCCCCAACCCCACGCCATGGCGCCGCCAAACGGGTCACCCTCGGCGCCGCCCTCGCCGTGGGGCACGCCGTTACCCAGCTGTAGCGGCGCAAGTTGAATTTGAAAGCAAAGTTTGAAAGCGGTTCGGCGCATTTCGGTTTCAAGCGCTCAGTTCCAGGCGCTTTCAGCGTGGCTTTGATAGAGTCAACCTGCACCGCCCTGCCCAGCTCGGCGTCACCGTCGCCGTCACCCAGGTTGTCCACAAACCCGTCCGCCCGCCTGCCGTCCATCTCATCAAGCGAGTCGCTGCCATCGTCGCTACCGTTGTTGTGGCCCTCCCCTTCGCCGCCTTCGCCTGCACCTCTTCCTTCGCCCCTCGTTTCGTCGCCGCTGTCGTTGTCAAAAGAGATGTCGCCGCTGCCCTCGCTGTAACGGCGCAACTCGAAATTGAAGGCAAAGTTTGAACGCGAGTCAAGCATATTTTAGCTTCAAGCGCTGAAAGCATAGACGCTTTCAACACGGGTTTTGATACTGTCAACCTGCACCGCCCCACCTCGCCGCCGAAGGTGATGAACTGCGGCTCACCGCTCGGCGGCTTGGGCTCGGCCTCCTCGCCATGGGGCCCGCCACCAAACGCTCAAAACATCAAGACGGGGGGCACGGGCAGAGCCACGCAATAATATACTGGTTGGCGAGTGTGATGAAGGACATTTTGGGGAAGCTTGAGCGATATCTGGCGGGCTCGGGCTCTACCCCGGCCGCGATCTCGCCGCGGAGGAACGCGCCATCCAGGGCGATGACCTCCAGGGGGTCCAGCGACGGCAGGCCCAGGTGCAGGGGCTTACACTTGTCCACTTTTTCAGCTCAACTTGAGCCGTTTCTGACACAGAATACACCCTGAACACCCCAGTGTATTCCCGAAAACCTCCTAAACAACCCCTAAATGCACCCCCCAACCGACAGAAAGCGCTTACATTGAGCCGAAGAGTAGACGAGTGTAAGTCCCTGCCCAGGTGGCGCCGCCGCGCGCCGCGCCGCGCGTCCAGCACACCCGCCAGGCCGCTGCCGCCCCCCCCACTGCCGCCACCACCACCGCTCTCACCATCCAAGTCTAAGGCAGCCGCAACACCACTAGCGCCATTATTGTCGGTGGCGTAGACTTCTTCTATCGTGCCGTCCGCAGCGAAAGTCTCAGCGTCCTCAGCTGCGTCTTCGGGCGAAGGCGGGGGTGCAGCCGCCCGAGACCCGTACGCGCGGCCCGTCACACTGAGCTCGGACGCGTCATCAGCGCGCCCCCACCACTCCTCGACAGGGCCCTCCAGTGCCGCCAACCAAGGACCCGCGGCGGCGGCAGCGGCGGCGGGGGTGTTGCCAGCTGTGTGGACGCCGTCGGCGGCGGGCTCCATTGGGATGACCTGCACGCCTTCGAGAAGTGCGTTTTCGTTTCCGGGAAGTGCGCTCCGGCCCCGGACGCGAATGTGCGGAACCGTCCCGGCCCACTCAGCCACCTGCTCGCCCAGCGGCCGCGTCGTCTGCCGGTCCGCGTGCATGCGCTGCGGCTTTGCAGCAGCAGAAGCAGCAGCAGCAGCGGCAGTCAACTTGACTTTCACTCCATCCTCCTCCGTGTCCCCCGGGAAAACGAAACCACCCCCGCCCCCGGTCCCGGTCTCCCCAGCTGCCCCCGGGGATATATTTTCGACGTCACCGTCGCCGGCGGTGGCGTCCCCGTCGCCGTCCGCGTACACGCCGTCATCGAACGCGGTGAGCATGGCCTGCAGGCGCGCAGTGTCCGCCGCCTCCACCCAGGGGCTTACACTCGCTCACTTCAGAGCTCAACTTGAGGACCTTCGGGACACATCGCTCACGTCAGAGCTCAGCTTGAGCACCTCCGGGACACGTCCACGGGTTACGTTGGGGTGTATGGGCGACGCAGTCAGCTTAAGTTGAGCGGAAAGGGGCAAAGTAAGCTCAAGTTGAGCGGATGTGGGAACGAGTGTAAGCACCTGCCTCCACCTCGTGGCTGAACCCGCGGGGCGAGGCGTCGTCCAGCTCGTCGTACACGTGCCCGCTCCCGCCCCCCCCATCCCCGCCCCCGCCCCCGCCCCCGCCCCCGCCTCCCCAGCCGCCGCCGCTCCCCGCCGCGTCGTTCATCCGCAGCGCGGACATCTTGCTGTTGTGGGGCGGGGATGGGAGCGGCAACGGCAAACGGCAGGTGAGCGCTTGAACAGATGCCCCGGCGTGCCGAGTTATGAGAGAGGGGGCACTACTTTTTGGGAGAGGAGTGTGATATAAGAGGCGAGCTAAACCGAACCAACTGCGGCCAAAGCCGGCGCCATCGGATGCGGTAGGGTGGTGGTGTTGGGAATGTGTTGGCCGCAAGCGAGGTGCATCCACCGCTTGCGGCCAACACGTGCGTCAGAGCGATGGTGCCCAAAGTTGAACACAGCAGCTGGACCCGCAAACGGGAAAAGTCATGTGCAGAGGAATGGAAGGCACCCCCGGGGACAAAGAAGCGCCGGAGTATGGGCGGGGTGAGGGCGGGGTGGCGCAGGACGGACGGACACGCACGAGAAGTCAGGCTCGCTCCCGAAGGACCGCTCGTCGTCGCTGCGCTCCGACTCCATGACGACCTGCCGCCGCGCGCGTCGAATGGACAAGGCTCCGACTGCGACTCCAAGACGTTGGGCTACGCGGGTGTACCGGTACACGAAAAGCACATCGCCCCCTGACACCCCCTCCGCGCTAGTAGGATGAAGGGAGTTGGGTGACTGGTGGGTAACGATGTTACGAGGATGCCGACCGGTTCTCTTATGGTATATTAGACCCCTCATCGGCCGCTCAACGTCGATGCGATCGTAAACATGGCGAAAGCACCTCCTTCGATGACATTTTCAAGCTAGGTTTCTTCGCTGCGCCGCAACGGTGGCCCTTCACACGGCACAACGCACTCGTCTCGTGTAAACCCGCTGACCCTCACTGACTGACTCACTGCGGCGGCGGCGGCGGCGGCGGCGGCTGATAGTACTGCTGGTAGTGCTGATGGCCCTGCTGCCCCGGCTGCCCCCCGCCCCCCCACGCCCCCTGCTGCATCATCTGCATGTTCGGCTGCGTGCAGTAGGGCACACCACATTTGTACCGGACTCTACTCTCGTCCACTCCTCAGCTCAACCTCAGCCGTTCTGGTCAGTGAGCCGTTTTGTGTCCAATTGTGACGAGTCATGACCCACATGATACTGCAGGTGACGAACGTGTCCCACAAAGTGTGCTTACATTGAGCAGAGAAGTGGACGAGTGTAAGCCCCTGATGTGTACCGCCACATATTGAATGTAGCTACACGGGGCAACTTCACCGAGTATTAGTGAGACACACGGGTGTGACGTGTTCCATGTCAAGGCCCTGCCAAGTAGCCGCCCTGCTGCTGCTGCTGTCCGTGTGCTTGTTGCATACCTGGCTGCATCCCGGGCTGCATCATTTGCATCGGCATCATTTGCGGCGCCATGCCGGGTTGCCCCATCTGCTGATATTGACCCGGCATTTGACCCTGCATTTGACCCTGCATCTGACCCATCTGACCCTGCATCTGACCCGGCATTTGACCCTGCATTTGACCCATCTGACCCGGCATCTGACCCTGCATTTGACCCTGCATCTGACCAATTTGACCCTGCATCTGACCCATTTGACCCATCTGCACGGGCACCATTTGAACCATGCCCTGCGGCGTCTGAACCATCTGACCCATGCCCTGCATTTGACCCTGCATTTGACCCATCTGACCCTGCATCTGACCCTCCATGCCCATCATCTGCGGCTGCTGCTGTCCCATTATGCCCGGACCCTGACCCCGGCCCTGACCCTGCTGGTTCATGTACCCCTGCTCAGGGGCTTACACTCGTTCCAATATCAGCTCAACTTGAGATCTTCTGTCCACCGCGTAACCCAACTTAACCCTGAATGTGTCCTGGAGTTGCTCAAGTTGAGCTCTAACGTGAACGAGTGGAAGCCCCTGCCCCTGCTGCTGCTGCATCATGCCCTGTTGTTCTTGGTGGAGTTGTTGCATGTAGCTGGGCTCCTCGCCGCCCATGCCCATGTAACCCATCTGCATCGCGGGGGGGTTGTTGCCTTGGAACGGCCGGGCCATGCCGTGGAACATGGGCTTACACTCGTTCCCAATTCAGCTCAACTTGAGCAATTTGTGTGGGATAGGGGGTGCATTAAGGGGGTATTTAGGGGGTGTTTAGGGGGTGTTAGGGTGTATCAGGGGGTGTGCAGGGTGACTTTATGTTTCAGAAACGGCTCAATTTGAGCTGAGAAGTGAACGAGTGTAAGCCCCTGCCGTGGAACCCCCCGCCGCTGCTGCCGCCGCCGCCACCGCCGCTACCGCCCCTACTTGATGCTTCGATGTTGCCGCCGCCGCCGCCGCCGCCGCCGATCCATTCGCTGCTGGGTCCGAGGTTGCTCCCCCTCCCCCTCCCTCCTCCCCTGCCCCCCCAGCCGCCCCCGCCGCCCCCACCGCCACCGCCGCCCCCCCTGCCCTCCCCACCCCCGCGCCCGTCACGGCCGCCGAACCTCCCCGACCCACCGCCGCCCGCCGCCGCCGCCGCCGCCGCCAAACCGCCGTCATCCAACGGCCGGTCCGGCCGGTCATCCTCCTCCGCGTCATCATCTGCGCCGCGCTTCTTTTGTTTCCTCTTCTTCTTTGCCTCCGCCTCGTTCCAGGGCCTGCCCATTCGTTCCCGCCACACCTCAACTGACTGTTTGCTCATAGTGTCAGCAAAGCCCAGCCTCACTCTCCCATCGTCAGAGTACAACCTTGGGATACATCAGGTGTTATCAGGGACATATGGCTGAAGTTCAGCTGAGGGGGAGACGAGTGTAAGGCCAGGGAGGAGGAGGCGGCGAATGCGTACGATTACATCGGTATCATACACTCTGAACAAAGAATGAGGGAATGAGCTTCACAGTTTTCAAGGGTACCTCAAACGGCGGTCAACGCGTCTCGAATTTGATACCTTGAGTAAACAGACGGTCAGATTTGTCATACAATGGTACAATTTGGCGATTCGACCGTCTATTTCTCAAGGATTGGCGACCGCCATCAGAGGTACCCTGGAAAACTGCGAAGAGTGGCAGGCCCCGCCTCCTTCTCGTCGTCGGAGTATTCCTCGTCGTCCTCCACCTCCTCGTCGTCCTTCCCGCTGTTGTCATAACCCTTACTGTGCAGCCCCCGGGTGTCCAGAACGCGGTGCATGCCCTCCACCACGTTGTAGCGGCGCACGTTGAGATTGAAAGCAACGCTTGAAAGCGGTTCATCACATTTTAGTTTCAAGCGCTGGAACCGGGCGTGCTTTCAACTCGAGGTATGATACTGTCAACCTGCACCGCCCCACCATGTACACGCGCATGCCCACCTTCACGCCCAGCTTCTGAAGAACCGGCGCCGGGGCGGCGGCGAGGGCCAGGGCCGGGGCGGCGGCCGGGGCGGCCGCGGGCTCCTCCTCGCCCGTTTTGCCCTGCTCACCCTTGTCGCCGCCCGCTTCAGGAGTGGCGTCATCGGCGGCGGGCATCGTCTCGTCGCGTTGCAGCGTCTTGGCCGCCGCCGCCGCTGCGGCCAACCCATCCGCTGATGTCGCCGGACCCGCCGCCGCCGCCGCCGCCGCCGCCGCCGCCGCCGCCGCCGCCGCCGTCGGTGCCACCACCGCCGTATCCATGTTGTCATCTCCCTCCGGAGCGGCAGCGGCGGCGGCGGCGGCGGCGTCGGCGGGCGCGGGCGCGGCGACCGTGGGGATGCGGAGCGCGTAGAGCGGCGCCGCGACGGGCCCGAACACCTCCTCGATCGCCCCCAGCCCCTCCCGCCCGCCCAGACACAGCACCGTGTCCTCGTCCAGCGGCGGCGTCCCCAGCAGCAGGGCCTCCTTCGCAGATTTCCAGGGTACCTCAGATGGCGGTCAACGTGTCTCGAATTTGAACCGTGAGCAAACAGACGGTCAGATTTGCCATACGATGGTACAATATGGCGTTTCGGCCGTCTATTTCTCAGGAATTGGCGGCCGCCATTTGAGGTACCCTGGAAATCTGCGAAGTCCGCTCCGTCCCGTTCCACCTCGAAGCAACTTAGCATCAAGTTGGGATCCGAGGTCCGATCCACCGAGTGAATCCAGGGATAAGACGGCTGGCAGTTGTACCTGAAAAGCGAACGAGTGTAAGGCGTAAGGCCAGGCAGGAGGATGCGGCAAGTGTGTACGGGCACACTATGATTGGGAGGAGGTAGAGGAGGAGACGAGTGCCTACGGGTACACGATGAGCAGAGAGTGACGCTTCCGCGTGTATAAGGAGCCCCAGACTTCCGCACTGCCCCCCGTATGGGCACACTGTGAGTACACAGTGTCCAGGTAAGAGCCTAGTTCAAACACCCCTACTCTAGTAACCCACTGTAGTCCCCCATACTTGCCCACTATAAGCCCACCAACCACCAGCCCCTAAATTAGCTTACACTAGCTTAGTTTAACCGCCCCCATCGCCGGCACTAACTTAGTTCGACAAGCATAGGTATGACAAAGTGCGTGAAACCACTTAGACACTTGTCTTACTTAGTGCTACTTAGTCTAACTTAGTGCTTGCTCGACCAATCAGAACGCTCCATTTGGTCGACTTAGTACTACTTGTTGCTAAGTGTCTAAGTGGTTTCACGCACTTTGTCATACGACCCTGCCCTTCAGCGACTGCACCACCATCGTGTCGCCCACCACGGAAACAATCTCTCCAATCGCCACGATGTGTTCGTGCTCCCCGATGGGCAGCAGCGGCGGCGGCGGCAGGGCGTGCGAGCTCGCGGCGACCTCGTTCTTGGTCTTTGGCGGCTCGGTCATCGTGTCCTCGTCATCCTCGTCGTCGCCCTTGCTGCTCACGCCGTTCTTGATGTCCTCCTGCCAGGGTCGTGACATCAGTAGTACGAGGCAGGTTTCGCTAAGAATTTCCCGAGAAGCGGTTCAGTGGGCGCGCGTGCGGAGAGTCGCGCCCGCGGAACCGGCGCGGTCTATGGCGCCTATGAGGGGTCGTGCGAGAGTGTCGCCGCCGCTATGCGCGCATCAGCGTACCTCCATGCTGTATCGGTACCAGACGCTGGTGTCGGAAATCACGTAGTTGGGAGCCACCCTCCACAGCCACGCTGTTAATGTTAAGCAGCGGACCGACCCTGCGGCTGCGCCTGGGGTGGCGGTGGAGGAGGCTCCAGGGAAGCAGTACATGGAGGGGGAACGGGGACGGGTGCACGGCCCTGCGTCGAGCCACTTGGGCATGTTATTGAGGTCGAGCTTCTCGGTTTCGGAGTCCGAGGAGGAGCTCCACTCGCTGCTGTCGTCGCCGTCGCGGATGACGCCAGGGATGATGCGCTTCGGGCGGCCATCCTCCCCGTCGGACTCGAACTCGAACTCCGCGTGCGCCGCGTCCGCGTCGGGTCCGTCGTCGTCGTCGTCGTCGCTCGCGGCGTCGTCGTCGGAGCTCCCGCTCTCGTCGTCAGCCTCGCCGCCGCCGTCGGCGGCAGCGTCGGCGGCGGCGGTGTCGGCGGCGGCTATCGCATTCCGGGAGGCGCCGGCAGCGGCGGCGGCGGCGGCGGCGGCGGGGGCGGCGGCCGACGCCGAGGTGGGCTCCGCGTCGTCGGTGTCCATCTCAACAGTTCCTCGGTTGCGTGCGTCTGACAAAGAACGCACTCAATCGTGTGCGCAGGCGCGGCGGGCGGGCGTGACAACTCGTCTTGCTTCGAGCTTGAACCAGAAATGTGAACCCGAGATTCATCGCTGCTTGCCATACTGAATCACGATGAAACGGCAATATTTTACCCTTTGAAAATACATTTTGACCGTGAGGTTTTGTATTACATCATCAAACGACAGGAAATACTGACGTGAGACAGGAGCAACGACGGCGCTCACAACGAATCGCGCCAGTCGTGTCCCCCCTTGCGGCGGCTGCTCGAGCGTCCCTAGACTAAGGATCAGCGCGTGTTCGGTGTCCACCGCCTGTCGTGTGCGCGGCCACTGATCGGAGAGGCCAACGCTGGGAGCCCCATCTCACATTTTGAACCGTGGCGCCTCGAGCAGAGTTGAGTTCGTTCGCTGACGGTACAGGAGTGCCGGGTATGGCGTGCTAAGGACAGCGCGAGGGCCGCAAGCCGCAAGCCGAGGGAGGCCGAGGGAGGATCGCGGACCAACGGAGCCGCCGCCGTCTCACCGAATCACCGTCGCGTCGGCCATAGAAGGTGCAAACAAAACAGCCGGGGGGAGCATCGGAGTTTCAAGTAGGGCTGGCGCTGGCACTTTTTGCCCGACGCGCCTTTTGAACCCTCCTATCTTGAGCAAAATGGTGTCCCTTGACGTGGCGAGCAATACCTGCCAGGCCCAATGCCCGCCGCCACGCAATAATAAACCTAGTCTCCTCAGTAAAATGGCATGCTTTGACGTGACGAGCAACATGTGCCATGCCCTAACTCTAGGAGGTGCCCAGACGCCAGTCGGCAGCAGAGACAAGTGGTGAGGTTCGTAGCTTACGCGCTCGGCCGAGATGTCGTTCCCGGGCTCGGAGAAGCTGCTTGACTTCAGCCAGGCCTTCGATGTGGGCATGCTGGACCAGGTCATCGCCGCGTTCTACACCCCCGGCGTTGACGCGCAGATGGTGAGCGCCGTACAACCCCCAGCGCCACCCCATCCAACGTCGTTCAGCAGTCTCACAGGGGTTCGAACCAGCAACGCCTCTTGGATCGAACTTTGGGCGCGCGGCAGGCCTCGCGCGCGCGGCGGCGGCGGCGGCGGCGGTCATCTCCCCGCCGTACGCCGACGCGTCCCGACGAATTCGCGCGGCCCCGCGTAACGCGCTCGGCGGCGCGGATCGTTCGGGCCGTGCAGTCCTCTCGCCAGAGGGTGCTGACTCACACGAACCTCACTCATTACCCAACTCACTCGCTCACTCACTCACTCACTCACTCACTCACGCATACACTCCCTCACACGCGCACGCACGGACTCCCTCACACACCTCCTCACTGACGCACGCACGCACATACGCACGCATGCCAGCACTCCTCCCTCGGTGACTCCCTCTTGCACTCGCCCCCGCACTAACTCACCCCATCCTCCCTCACATCACCCCCGCCTCGCCTCCCTCCCCGCCTCAGCGCGCGGAGGCAGAGAAGATCATGACGGGCCTGCAGGAGCACGAGACGACGTGGACGCGCGCGGACGCCATCCTGGAGCAATCGCCCAACGCCAACACCAAGTTCTTCGCGCTACAGGTACTGGACGGCGTGATCAAGTACCGATGGAACGCGCTTCCCACGGCAGGGCCGTACTCCGCCGCCTCCCTCACAGCCTCACATCAGTATGACAAAGTGCGTCAAACCACTTAGCGACTTAGCGATCAGCATGCTAAGTCGTCCCGTTCGACCAATCATGACTGTCCATTTCGTCGAGTTAGCACTCAAATTTGCTACGTCGCTAAGTGGTCTGACGCACTTTGTCATACTTAGTCCCCTCAGGGCCTCACACCACTTCCCATAAGGCCTGACACCAATACTTGATCCCCTCAGCAGGGTCACACCAATACTTGATCCCCTCAGCAGGGCCTCACACCAGTCTCTTCAGGGCTTCACACCAGTACTCAGTCCCTCCAGGGCCTCGTGCCGGTGGTTCCCTGAGGGCCTTTCACCAGTGGTCCCCTCGGGGCCCACACCAGTTCCCTTCATGCCTCACTCGAGTAATCCCCTCCAGGGCCAAACATCAGTATCCTCGGGGTCTCGCACCAGTTTGCTATAGGCCTCACACCGGCAGCGACACAACACTACGTAATTTAAGAAGAGAGAACAGCAAGGACCGTGCCCAGCGGAGCAGCGCGAGGGCATCAAAAACTTCATTAGCAACCTCATCATTAAGCTCTCCACAGACGAGGCCGCCTTCCGCCGCGACCGAGCGTACATCAACAAGGTCAACAACGTCCTGGTGCAGATCTTGAAGCATGACTGGCCGGTGGGGCCGGGGCCGCAGGCGCCCGTCGTCACTCACCTCGCGGGTCCTGCAAGGTTTCGAGCGTCACTCACTTTGCCCCGCAAGGTTTCGAGTGTTGTTTATACTTTTGCCCCGGAAGGTTTCGAGGGTTGTTACTCTGCACCGCAAGGTTTCAAGAGCTGTCATTTCGCGCCGCAAGGTTTAGGACACTCTCAAGCACAGCTGTGTGTCGATATGACGATCACCTGAGCGAACGCAGCCGTGTTGTGTTGACATCACCTGACCAAACACCGTGTCGTGTCATATATCACCTGACCAGACACAGCTGTGTGGTGTCAACTTCAAGGGGGGTATGTTTTATTAGAATTTAGGGTATTCAAATTGGAGCTAGCGGTCGGTTGTACACATCGCCTGAGCGAAGGACGTGTGTGTGCGGTGGCGGGTCCCTGCCCCCCGGCGCGGTGGGGGTCGTTCATCCCGGACCTGGTGGGCGCGGCCAAGCAGAGCGAGAGCCTGTGCGAGAACTGCATGAACATCCTCAAGCTGTTGTCCGAGGAGGTGTTCGACTTCAGCCGGGGCGAGCTGACGCAGGCGAAGATCATAGACCTAAAGAACGCGCTGAACACCGACTTCCCCATGGTGGGGCGGTGCAGGCTGAACCTATGGAACCCATGTTGAAAGCGTCTGGAAATCATCGCTTGAAGCTCATATATTGACAACCGCTGTCAAACTTTGCTTTCAATTTCAACTTGCGCCGCTACACCATGATACACGAGCTGTGCGAGTTCGTGCTGCAGCACAGCCAGCGCCCGGAGCTCATCCAAAAGACGCTGCAGACCCTGCACGCGTTTCTCAGCTGGATCCCGCTGGGTTACATCTTCGAGAGCACGCTGCTGGCAGGGGCTTACACTCGTTCACTTCTTAGCTCAACTTTAGGAACGCTCTTATGGGATAGGGGGTGCGCGTAGGGGTTGTGTAGCCCGTATTAAGGGGGTGTTAAAGGGTGTTTAGGGTGTGTAGGGTATACATGTGTGTCATACACGGCTCAAGTTGAGCTGAAAAATCAACGAGTGTAAGCCCCTGGCTGCTGGACACGCTGCTGACGCTGTCGCCCAACCCCAGCTTCCGCAACGTGGCGTTCCAGTGCCTGGCAGGGGCTTACACTCGTCCACTTTTCAGCTGAACTCAAGCGCATTGTGTGGGATAGGGGTGCAATTAGGGGTTTTTCAGCGGGTGTTTAGGAGGTGTCAGGGGGTATTAAGGAGTATTAGGGGATGTTCAGGGTGTATTTTGTGTCGGAAACGGCTCAGATTGAGCTGAGAAGTGGACGAGTGTAAGCCCCTGGTGCCTGGCCGAGGTGGGCGGCCTCGCCGTGGAGAGCAAGTACGACACGCACTTTGTCAAGCTGTACGTCACGGTAAGGCGGTGCAGGTTGACCCTATCAACACCACGTTGAAAGTGCCTGGAGGTAAGCTTGAAACTAATGTGTGATGTACATCTTTCAAGTTTTGCTTTCAATTTCAACTTGCGCCTCTACATCACGGTGATCACGCAGCTGCAGCAGATCATACCGCGCACCGTCAAGATCTCAGACGCGTACAACAGCGGCTCGGACGACGAGCAGGCCTTCATCCAGAATCTGGCCATCTTTCTCACGCAGTTCTTCAAGGCAGGGCCTGGCCGATATTGCTCGCCACGTCATATGATGCCGTTTAAGCTCAGTGTCGGGTCTGGTACCGAAGATATGGTACCGGATCCCGCACGACCAATCAGAACGGTCCATTTCGAAAATCCCACCGACTGACTCGCCGAATGTCCGGCCGGGTTACAATCCTTGAGTGAAGAGACCCTCGAATTCCAGGAGATCAGGGCAACCGGTCGTCCCGACACTGAGTTTAAATTAAGAAACAAGGTTTCAAAATGCTTTTGATGACGCGGCGGGATGGGATATCTTGAGGCCTTGCTTGAAGGCGCACATCCAGCTGCTGGAGACCACGCCGGAGTACCAGCAGCAGCTGCTGATTGGGCTGGAGTACCTGCTCAACATCTCATACGTCGAGGAGCCTGAGGTGTTCAAGGTGTGTCTGGACTACTGGCACGTGCTGGTGTGTGACTTGTTTCAGAGCGACGCAGGCGGGGCGGAGGCGGGCACCGGGCAGCCTGTGCTGGAGTTCTCCTTCGCGCCCGCGGGCACCGGATCGCAGGTACGGCCGATCCCACGACGCGGGCGAGCACAAGCATGATTCACCTACTCTTCATCCTCATATGTACCACGCTTTGAACCCGTGTTTATCGAGTTAAACGGCATCCCACACAAACGGCATCCCACGCATGCCATGACGTGGCGAGCTTGATGTGGTATGGCCGTAGCAGGCGCCCGGGAGCGGC
>Ga0307489_10000825_pt1 | contig 19675 bp, 26 predicted proteins | sample SB12metaG_FD_202247 | JGI IMG/M metagenome (GOLD analysis project Ga0307489, IMG submission 202247) | Sea-ice brine microbial communities from Beaufort Sea near Barrow, Alaska, United States - SB 1.2 | ecosystem: Environmental > Aquatic > Marine > Coastal | place: USA: Alaska | collected...
TGACTGAGTTGCCCGTCTGCGCATCTCCGGTGATAAGTCAGTCATCTGAGACTCACGAAATGCATCATTCGACATTTGGTTAGCCTGCTCGACTCGGGCTTGCATAAGTGGATCGGATGATCGAATTGCCTGAGTCATGTCTGCCCCGAATCGATTCATTAGGGAGATATCAGACCCCGCTTGGCGCTCTGCCATTTGGGAACCAAACTCCTGTGATCGCATTGCTTGGTCCTCGGCAAGTTGTGCCATTGGGTCGGCCGCTCTTCGAGCCAAGCTAAGTTGCAAGTCCTGGTACTGTGGATCGTATTGTTGACGAGTTTGCAGTAGCTTATTCTGCAAGGCTGGATCGGACATTGCATTTACATACTCTCTAGCTGATCCTCCCACATCGAATTTTTCTAAAGCCGGTGCATCCTCTCCTCCGCCAAATAATTTATTAAGAAAGAATGATGGGACTCCTGACGAGTTTACAGGTACACCTGCACCGCCCTTAGATTTTAATAGCTTTGCCTCATTATCATTAATGTAAGCTAGTTCTTCCCCTTCGGGTGCGGCCATATTAAGGACTGTGGCGGCTTGTTTGAGTGGATCTTCGGGTGCATAGGACATTATACCCGAATCAGTCATCCTCCCACTAGCACCTGATCGATTAAGGATTTCTCGCTCCATCGGATTGATGTAGGCTAAAGATTCACCTTGCGGCGCTTGGTTGTAAAATTCCTCCATAGCTTTATCGTAACCTGCATCTTTTGTTTGGGTAGATGTCATAAAGATGCCGTCAGAGGTGACCTCCTGACCTTGGTCATTCGTCCATGTTTTTGCCTTGCCTGCATTTAATAATCGTTCCACCAAACCATAGTCATCGTAATCGGTGTAAAGCGGTACATAATTCCATAAATTCATAATTCGATTAGGTTTTGATGATGTAATTTAAAATGATGGTGGGCTGTACATTGGGGTGAGATTGGTCTCCTCCTGTAGCTCCTGTTGTTAAGTCGCTATCATTAGTTAATCGACCTGATCCTTGCGATGTAGTGTCTAAGCCTGACTGAACTGTGCCCTGGTGTGTGTGGCTTGGTAGCTGGGCTACAGTAAGTTGGTGGTCTTCCAGTCCACCGAATGCTCCTAAGTTATCTCCATTTATTCCACTTATTGCCGTAGTTAAGCGATTAGCAGATGTGCCGCTCATATTATCCCGACCGGCGATTACTCGACCTTGTAAATCAGGGACTCTGAAAAAATTAGTAGTCTCTCCACCTGTATTGTAAGTTAAACCAATCGTACTAAATAAATTAGAGTGAGTGCCTGTTTGGTCGTACTCGTTTCCATCACAGAATAAATAACCTGTAGGTTCAGATGAACCAGCATAAGGTAAAATCGATCCTGTCGGCATAAGCACACTTACCGCCGCACTATTGAGCTTTGCCGCTGTGACCGAGTTGTCCTTGATGTGGTCTGTGCCGACTGCACGATTGGCATCTACAGAAGCATCGCTGGCTAACTCGTTTGAGCCGATGCCATTGCTTGGTACTTTGAGTTTACCTGTGCCTGTGTCTTTAACGATAGTCGACTCATCTGCCGGATCGTCAAATGATGCAAGATCCACAATGTCTTGCAGTTTTTGTGCGGTTACTTGATCGCCTGATGCGAAAGATTGTCCTCTTGATAATATAGCCATGATTTTACCTTATGAAATAGATGTGGTTGATCGGTCAGTTATTCGGGCATCTACTTTAACTGCACGAATGTATGGGCGACCCAAGAATGGTTTAATGTCCGCCTGAACTCCAAAGCCTCGCTTATTTACTCTAAGCCTTAGAGAGGCATCCTCCGAGTCGGCAAGAGTGCTTCCAAGCAAGGTTGAGGCGTTAATTGATGCGGTAGTGGAGTCAGGTTCTTCGGTTATAAATTCGATAGCACTATCGGTCTGAGAGTTATTAGATTTCATCTGAATCTCGGACCGACTAAATACTTTTCGGTCCATACTATCAGCATCGAATTGGCGAGTGGTTAGCTGGCTTATTACAGGAATTGTTTCAGCAGATGCCTGACCAGGTGTAACTGATACAACATCCCCACCCTCAACAGAATCGACTCGATGTACCCCACCCTCTTCGGTGGTTATATACAAGGCATTTTGTGCGCCTTCCCGAGCTACGATTAATTCCCGAATGGCAAAGTCTATCGAGTTTACAGAGTCGATACTCTCAAACCCTCCATTAATAAAATTAAAGATTATAATGGTATTCAACTTTCTACCATTGCCATTACCTGGAGCAGAATCCAAGGGCAAAGCAATCCAATATCTGTTATTAAAATAAACTGCACAGGACAGGTAAGCATAGTCCTGATTTATACGATCTATGTAGGGCTGAATTGTTTCTGATATTGGTGTGCCAGTTCCTCGTAAATTATACTCATCCATAAACTCGACCGAGTATATACCTTGGTCGGATAAGAATAGAATTTTGTTCGCTACCTGAACGATAGATTTGCGAGCAGATGCTCCTATTTCATTGGTTACCACATTAGTGGATACATCAGATAAAGATCCACTTACGCCTGTGAGTAGGTGGATGGATTTTCGGTTAAATGCGACAATGCTATCCTGTGTAAAAGGCTGAAGGCCAACCAGGTAATCGCTCTTGCCGGCAGATACTCGGAATTGATTTCCGATGATGTCGAATGTGTCTGAATCGAATATATCGGATGCCGCTAATTCGTCCCTAATTTCTCGGTCCTCGGGGTTTGTGTCGGAGGTATACCAATATGGAACCCATAGCCTACGCTGATGAAATTCTCCCCACGGGGCGGCTGGCATATGTACAAAACCTTTTCCGATAGCTAGTGCTTTACTAACTGTGATCGATGCACCTGTGGACTCATCCTGTACTCCAAGATTAAAAGTGAACTTTAAAAAGGGGTTAGTGGCACTTCCCGATGAATCAAAAACCGATGTAACTACCGCTTTTTGATTTTCAAATAATTCGTAGGGAGATGATCCGTTTCGGATAGTTATCTCGTCACCTTTTTGCAGGTTATGACCTGCTCCGATATTCATGGTAACAACGCCGTTTAGAGCAGTTGCTGAAGTGTCGGTAAAGTATTGAGGGCTTGTGTATGCTCCTTTGCTGACTCGGGTGAAGTCTTCAAAGTATTCAACCTGTGCGCCACTTACATTAAAGGCGACAGTTTGAGAGTCTGCCATCTCTACTGTAAAAGATGTGGTGCTTGGGGCAGTCTTTATCTGATAGCAGTTATTTGGGTTGTGGGAGGGCCATCCTGTGAAGTTTGTGAGCGTGACAAAGTCACCGACTACTCGGCCATGATCGGTTGATGTGTTTACAGTTATTACCTGACCACTTTGGGAGGCTGTACTAACAGATCGATAATTAAGTTTTGGAGAGGCTGAAAGAGTTGTTTTACGGGAACGAAAGATAAACATCTTATCAAACCCTTGAGTCATTCCGACAGGACCATCTACAGTCTCTCCCCCACCTTCGTACCGGCACTTAAAAAGTGCAGAGTCTTTTAGGCGAACTATGACTGCTAAATTGTTTGTCGCTGAGAATATATAATCATCATTATTTGATGAAGCATCAGAATAAACTGCCGATCCATAAACTGCATTTACTCCATCATCGTTAAGAGTAAATCCTTCAGTTGTGGCAATCGAATTTCCCATCGATGCTACTGAGGTTTGACCTACTGAATTATTGGCTAATGTAAACGCCTCGGCCTCACCGGTAGAGCCATCGGAGTAAGTAATTGTTTTGGTCGTAAAGTTTATAGAAACCAAAGCAAATGTACCATTCGGATTTGTCGCATTGGTAAATCCAAGGTTTGCAGTAGTTATGTTTTCGCCTGGAATAAATGCAAGGCTCGGAGTGTCATCCAATACAAGTGTTACGATGCCCGATGCATCTCTTTGTCCCGCTGTTATAATGTAAGGAACACGAATCGAATCTGCACCCGATGTTATTGATCCAAAGAGAGTCGATAGCCCTTTGCGGGGTTGCCATGTACCATCATCATTCATCCGTCCATTTTTGGATAGGGCTACCTCACCAGGCTTTAACTGGTTAGGCCGCAGACGGGCATTCATCCGCAAAAAGAAGGTATCCCCTTCCGATGTGAATGGATCATCTAGTTTTCCATATGATCGATAACGACTCATTTCTTTCGTAGTTCTTGTACGATCTTGATCGCCATGAATGCAATGGTCGCCAAGCCAGCAATAATGCCGACTAGCTCGTTCATCGCACCGAGGCCAAATGTAGCACCCGTGCCTACCATTCCCGCTACAGAAATTCTATCCACTGCAAGCATCTAGTAAAATTATTATGGCAATCAAACCTACAAATATCGTTATCATTTTTCCTCTTTTGGAGAGCGTGTGAAACTTGTCCTTTAATAGATAGAAGTTTTTCATTTAATTGGAAATGGTGGTCGGGTTTGGTTCTTAATCGCTTCGGTCTTACTGCATTTACGAGCAACAAAGATTGGAATCGTGAGGTAGCACCCAAGCCCAACTGCCGCCCAGCCCAACCACTTTTTGATATTCGATGTAAATTGATCGAAGCCCGACTTATGTTCTGCCATTCCTTGGGCAACAAGTGCGGAAACATCCCCGTGAGTCAGGGCCTCTAATTTCTCCTCTGCCTCGACTAAGGCATCGGCATTTTTCAATGCCTCGCCAGCCAAGGCTCCTGTACCCGCACCAAGTGCGGCTCCTCCAGGTCCGCCCAAACTACCTAGTCCACCGAATGCGATTGCACCAAGAGTTGGATAGGTGGATCGAAATGAGCAACCAGCGAGCAGAAGGGTCGCAATGGAGATGACATAGAGCATTAGCTAGGATCGCTAGTAGTCCACTCGTCAGTCGCTAGGATCGCGAGTATTTCTGAGTGAGTGTGTTGCGTTTTGCCATCCAAAAATGAGGGCGTTGTGTCGGTGTCAAACTTAACAAAAGTCAAAGAACCATCGACTGAGTATCTAATTGTATCTGCACTAGTCTCATGGACTTGACTAAAATCAACGGAGTCTACTTCGTCCGCATTTATTATGACATATTTTCTGCTCATAATTTAAGAGGGTACATCGGTTACAATGCCATTAGGGGATGCAATATTAGTAAGTGATCCATCAATGCCAGTAATTCGATTACCTGAACCATCAGTTGCGACATTGTAAATTTGAGGCAGACCCCCTACGACTGTTCCATCGTTATTACCACTACCATCAGAACCATCTCCCATTCTCCACCAACCTACAGGATTAAGAGAGGAAATGTCTGCTGGTACACCTAGCGTACCAGCTGATGCTCCACCTCGCAATGTAGAAACATCCTCGGATGATAATTCAGAAGCAAAGATAGCAAACTCGTCAATTAACCCATTGTACATATACGCTCCTTTTGCTACATAATTTACATTTGCATAACTACCAAGCCCTACATCTCGATTCGAAGCGTATTCAATTCCATCAATATAAACAGTAGTACTACTTGAAGCTTGAGGATCAACACCATCGTAGGTTAGTACTAAATGATGCCATCCTGACACGAGTGTTGCAGATAGGGTAGAGTTGTACGTAGCGAAACCTTTGAACTCATTACTTGCTGACCCAAACCAAACCCCATTATATATTGCGTTGGCTCCCGTGGTGTTCGATAAACCAATGACAAAACCTTTAGTTAAATTAGTTTTTAACAAACATATGGTAGGATAACTAGCTATATTATCTACATTAAACCAAGCAGAGACTGAAAACGCACTTGAGCTATTGATAGTAGTGTTAGTACCAAAGTCCATGTAGTCATTACTTCCGTCAAAATCTACGCTGTAGTCGTTTGTAAATACACTTCCTCCAAACTGAGCCAAGGTCGCATCGATAGCACCCGCAGTAGTCTCAGCCACATAAAATAATCCTGTGTCCGTGGCATGATATATTTCACCTTGGACACATTCCTTCTTGAACTTTGCTTTGTTCGCATCAGTCCCTGTTTTCACAGAGATGGTGTAATCTTTACGACCTAACTTCATTGACCAGTAGCAGATGGTGTAAACTCAGCTAAAGTAGAATCAGCAGTGCCGTCAGCAGTAGTTTCAGCTAGGTAAAGTTTCTTAGTGTCAGTCGCAAAGTAATACTCCCCTTGCGTAGCCTCCTTCTTAAACTTCGATTTGTTAGCATCCGTCCCCGTCTTCACCGCAATGGAGAAGTCCTTCTTGTGCAGTTTATTGTAAGCCATGACTTAGCTTGCGGTTCCAGCGTTGATGCAAGGACTGCTTGGGCGGAGGCGTAGGTCGCCATTTGGGGAGTCTACAAATTGTGGGTCTGATGTAATTGTTGCACCTGTAGTGTTAACATTAAAAGAAGCACAGTTTGTCATTGCACCACTACCAAAAGGACCCACGCTCCTACTGCCTGTTGCATAAAAAATACAATTTTTTGCCGTACCTCCATTAAAGAAATAACCCGCTGCATATGTTGATGCATAATTATTGCGGTCAATGCACGTGCAGTTTGTTAAAGTATTAGTGCTACTAGTTACGATTCTCATCGCTGTAGCACTCGTGTCTCCTAACTGAGGTTCAAAGATAGTACCTGTGGCAGTAAGCGAAATAAATGTACTATATTTTTTTGAAATGTAATGGCATGAATTAAGAATAAAATGATTTTTATAATTATTGTATCCCGCCCAATGATCGACTGTTACAACCTTTACACTATCCCACTTTAAAGTCGGGTCGCCTGTAATTCCTGTAAGCCCACCAGTGTGCGTGAATATTGCATCATGTAAATTCTCAGCTTTATGCGTAATCTGATTGCTCACATCTCCTACATTTGAGTCACTCGCTATAGCGTTTGTCCAAGTGTAAGTACCATCCTTGTAAATCAGTAATTTAGAAGAGTCTGCTACTGCCGCTGCAAACGCGGTTGAATACTCATCCTCAAAAAAATAAGGACTAGCTTCTGTCCCCGCTCCTGTTCCTGTTCCCGATTGTATATAAATTGCCATAATATGTGCCTCTAAGTTAGAATGTAAGTTAAGCGATTGAACCGCCTGAGATTAAGATTGGTGCTGGATTTGCCCCTATGTCGGGAAGATTAAAGCCTTGGCGAATTGGTAAACCGTTTGCTCCTAACGAGTCGGAGTCTCCGCTGATGACTGAGTAGTTTTCAGATGCGCCAGCTAGAGTACCCACCACCTCAATGTCAGGCTCGGTCGAATCCTCGACTACACTAAATCCAAACGAAGCCGCCTTTCTAGCAGACGGAGTGTTTAGGTAAATGTTAGCTGAGTCGCTCTTTACCAAAAAGTCCAAGTTGCCATCCGCATCTGCAATAACCATGACGGACTTTTGCGGATTGTCCGTGACCTTGAATGATTGATCAGGATACGCTCCGATGTGCGGATTGTCTGTGCCACGAAGGGCGGTGGTGAGTGGAGTGTTTACATCGACAGACACTTGCCCGTTTACGAAACTTGTGCCGTTGAATTTAATTACATCTTCGTTCGATGCGGATGTAATTGTAACATCGCTAAGATCATTAATTACAGAGGTTGGTTGTAAGGCACTATCTGCTAATGTACCTTGTGCCGCTGTTGCGTAGTCAGATGCATCAGTAGTTGCCGCTGTGCCTAGTTCGAGAGTAGTGCGAGCAGTGGATGCAGATGCATCGTCCACGAGAGTAGCACCAAATGCTGAGATGCCGTGTACTAATGATGTTAATGCTTCATGATTACCAAGGCTCACCTGAGTGGCCCGTAGGTTGATCAATGCGGTGAGTGATGACTCGGTTGAACCCAGGCTGACCTGAGTAGCTAAATCACTTATGTCGTTAGTCTGCACGGGAGCCGCCAACATTAAGTTTGCGACTGTGACGCTCTTTGTAGTGGGCGTTCCACTTATATCGGTAATTGGGATAATATCCCCAACGGCTGGCGTTGTTCCGAGTGGGTCTAATGCTGAAATTTTCTTATTCATAATTTATTTCCTCTATTCATCGAATGCTAAAAATTGACCCGCTTCTACTTGCAAGAAGTCTTCTGCTTCGGTTTGGATTACGCCATCGGGGCCACCAGGTGTAGGTCCTACCTGACTGTCTGCATCGGTATCACCGATGAATAAACCTAGTCCGAATAATGGCATTAGGCTTTGTAAAGTATGGCCGCCCCGCTGGTAAGCGTGATGCTAGTGAAGGGAAAATAAATACAATCGTTTTTATTGAATGTAATACCATCCGCTATTAAACCTGCCGAGTTTTCCATCTTGCCGGTGACCGAATCTATTACTGAATCCTCAGTAAATTGGATGGCCACAAAGTCTCCTACATTAGCCCCAGTTCCGTTTACATAAATAGAACCATTGGCTCCCATCGAGTTCTGTACATTTATACTGCTGATTCCCATGATATTATGATGTTGTTAAAATGTTTACTCCGAACTGATAGCTCGGATAAGTGTTGAAGGTTATTTTGTTCATCGCATTGAGTCGTTCGACTCGATCCAGTTCCAATGCCAAGGTTTCCTCGGCCATTTGTTCCTGTTGAACACTCTTTTCTAATTGCCCGTCGGATTTATAAAAGTCAGCAACGCAGGCTAATAATAAATATCTCTCTAAAAATTGGGGGAGGTCCAATGTGCCTGTTCCATAATCGTTTGCCGGTACTTGGTTACCCACAACAAATACAGATGTCTGTGTAGAGTTGGCAGGTAGGATTAAATAACCATTGATTAATTGATATTCTAGTAGGATTGCGGTCCTGTCTGTAAGCGGGTTTTTAGTGTATACCTGGTAGACATCTAAGAGGTCGGATGCATTGTCGATCTGTACCGCTTTGTCGGCCACTATCGGGCTTGTGACTGCGGCCACGCTCTTCTCGACTACTGTCTGTACATCAGGCCATTTTGCCCGTGTCCATGCCCCTCTGATGCGATCATTCAGGCTGTTTTTGAGCGATGTTTCTTCCTGTGACAATAAAGCATCAAGTCCAATCGCTGATTGGAATCTACTCTTGAAATCGCTGTAGGAAATAGTCCTCAATGTTTTACCTTAACTTCGGGGTTTGATTTCTCGAAGTCTTTGACGAATCCTTTATCGCCCCAGCATCCTGGTCGCTCCTGTTGGTGTCTTAAATAAGTCGCAGTATCTGTCACTCGCTGAAGGCGGAAGTTTCCTTTTCCTCCCTCGAGGGATTTAGCGGCTCGGCGAGCTTGCTCCTGTCTTTGGGCATATCCCTTCTTTTCCCGAACTACTGCCTGCTCGTTTGCTTTTCTCATATAGTAAGCCACTTCTTCCGTAGAGTTTCCACTCCGCTTACCTCCTTTTACGATGATATTAAGACTCATATTTTAAAAAGAAAAAGGGAGCCAGCCTACCCCTAAGCTGGCTCCCCATTTTATGAACACATGAAACAAACAATTACTACTAATTGATTGAAGATTTATTAAACAATAGAACCAAGTGCGCGAGGGTTTGCGACTCGAAGAGTAAGCATTGCCTCGGAGATTGCTCTACGGCCAGCACCATTGTCAGGAAGGTCGTTCACAGTAATTCCTTCAAGGAATTTAAGGGAAACATTGTCATCATCCGAAATCAAGTATGCACGATTTGAATTGATGACTCCTTCAGCGGTGTCCGTACCTGCGGTAAGTTTACCACCTGAAACATAAGCACCATTACCAGCGACTCCACTAAGCTCAAAGGTGTCAGCAGTTTTGTTGGCAACTGTGTGAGTACCGTTTGCCGCTGTGTTACCAAGAACTCCGCTAATTGTGACCTTGTCACCATCGGCAAATCCATGACCTACACAGTCAACTACGATTGGGGTGGCATTCGATGCACCTGTGACAGCTTGGGAAATTCCACGACCGCCGTGAAGCATAGGAATGATGTCGATTGAACCGAAATCAGAGATGAAACTAAGTACAGAACGAACCAAAGTTTTTCCGCTCACATCTTGAGTGAAGGAATAAACTGGGTTAGTCGCAATAGCGGCACGGGTGTAATCGGTGATTGCGTTCATTACCGCAGGACCAGCAAAAAGTTTGTACTCCCCTTTAGCTCCACTTGCTTCGTAAACTGCTTGAAGAAGTCCACGAAGACCTGATTCTGTCAAGTTTGCGAAGTCTACGCGAGATCCACTTACTGCACGAAATCCTTGCTTTAAGGATGTGTCGAAAGTGTTTCCGGTTGCGGCTGGATCACTCCATTTGCCTAACCCACACAATAAACTTCCAGCAGAACTAGAACCAGCGGCTTGGTCGGTTGAAGAACCAATAGCAGTCTCGATTGAGCGCTTGAGTTGGATGAGGGATTTTGCCTTTGAAGCGTTGTACAATCCGTTCTGGCCATTAGGTGCTACATCTACCATCTCAGCTTGGCGAGATACAGAAAAGCGGTCCTGTAGGGTTTGGATTCTATTTGACAGGCGCGCCCTTGAGTTTACCAAGTCGCTCATGTCGCTAAGTGAATAGTCAACTCCGTCAACTTGTCCTGAAATGGATGGGTCGGCGAGGCTATCTACTAACCATTCGTTGAGAGTCGCTTTAGGAGCGGCGGATTGTGGGAGGAAACTGAACAGAGGTGTCTCTGTTGGTTCCACAGTTTTTAGAAGTGATTCTAAGTTTTCTCTAGCGCCTTGAACGCTAGTTACATTATAGGAAGTTGCTAATGCCATTTTAAATAAGATTTTGAATTTTAATAATAAAGTTTAGTCGCTAAGAAACGCGGCTAGATCGGTTACCGAGAGATTTCCTTGGCGCTTGATTTGATCTTTCTGTTTCTGTTTCCGAGTATTGGCATTTTCCACCGGTGGTGAGGCATTGCCTCCATCGGTAGGTGGTGGACTCTTTGGCTTGATCGCTTTCTTTTTAGGTGCGGTCTTTGCCTTTTGGTCCGACTTGATTGCTTCAATCCCTCTGACGAGAGTTGCGGCTATAAAGTCTCCATTGGGAAGATTTTCCAGGACATGGCCGTATTGGCTTTTAAGTCCTCCGAATAATTCTTTCCGAGCTTCTGCTGATTCATCGTCCTGGTTTAACCAAGGATGTGTGGCTATGGTATCCTGTTGCCATTGAGATTTTTCCTGTAAGTAGTTCTGCCTAGCTGGAATCTTTTCGGTAAGGTACTCGTCTGCCTGGGTAAGGATATTTCGGATGTCATCATCTGAATATTCTTTTCCGTCAACTTCGACATAGTTTTTCCCGATATTCTGTAGGGCGAACTTCTTGGCGGCTTGGGCTTCCTTTTGTAACTTTTTTAAGTCTTCAAAGTTCTGAACATTTTCAAGTTCAGGTTGGCCGGTTGCTTGCTCAGTAAGTTGGCTATTGGATTTGAGTGATTCGATCTCGGCTTTAAGTGCATCTGCATTTTCTTCAGCAGACTTTGCTCGGGCAGTTAGTTTATTAACTTGCTTCAGCAGTTTACCTACAGCTTTTGGCGGTTCCTCTTCGGACTCCTCCTCGATCTCTTCATCCTCTTGCTCGGTTTCTTCTTCGGTATCTTCTTCCTCTTCGGAAATAGACTGTGAAAGAACATCTTCTTCTTCCGATGCTTCTGCTTGCTTGGAACTCTCGGGAGTTTCCACGCTTGCCTCATCGTCAGATGCCTTCTGATCACTTTCAACTTGATCGACAAAGGATGCCGCCAAATCTTCCATACTCATTGGGCTTTGCGCTTGATTGTCTTCTGCTCCCGTGGATTCAGCCGGAGCCTCGCTAATAACTGTGTCTGCCATAATTTCTCTGCGTTTGAAGAGTTCGCACTCTCTTGTATTGATCTGCGCAGTAAATACACTCCGCCAATGACAATTATATCAGATAAAAATTAGGATTATTCAGGAAATTTTAAATGCGTTCCAGTTGTCCTGAAACTTTTCATATTTGGCTTTTGATTTAGTATTATGAGGATACAAACTTATGCGAATTGCGTTATCCAAATCCATACATGGTATGATGTACCATTTATCCAAAGGTTCGACATAAGCCGCTAAGGTATCAACCTTTGTGCAGTCTATGGTTTCTTTTACCTTCTTGCCTGTTGCCGATGTAATCATATAGCGGCCAAGTCCTTTACCCCTCGAATCATGCAATAAAGTTGCTGTGCCTTTTATTTGAACTCGAAAGGTACGACCTGCCGAGTTCATGACAATACAATCCTGTGGCAAATAGTCGCCAAGTGGAGTGAAAACTTCTAAGCCATTCTTTAGGGCATCTAAAAAAAACTGCTGTTCGTAAAGGCTACCCGCCCTCTTCATCTTCGCTCTCAAAAATGAAGATATCATCATCAAGCCATTCGTTAAGATCGTTCATGGCAATCTTTGCCATTTCTAAATCATCGATGTCCGATTCTTCGATCCATCGATTCAATAATGCACGATGCTCGTTTTTAAACTGCTGATGTGGGGTCTCGGTCATCCTCATTTTCAATACAACTTATTAGCCTACTTAGCCCCGCGATCTCACCCGAAAGACGGGCGAGTTTTTGCGGGTTGTCCACATGGTTATAATCCTGAAAGTCTACCAAGCAGGAGTCCCTCTGCTCCTTGATGAATTTCTTGACGAATTTCCATTCTGTTTGGTCGTTAAGACCGGCAATAGCATCGGATAAATTCATACTACATAGAACTGGCTGGAACATTTCCAGGTGCGGTCCCTAGTTGACCAATTAGAGCGTTTCTTTGTTGGGCTTGCTGTTGCTCAAGCTGACCGGCATATGTCTGTAACCTCTTGGCGAAATTCTCGTCCTCCTGCATCTTCTGCTGAATATCATTTGCTGGAATTTCTTCCGTTCCTTGCAGATATGTCTGCATGAATTGTAGTCGAAGTTGGGAATTTGCTCCTTGTGGTGCATTGACGACCTGACCACTAAAGATTTTAGCGAGATCCGCAGATGTTTCCTTAATCTCCTTATCCGTTGCCTCTTCAGCAGGTGCAATTAATTGACCGGCAAGGTTTGGATCGATTGCTTCTAAAAATTTGCGAAGATACACATCTGTCCTAAACGATCCCTGTCTATCGTATTGGGCCATAACCTTACCAACTGTATCAAGCTTCTGAAGAACCTTCTCCTCGTCTTGGTTCATGCTGTTCCAAGTAATATTAAAATCATACAACTCAGCAGTTTCATCCAAGATTAGCTGTGCGCCTTGCTCGTTATTGGTAACCCGAAACCAAACCATTGGCCCCGAATAAGTACGATCCAAGCACCATACACGCTTTAAAACTTCCTTCCATCCACTCAGCCAACAATTAACAAGATGCTGTTTTAACGCATTTGCTTCCACCGCATCTTCAGAACCAGTCGCCCGACCGGTTATGCGGTTACAGAGTTGACGAATTTCCATCTCCACCTGGGTCGATGCTGGTGAATACCTTGGCGTATCCATCCATCCGACTTCATCCCTACGGCGGACAGGAATCTGTGCGCCTGGACCGATCCGTTCGGGTCTGCGGCCTAGGCTGTAAAGAAATGGAGGCATTGTAGTCATCGATGTTGCATCACGCCTCGAGTCCATTTCTGTTTTTACGGCCACCTGATAACTCTTTAACAACTCAGGGTATCCCCGAGAGTCCAATAACCGATGGTTTAAATGCTCTCGCGTGATACATACGAATGGATACCGCCCCTCGTCATACCCGACAGGTTCATGGAAGCCTGCTTCTTCCATTTCGTCCGTCCAACAGGTCTTAATAACGATCGGGCAATCATCCTCGTCCAATTCCTTACGATATGTGGTAACTACTCGGATTAATCCCTCATAACTCTGAGTCGAATAATCATTTCCATAGTTAAAATTACTATAAGATTCCTCCTCGAAGAAGTCTTTTGCCTTTTCGATAGCTCCATCTATCCATTTGGCATCCCATCCCTCATTTACCTTCTGCTTTAACGCTTCGGGAGTATAATAATGAATGCAATGGATAGAACGGGCGGACTCTAAATCGATGACATTACTATCCACGATTAATTCACGCCCAAGCTCATACGCTTTTACTGCCGGACGATTTACCACCATCTTTTCGGTCGGAATTTCTGTCTCACCAGTCTTACGAAGTTCGTTAAGCATCTTCTTAACCCGTCTTTTCTTTAACTTAGGGAACATAGGATAGAACATTTCCTCGACTCCCTCCTTCATCTCGGGGTCCTGAATAGCCATTGCTAATTCGGGCGATTGTTGGGCAATTTCTTCCAAACTCAATGGTTCAAACTTGCGAGTCTTTTCCTGTTTCCAATAAGTGCCAAAGAAAGTCAGTCCATTCTGCAGTAAATAATTAGCACCGATGGCTGATTCTCTCATCAGTTCATCCATCGTACCCATTCGCCACTTCAAAAATTCACTTACCAACTTGGCAGATGCGATATCGCCACTCTCCACAGGCGCGGCTACCAGGTTAGCCTGTGTGAGGGCCTGCGTGAGAGTCGCCACATCCCCATCGATCAATGGGTTTATGACATTGGGGTCAAGGTCGGAGGCCCCAACAAATGGAAAGGCTTCAGGTCCACTCTTCTTGCCGTCTCCTGTCTTGCCTGCCCACTCGTTAAAGCGAACCTCCCGAGCATCCTCGGCTTTATCCATCCATGATGATAAATTTGCTTTTGCCCGTTCAAACTCATGCTTCAATTCATCAACATCGGGCTTTTCTTCGTATAATTGTACTTCGTTTTCCATTTTTCTAAACTTACTAGTTTAACATTTTATTTCTTAATTTATCCAAGGCCTGTTGCTCGATTCGTTGGAGCGATGTGAATCCAATCCCCACAAATTCCGAAATCTCCTGTAGGGTTAGGGGTTCAGGCTCCTCACCGCTGGCTAAAGATTCAATCCCATGCTCGATAACCATCTCACGAAGCATCATATCGATCCTCCGATCCTTATCTTCCGATGTCTCACACCAATCTGTACAACTCGTCATTGCCTTCCACCTTCTTGACTAAAACCATACTGTTAGGACGGTGATTATCCTGTGGCCTCTTCACGCAAACCCCCACACCTTCACGATCCTTAAAGAATATACGCATCAAACGAGGATTGGGGACCGGTCCAAGCACCCTAGCCTCTTCGTATTTAGGTAATTCAGGCACAACCTCCTCCTCCTTGGGCTGTGGGGGAGGCTCAGGGGGCTTTGCATCTTCCTTGTACACCTTCTGTACTGTTGCCCGACTAAAGCCCACAAGCTTTGATACTTCAGGCCATGTGTTTCCCTCCTCCCGAAGCCAAACTATTTCTTTACGATGTCTAGGCATCACCTTTTTAGATTTCATAATTTAATAACTCCCCCCGCCTGAAGGTAAAAAACTCTCCTCATCGTGGTACTCGAAATTACCGATGGAAAAATACCGGATATTATCTACAAAATCTTTACTCGGACATTTTAGCCCAGCACTTGGCTGGTAAGCCTGCATACAGCTAATTAAATTCTGACATTCATCCGAGAACATCAATCTTGGCTTATTATTTAAATCCATTGGCTTGTCCCGATCCCATGCCAGTAGATTATTGATTGCCTGTAAGCCCGTCTCGATGTCCAAAGCCTCAGCGGGGTGAACGATGATATCTTCATCCGTTAAATCATCTATGATATTAGAAGATCCTTCTGACTTCTGATAACTTGCCGCCCCTAAACGAGGGTCGATAATCCGTACAACCTCATTATCCCCACATATCTTTTCCATCCTCCTAATTTCATCCGCATAATCCTTTAATCCATACCCATTCGGTTGGGCGGCCTCGCCGGCAGACAGTTTATCCTTAGTCAGATCAATCCATCCACCCCATGTGTCAAAGTCAGGAAACTCTTTAACCGCCCAGGCGACTCCATGTGCATCAATCGCAAAGAGGACCATCGTCCAAGGCTTTGCTCCCGCAGGGTCGATTGACATTACCCAATTGGCATCTTTGAAATCGGGGAGTTTTTCTGCCTGTACATAGTTGCGGTCTGTCAAATTTTTAAATACAGCCCTAGATTGCCTCACAGGCACTCCATAAGCCCGACAAAGAATCGTTTCCCTCTTCTCTCCCTCGAGCTGATTCTTCATTGCCTCCCATCCGCCAAAGGGGTTGGCCGCTGTATGAAAATACACCACCGAGCTGGCTTTGCGGATGGGCTGTTGGACGAGGGGGACCTCTTCGCCATTTAGCAGGTCAGCTTTTGCCGACTCAACTGTCCTTGCTCCTGTGAGCATACTCTTTACTACCGAGTTCCAGCCATCCACGGCCGTGAAACTTATAAGTCCCTTGGAATTTCTTGTTACAGTCCGAAATCTAAGCGTATTGACCCATGACATGGGTACGAGTTCATCTGCCCAGTAACCGATGTTATGTGTGCCGTTTACAGGGTCTTGCGGTGAGCCGATTTCTCCACCTTCGATAGTGCTAATGTCCTGACTCCAATTACGAAAAATACATTCGGACCGATTAGGCAAAGTGAACTTAGCCGCAGTAAAGCCATTTCTAAGCGAATACATGACATATCCTACTTTACCCCGCCCTAGTGTCTTTAACTCTTTAGGTAATGCATTAAAAACAAGCTTCTGCTGAAATTGGATCGAATTTGCCGAGGTTTCAGTTAAGCACCATATGATCGTTCCAGGATTCTCAACGAGGGACTGAACTACCCTTCGAGCGCAAAAGTGGCTCTTGGAACTCCGGTTGCCTCCCATAATGAGAATCTCTTGGTGCTTCCTTAACTGCTCATCCGCTCTTTTCCATATATCCAACTCAAATCCATGCCGATATGGATCATCTTTTTCATCCTTTAACGCTTCCTCCCGCTTCTCCCAATATGCGAGAATCTTCTCAGGAGTCATCCTCAGCATCTCTGCCTTACTGAGAGGCGGGATGGCGGGATGCGGTGACCAGTTGAGAGGCATTGCTAATGATAACAGATTATCGATAGTAGGTCACCTCGGGGCGGGCAATTTGTTGAAATTTTTTTATGAGCCTCTATCGGTCGGCGGTGATCGGGGGGCAGATTTTCAGACCCCCCTCCCCCCCCATCTGAGCCTAAATTTTTATGTGATTTAGGACAGAGCGTACAATATATTATATTTGTGCATCATTTTATGCTTCAGCAGACATAAATAGGTTCGTGATATAATGATTATGTCTAATTAGACTTGCATTAATCCTTATTGAGAATACATTCTCAATTGCTTGCACCGATAGAAATGCCTACTGATAAAAAGCGTATTACGATAGAGGCTGAGAACCTTCCAGCTAACCTTACAGTAGAGGAGACCTGTCCATCGATCTACACAGCACAGGGTCTGTACGATAAGCGACCAGGTGACTATGCTAGAGTAGTACAGATGTTATCCGATGGCACACCAGTTAGTCGGATTAAGAAGGAACTAAAGGTTTCTCATAACACAATAGCTGTGGTTCGCTCCCGTGAGAAGCAGGTGATCGAATCATCTAAGAAAGTGATGAGAGGATTAATCGGCCATGCTTCACAGCTTGCAGTTGAGAAGATGATCGAGAAGCTGGATAACGATGAGATACCAAATGGTGTTCTCCCCATCGCCACAGGCATCCTAATCGATAAGCATCGCCAGTACGAAGGTGAACCGACTCAAGTCATTGAGGTAAAGAAATCTTTATCCCTCGATGAAATCCGAGCCGAGCTGAAGAACCTAAAAGATGAAGAGGTTATCGAAGCTGAAGTTTCGGATGTAGAGTCATCCGCCTGACCGCCAATCCTTAGATTGCCAGCCTACCTGGTTGGCTGTGTCAGATATGCCTTGGCTGTGTCAGAATGTACCCTGGTAGGCTGGGTCAGATATATTTCGATATGTCATATTAATTGGCTCGATCTTTGTACCTCTGCATATATTTACGAGCATAGCCTTTAAAGCCTCGTAGAGTACCCTATTTAGCCTTTTGGCATATCAGCGAGTCCTCTGACTCCTATTAACCCGATCAAAGCTTCCTACGAGCATAGGGGTCTTACCTGTTAATCTTTCAACCGATATACCTACCTACCTACCAGCTTTTATTTTTTTCGATCCTCCGAGCTTGTAGGCTAATGTATTGTAGTACCCCCTTCCCTTTACCCCGTCCGTCAGGGCAAGGGGTGTTGGGTGTGAGCGGTAGGTATAACGCAGTTATAGCTAATGGCCGACCTTGGAGGCCATAGCTTACCCCGACAGGGAAGGGGGTTCTACTATAGCCTGTTTTGACCACCACCCTCCTCCTTATATATAAAGGGAGGGGGGTGGTGGTTTTAGAGAGTAATCGACCCATATTCTACTCGGTATAAGAATAGATGTTTCCTACACCATTTTCGGTATTATGTACACTAATATGATTCTTGGAAATTAGTAGTATTTTATCCATTTTTTTATCTCCAATCGACTCCCCTGTCTTATCCTGAAGTAGTTTTCTGAGGTTATTTAAGCCATGAATAGAGTTAGGTTTGAGTAATTCGATAAGAGCATTAGATAGCTTTTCATTGACTCGTTGTATCTCTTTTGACTGTCCAGGCTTGCGTAATTTGGGTTCGAGGTCGGGCTTATGGACGAAGTTTGGCCACTCAAATTCGACTACCTTTGCGGGTGGTGACGAGAAGTCTCTGACAGTTGCCTCGAGGACTAGGTGGTCTTCTTCTTCGTGGGGTGTTAGGGTGAGGATAGCATCGGGGTCACGGGCAAATACGCCTGACCCGCTTGCCCTGTCGATGTGGTCTGTGTCAGACTTATTACCTTTTGAGAAGTGGTGGGCATAGACGAATGAACAGTCGAGGCGTTCGGAGAATTGTTCCATGCGGTTGACAACTTCGGAGATAGCACCGGCATCGTTCTCATCTGCACCTGTCGCCAGTTTATAGAATGGATCGACTATTACCATATCGGGCTTGAAATCGGGGAGATCTTCGATGTGGTGGACAAGGTCCTCGAGGGAACGGGCTTGGCCTCGGAGTCCGCAGTAGAGAAATCGGGGGTTTTGTTTATAGATACCTGGGTTGGCGGCTATAATGTGGGTAATGCGTTGGGCGGCCATGCGGGGTTTAAGCTCGAAATCGAGGTATATGACATTACCTTGGGTGGTTTCATGGCCCATCCAGGGCTTTCCATTGGATACTGCCAGGCCGAGGTGGAGGAGGGATAGGGTTTTACCAGCCTTGGATGACCCTGAGATGATCATCTTCGATCCTTTGTAGAGAACACCTGTAATGATTTGCGGGGGCATCTTAGTATTCGTTTCGATGCTTACCATATCGGAGAGGGTAAGGAACTTGGGGGCGGGTAGCGGGTCATCGATTGCCAGCGAGTAGGATTGGGGTGCATCGGATGACCGCTCGGGATATTGTGGCTGTCCTAGCGATTGAAAGTAGATGTCTAATTCATCTGCTTTGGCTAGGGTTTCGGGGTTTAGGTAGTCTTCTCTATAGGCCATGTGTTTTATTCCTTTGTTAGTTTGATTATTATTGTTGGTTTATGATTATCATCGTCACGGATGATATAAATTATTGATCCTTCACGCATCGAGCCGGCTAACTCAAAGGCCTTCTCCATGTGGATGCCCAGCTTGATAAACCTTCGAGCTATGGTCTTTTGAAGCTCTAGGCTTATTCCTTCCAAAAGATTACCTCCTGTTTAGCTGGATAAGGCTCGCCTTCCTTTTTGCGGGTTCCCCAGGGGAGTCGGCATAGCTGGTTCATCAGTTT
>Ga0307489_10000826_pt1 | contig 19670 bp, 17 predicted proteins | sample SB12metaG_FD_202247 | JGI IMG/M metagenome (GOLD analysis project Ga0307489, IMG submission 202247) | Sea-ice brine microbial communities from Beaufort Sea near Barrow, Alaska, United States - SB 1.2 | ecosystem: Environmental > Aquatic > Marine > Coastal | place: USA: Alaska | collected...
ACTATCGCATGAAGTTTCTTCGATTTCTCAGTCGGTGTCGCTGTTGGGGCGCTTTAAATTAAAGCAGTTGTTGATTGGTGCATTATTGGGTGATGTATTTAAAGGGTTGGACAGTGAGTTTTTTTGCCTACAGGATTTTTGGGCTCACAGTATTCGCACTGCTATTATCTCTAAAGAGTTAGCTGTCACGAGTGATTATTGTGACGAACCTGACACCATTTTTACTGCTGGTCTATTACATGATGTTGGTAGGCTAATTGTTGCTGCACAAATGCCGGAAGTATTTGAGAAAATTAGTGAGCGTATCGCTTCCAAGCACGTCGATATTGTTCAATCTGAAACAGACATTATTGGTTTAGCACATACCGAAATTGGTGCTGCATTAATGTTGAAATGGGGGTTTCCTGATCTGATTTGGGTCTGTGTTAAAAACCATCACCGGGCTGAATACAGTGGCCCTTTTTACAATGCTGTGCATTTGATTTATCTCGCTAACCAGCTTTCCCAGCAGGCACCACCAGCGAGTGAAAACGACGCTTGGGGCATTCTTGATGATATTCCCGGTTGGGAAAAGTCTGGCATATCTGCGAAATCTATTTTCATGGCTTGCAATACGGCAGATAGTCGAGTGGCCGAGGTCATGAGTTCTTTGGGAATGGGTGGCTAGAGTGACATCGTCAAAATAACCGGCGATTGACTGAGAAGCAATCACCGGCTTTATGTCAGTGCTAACGCTTAATATCTAAATAGCATTCCAGCGAATCGTCCAGTGCATCCTTCCAAGGTGTGTGATGATTGGGCGCCATCGTTCCAGTCAGTGCTGATTTATAACCATGATCCCGAAAGGTCATGATGTTTTGTTTTTTATGCCCCTTCCACTCTAAAAATGCCTGAATTGCACCTGCTGTGTCAAAATCGGGGTAGTCTGTTTCTGCCATTAAGTCCATGGTGTACTTACCCTGGAACTTGATAGCTGCATAGTCGTCTTTTCCGGTATCTTCTTCCGCACGATTTCGATCAATATCAGCATGCATTTCGAGCTGAGAGGGCATCTCAATCCTGCCCATGATGACATCTCGGGCATACCAAGCCTGAGCATCGAACATGTTGAAAGTGAACCACTGATCCTGCATACCTAAATACATCAGTTTTGGGTTGTGTTCCCAGACAACACCCTTGTACAAATTGATGGGATATAGGCGGTTATTTGTTTTGAGCCTTAATTCTTCTGCGATAAATGGAAAGTGATGATTGTAGCCAGTACACAAGATGATGGCGTCAACATCGCGTTTTGATCCATCTTTGAAAGTAACTGTATTACCTTCTACTTTTTCAAGCAGCGGTAATTCTTCCCAGTTATCTGGCCACTGATGTCCCATGGGTGCGGTACGATAAGACACAGTGATTGATTTGGCACCATATTTCCAACATTGCGATCCAATGTCTTCAGCGGAATAAGAGGTGCCAATCAACAGTAAATCCTTGTCTTTGAATTCCATCGCGTCTCGGAAATCATGGGCATGAAGAATGCGGCCTTTGAACGATTCAAAGCCTGGGTAGAAGGGGACGTTTGGTGTAGAAAAATGCCCCGATGCAACGATAACGTGGTCGAAGGTTTCGGTATATTCAACGTCTTTTAAATTGTCTTTAACGGTAACGTGGAACAATCCTTCATGCTCGTCGTAGCTAACGTGGCGTACCGGCGAGTTGAATCGAATCCACTGACGTATATTAGACTTTTCGACACGGCCGATGATGTAGTCGTAAAGAACTTCACGCGGTGGGTAAGACGGAATGGCACGACCGAAATGTTCTTCGAACGAATAGTCGGCAAACTCTAAACCTTCTTTTGGACCATTAGACCACAGGTATCGATACATGCTGCCATGGACAGGCTCACCATATTCGTCAAGTCCAGTGCGCCAGCTATAGTTCCATAATCCACCCCAATCAGACTGTTTCTCGAAACAGACAATATTTGGAATTTCTGCACCCTTTTCTTGGGCTGATTGAAAGGCTCTCAGTTGAGCTAGTCCGCTTGGGCCGGCACCGATTACTGCAACACGATTAGTCATTTCTTTCCTCTTTAAATATAGTTATTACTATTATTAATATTAAGATTATCGATGACTGCATGGTTGCGGTATTGTGGAATACCCGTAGAGAGTGGGTCGTTGAAATCGGGGAAGTGATCTGAGAGCGCTTATTCGACGTTATTTACTCAAGTAGTATTTTAAGTCTTACCAGTTGGGCAAGAGTTTTGACGTTGAGTTTTTTCATTACCTGAGCTCGATGCACCTCGACTGTGCGTTCGCTAATGCCTAGGTCAAAAGCAATAGATTTATTTGCCTGACCGTTGGCTACGCGTTCAAAAATCTGTTGTTCTCGTTGAGTGAGAGCTTCGAACTTTAACGTTGACTGTTGAATGTCATAAATCTGTTTTCTGATATCTGTTTCGTGCCCCAGGGCTTGATTAATGGCCTGCAGTAAATTTAATTCGTTGATCGGTTTGCGCATAAAGTCCAACGCACCAAGTCTCATCGCTTCTACGGCCATGGGTATATCTCCGTGGCCGGTGATAAATATAATAGGCAGGGTGGAATTTTGGCCGTTTAAAATCGACTGCAGTTCCAATCCATCCATGTTTGGCATACGGATGTCGAGTACCAGGCAGCCACGTAGATCATTACTATAGTTATCTAGAAAGTCACTGGCGCAGGCGAAGCTACGATAAGGTAAACCACTTGATTCCAGCAACATGCCCATCGCATCCCTAACGGCTTCGTCGTCGTCAATAAGAAATACCTGTTGCTTTGTTGTTTCAGTCATCTGAGGGTTCTACGGCTGAGGGTAATGTAAAGTAAAATGTCGCACCAACAGCTTTGTTATTGGCATATTTGAGTTGGCCACCGTGCGCAGTGATGATCGACTGACTGATCGATAATCCCAAGCCCATGCCAGCGGCCTTGGTCGAGGTAAAGGGCTGATATAGCTGATTCGATAGTTCTGCCGACACCCCGACACCCGTATCAATGATGGATACTTTGACACCTGCTAATGTTAAGTCAGTTTGAATAACGATTTTACTGCCAACACGGCAACCTTTGGTTTTCATGGACTGCATGCCGTTACGCAGTAAATTGAGCAAAACCTGCTGTATTTGAACTGAGTCACACAGGATCTTGGGTAAATTTTGTTCGTGCTTCAGAACAATTACAAAGCTTCGAGTTTGTGCCTCAACTTCGGCCAGATTGTAAACATCCTCTATCAATGTATAGCAACTAGTGACCTCCCTGCGACTATTCCGTTGTTTGGTCATTTCCTGCATGCGCTCGATTACAGCACCTGCCCTATGTGCCTGAATGCTCAGTTTATTGAGCACTTCCTGTAAGCGACCAAGTGGGCTATCGGGTTGCTGTAAAAAACGTAGTCCTGCCTGGGCATACATCGAAATAGCGGTTAGTGGCTGGTTTATTTCGTGAGCGATTCCAGTTGCCATTTCACCCAGTGTATTTAAGCGTTCAAAATGTGCCAAAACATCGTGTTGCTCACGAACTTCTTTTTCGGTAGCGCGCTGCTCAGTCAAATCTCGTATTAAAATGACGTATTTGCAATCCTCGGAGGAGGTTACCTGATGGATTGACAAATGAATCGGAAACTCGACATTAAGTGGGCAAAAGCCGTTCAACTCAATACCTCGGCTTTTTAACTGCGATCTTTTTTGAACCGTTTGAAAATAATGATCGAACTGACCGTAGTGTTTAGGTGAGATCAAAACTCTCGCATGGGTAGCGGTCAAAAACTGAGCCGATTGGTCGAACATAGCTCGCGCGGCTCGGTTGAAAGATTCTATATTGCATTGACTGTCAACGGTAATAACCGCCTCAACAGCTGATTCGACAACGGCCTGAGCGAATGCTTCAGCTTGAATGAGTGCATTTTCGGTTAACTTACGACTCGTAATATCGGTTATTAACCCTTCTAATATTGCAACACCATCGTCCCTGGTATCGACAACACAACCTCGTTCCCACACCCACTTCACGTCGCCATTGCGGCAGATGATTTTATATTCGACCTCAAAAGGCTGACCCATGCGGGCGGCGCTGCGCACTTTTTGAACGACGTCGTCAATCATCTCAGGGTGAGTGAAGTCGCCCCATAGAACTCGCTGGCTTTCAAGTTCGTGACGGTGGTATCCACAAAGTTCAAAGCAACCATCGCTCACAAATTCCATTGGCCAATGGGTCTCATTGAAGCAGCGATAGGCCATACCGGGCAGATTTTTTAGAAGCGTTTCTAATCGATTAGTATTGGCTGGTTGATCTGTTGATATGGATTTAGGCACTTTTTTTGAGAACTCAAAGCTAAGTTTATAACAGAGATTACCATACTATTTTATAGTCAGTTTTTAAACCGAAGTTAGTTGTTAACGTTGGTGTTAGGCAATATCAAACGATGTTTGGTATGCTGCTAGTTGTCAATAATAATTTAATAAACCATGACTAAGACCAAAAAAATGAAACCTAACAACGTGACGGAATATGAATCAGAAGAGCCGCAGGAGTCTGAGATTTCTCTGGAGGTTGCCATCGGTCAGCAGGTACGCGCCTTACGTAAGCGGTTAAACTTAACGGTAGCAAATGTCGCCAAGCAGGCGAAGCTGTCTTCTGGCATGTTATCTAAAATTGAGAATGGTCTGACATCGCCATCCTTGGCAACGTTGAGTGCGCTGGCTCATGCGCTAAATGTACCCGTTACATCATTGTTTCGAGGTTATGAAGAGCAGCGCGATGTGACAATGATTAAGGCGGGTGAGGGTTTGGTGATCGAACGCCGAGGCTCAGGAGCAGGGCACCAATATCAATTACTGGGGCACACAATTGGCAAGCCTTATTCGATTGAACCCTACGTTATTAGTATTTCAGATATGTCTGAAGTTTTCCCTGTTTTTCAACATGCGGGGACAGAGCTTATATATATGCTTGAAGGTAAAGTTGCTTACCGTCATGCCAATAAAACATACGAACTGGAGCCAGGTGACTCACTGTTTTTTGATGCAGAAGCATCACACGGTCCAGAAGAAATTCTCGCCCTGCCGTGCCGATATTTGTCGTTTATTGTGTCTCAGGGTAGTGATGCCTAAATAGCATTGTTTCCTGAGATGAATAATTATTTCATATCAGTTGACACCCCATAATTCCTCTAGTAATCTCGCCTCCACGATAAATTATGCATTCTTAGACGAGGTAGATTATGTGCGGAATTGTAGGTCTATTTATAAAAAATCCAGCAATGGAGAAGGAACTCGGCGAGCACCTTTCTAACATGCTAATTGAGATGACAGAGCGCGGTCCGGATAGTGCAGGTATTGCTATGTATGATGGTGGTGCAACTGATGGTACGGTCAGAATCACCGTGCTATCAACTGATCCAGACTATTCATGGGAACAATTTAAAAAGGAAGTGCGTGCTGTCTTTGGTGAGTCGTCAAAAATTGAGATGAACAGCAATCATGCGGTATTGATCTTACAGGCTGAGGCCAGAACAGTGCAGGGCTGGTTGCATCAAAATCATCCTGAATTGTATATGACGAGTTCTGGAACCAATATCACCATATTTAAGGAAGTGGGTCTACCGGTAGATGTTATTTCCAGATTTGGTATCAGAGGCATGAGCGGTAGCCATGCATTGGGCCATACGCGCATGGCAACTGAAAGTGCGGTGACAACTTCGGGGTCACACCCCTTCTCAACGGGTGCAGATCTTTGCCTGGTTCATAATGGTTCCATGTCTAACCACAACCGTATGCGCCGTACCCTACAATTCCATGGCGTTGAATTTCAAACTGAGAATGACTCTGAAGTGGCAGCCGGCTATTTAACTTGGAGATTGCAGGAAGGTGATACCCTCGATGAAGCTCTGGCAAGAGGCTTCGAAGAGTTAGACGGTTTTTATACCTTTGCCGTAGGTACACATGACGGGTTTGCTGTTGTTAAGGATCCGATTGGCGCCAAGCCAGCAATTTTGGCTGAGACCGATGACTGGGTCGCTATGGCTTCAGAATTTCGAGCTATTGCAACATTGCCTGGTGTCGAGAGCGCCAAGATTTGGGAGCCGGAACCTGCTCGCGTCTATAGCTGGTATAAGCACTAAAACTTAAGGTTAAGGGGTTGTTTCACACAAAACAGTCCTTTTATTATTTAAAACGTACGTATAAGCATTCAATCTGAGGTACCAAAAATGATTGAGATAGATCTGGATAAATCAGAGTTACGCGACTTAAATGCAAAACTACACAGTCTTGATGGCAAGACGGGTGAAAAGTCTTTTAAAGTCGCTAACCCAAATGGTAAGCACAATATCGCTGTAGGCGTTGATGGCGAGCTGGACATTACGATTGAAGGTCACGCAGGACATTATGTCGGTGGTATGAACAAGCATGCCAGCATTACTGTTACCGGAAATGCTGGTGCTGGACTCGCTGAAAATATCATGTCCGGTGTCGTTCGTGTTAAGGGTAATGCCTCACAGTACACCGGCGCCACGGGTCGCGGTGGGCTAGTAGTGGTAGAAGGTAATGCTGCTGCACGATGTGGGATTTCTATGAAAGGGGTTGATATTGTTGTCGGTGGTAGTGTCGGTCACATGTGTGCTTTTATGGGGCAGTCAGGCAACGTTGTAATCTGTGGTGATGCCGGTGATGCCTTGGGCGACTCAATTTTTGAACTGAACCTTTTTGTCCAAGGTAAAGTAGAAAGCTTGGGTACTGATTGCGAGCAAAAAGAGATGGACGCCGAAAAATTGGCAATACTCACCGAACTGCTCGATCGGGCTAAAATCACGGCTGATCCAAACCAATTCAAGGTCTATGGCCCCGGCAGAAACCTTTATAACTTCAAGGTCGATAATGCCGTTTTATAGGGTTTGTGCATTAACCACTAATTCATAATCGATAGTGAAGTAAGTAATAGTCAAAAGTTGATAACTAATCTAACAGGAATAGGCTTGGCCTATTACAGACCAGAAGAGATATAACATGAGTGATCCTACTAACAAACAGCAACCTTATGCCTTTGAAGAGCATCCAGAACTTCAAGAGTCCGCTACCTGGAGCCGACAGACCATTAAAGAGATACAGCGCGCTGCAACTGAAGGTATCTACAGTATTCGTGGTGGTGGAGCCAAGCGCAAAGTACCGCATTTCGATGACCTGCTATTTCTTGGTTCGAGCATGTCGCGTTACCCGCTTGAGGGGTATCGTGAGAAATGTGATACCGATGTAAAATTGGGCACACGCTTTGCCAAGAAGCCATTGCATCTGGATATTCCCATTACCATTGCGGGTATGAGTTTTGGTGCCTTGTCGGCGCAGGCAAAAGATGCACTGGGTCAAGCTGCTGCTGCAATGAACACCACCACCACCACAGGTGACGGTGGTATGACTCAGGAGGAACGCGCCTCTTCTAAGACACTTGTAATACAGATGTTGCCATCACGTTATGGTATGAATCCAGATGATTTGCGGGCAGCAGATGCGATTGAAGTTGTCTGTGGTCAGGGTGCTAAGCCCGGTGGTGGTGGTATGTTGTTGGGTCAAAAGATCAGTGACCGTGTTGCGCAGATGCGCACATTACCGAAGGGCATCGATCAACGTAGCGCCTGTCGTCACCCCGATTGGACTGGTCCAGATGATTTAGAAATAAAGATTGCAGAACTCCGTGAAATTACTGATTGGGAAAAACCAATCTACGTTAAGGTCGGTGCAACTAGAACAAAATATGACGTTCAGCTTGCTGTCAAAGCCGGTGCTGATGTTATTGTTGTTGACGGTATGCAAGGTGGCACAGCGGCTACTCAGGACGTGTTCATGGAGCACGTTGGCCTGCCAACACTGCCAGCAGTTCGCATTGCAGTTGAAGCGCTACAAGAGATGGGTATGCACCGAAAAGTTCAGTTGATTGTCTCTGGTGGTATTCGAAACGGTGCAGACGTTGCTAAGTGTATGGCGTTGGGAGCGGATGCTGTTTCTATCGGTATGGCAGCTCTTTATGCTCTGGGTTGTAACTCTCCAGAATATGATGCGGAATATCGTAAAATGGGTTCAGCGGCCGGTTATTATGACGCTTATCATGTTGGCCAGTGTCCCGCTGGTATTACGACTCAGGATCCTGAGTTAGCCAAAAGATTTGATCCTAAGTTGGGTGGTCGGCGTGTTGAAAACCTTCTGAAAACAATGGTTCTTGAAGCCCAGACATTGGCACGTGCCTGCGGCAAGTCACACTTACATAACCTAGAACCAGAAGACTTAGTCGCTTTAACAATGGAAGCTGCAGCCATGGCAAAAGTGCCTTTGGCAGGAACTGATTGGTACCCGGGCAAAGGGTCGTTCTAAAGTTAAGGGCTTTGTTGGTTCATAAGAAATAAGCAAAGCCTTTTTTTGAATATTTTAAGAGATCGTTGAAAGGTAGTTGTTAATAACCGACTGTTAATACAATAAATAGAGAGGAGTCCATCTGATGGAAAAAGATCTAGAGAAAATTGCTAAAGAGAAAGGCATTAAGTACTTCCTGGTTAGCTGGGTCGATATGTTCGGCATGTTGCGTTCTAAGTTAGTACCAACTCGTGCCATAAAAGGCATGCAGGAGAACGGTGCTGGATTTGCTGGCTTCGCTGCCTACCTTGATCTGACTCCAGCGCATCCGGACTTGTTCGGTATGCCTGATCCCGACAGTTTCATTCAAATTCCATGGCAAAAAGAAATTGGCTGGGTTGCCTGTGATCTTTGGATGAATGGTAAGCCGCTTGAAGCATCTCCACGTGTCGCGCTTAAAAAGCAGCTAGCCAGAGCAGAAAAGTTAGGCTATCGCATGAAGACAGGTGTTGAGTGTGAATTCCACTTGATAAACAAAGAAGGTACGGCATTGGCTGATGAGATGGATACTCATGCTAAGCCATGTTATGACCAACAAGCAGTGATGCGTCAGTTTCCTATTATTAGCAAAATTGCTGATGCAATGCTTGAGTTGGAGTGGAACCCTTATCAAAACGACCATGAAGATGCGAATGGTCAATTTGAAATGAACTGGGATTATGATGACGCTCTGAAAACAGCTGATCGCCACGTATTTTTTAAATATATGACTCGGGCCATCTGTGAAGAACACGGTATTCGTGCGACTTTCATGCCGAAGCCTTTCATGAACCTGACCGGTAACGGTTGTCATGCACACATGTCTATTTGGGATCTTGATGGTAAGAAGAACCTTTTTAGTACCGACGGTGTAGATCCACGTGGGCTTGGACTATCTCCTTTGGCCTATCAGTTCTTGGGTGGCATTATGGAAAGTGCCGTTGACCTAACCGCTATCTTTAACCCAACGGTTAACAGTTTTAAACGAATCAATGCACCTCGTACAGTGTCCGGTGCAACTTGGGCGCCAAATGCCGTTACTTATGGTGGCAACAACCGTACTCACATGGTTCGAGTGCCTGACCCAGGGCGCTTTGAACTCCGTTTAATGGACGGTGCGGTTAACCCTTACTTGTTACAAGCAGGTATGTTGGCTGCTGGTCTTGATGGTGTAGAAAACAACCGTGATCCTGGTGATCCATTAGACATTAACATGTATGAAGAAGGTCATTTGGCAAAAGATGCGCGGCATTTACCTGAGAACCTACTCGACGCTATTCGTTTGTTAGATAACAACAAAATTATGCGTAAAGCACTGGGTGATGATTTCATTGATGCCTTCGTTAAGTTAAAAATGGCCGATTGGAATGAGTTTACTCATCACTTAAGCACCTGGGAACGTCAGCATACAATGGATTGTTAATCGAGTTAGTTAAAGTTTAACTGGCCCAAAACATAAAAAACCTTCATTGATACTTTGTTAGCAATGAGGGTTTTTAATGTTTACTGAATAAAGCGAATAAACCAATAGTTGGGTGTGTAAGGAATATTGTATCGTTGGTTTGTCGGCTTGATATTATCCGCCAACAGTTAATATCAAGCCTTGCGTCCTGGTTAACAACAGTTTATGCATTCAGCATGGAAATGAATGAATAAAGGAAATTAATCTTAGTTTTGAAATTATGGGTTGAATGTGTCGTTTTTGAGATACCTTCCCTCACGGTTGGAAACTATTATTTGCGTCGCTTTTGCTGGTCTGCAATTGCGATTATTTTGCTTCATACCTTAAGCAATACGCGGGTATGAGTTCCGGGCAGCGAGTCGTTACTGTTCGGTTTTTAATAACTAAAATAACGAATTCAACCCACGCTAACTGGAGAATAAACATGGCTAAAAGTGACATTGAAATTGCACGAGAGGCAACCCTGAAACCAATATTTGAGATTGCTGACAATCTTGGTATTCCAGCGGATGCGCTGATGCCTTATGGCCATGACAAGGGCAAATTATCAGCTGAATATATTAAATCGTTAGAAGGCAAGAAAGATGGCAAGTTAATTCTGGTCACTGCTATATCTCCAACTCCTGCCGGTGAAGGAAAGACCACAACAACGGTGGGTCTTGGTGATGGTTTAAACAGCATCGGTAAAAAGACAATCATGTGTTTACGTGAACCAAGCCTTGGACCTTGTTTTGGTATGAAAGGTGGTGCTGCTGGTGGTGGTTACGCTCAAGTTGTACCGATGGAAGATATCAATCTTCATTTCACCGGTGACTTCCATGCAATCGGTGCAGCGCATAACTTGCTAACTGCGTTGATCGACAACCACATTCATTGGGGCAATGCCTCTGGTCTTGATCCGCGTCGTATCACTTGGAAACGTGTTATCGACATGAACGATCGTACACTGCGTGATATCACTATTGGTCTTGGCGGACCCGGCAACGGCACGCCTCGTGAGAGTGGATTCGACATCACTGTTGCATCAGAGATTATGGCTATTTTCTGCCTGTCGACTGACCTTGACGACCTAAGCCGTCGTATCGGTAACATCGTTGTTGGTTACACTCGCGAATTGACGCCAGTACTAGCGAAGCAAATGAATGCTCAGGGCGCAATGACAGTATTGCTGAAGAACGCTTTCATGCCAAACTTAGTTCAAACATTAGAAAACAACCCAGCATTTATTCACGGTGGGCCATTCGCTAACATCGCTCACGGTTGTAACTCTGTTATTGCCACTAAGACAGCATTGAAATTAGCTGACTATGTTGTCACCGAAGCAGGCTTTGGTGCTGATCTGGGTGCTGAAAAATTCTTCGACATCAAATGTCGTAAAGCGGGTCTTACGCCTGCTGCCGTGGTGCTAGTTGCCACTGCCCGTGCGCTTAAAATGCACGGTGGTGTTGCGAAGGATCAACTCTCTGGTGAAAACGTTGAAGCTATCACAGCTGGCTGTGAAAACCTTGGACGTCACATCCGTAACCTGGGCCAATTTGGTGTTCCAGTGACGGTTGCGATCAACCGCTTCTCGGCTGATACAGAAAGTGAACTGGCAGCAATTTCAGCTTACTGTGCAGATCTAGGTGTTAAAGTATTTGATTGTAATCATTGGGGTGAAGGTAGTGCTGGTGTTCAGGAACTTGCGACTCACGTAGCTGCAGTTGCTGATTCTGGTGAAGCTAATTTCAAAACACTTTACGACGATGAAATGACTTTGTGGGATAAAGCCAACCACATTGCAACAACGCTATACGGTGCTGCTGGCATCATTGCTGACAAGAAAGTACGCGATCAATTTGCTAAATTTGAAGCAGATGGATACGGTAAGTTCCCAGTTTGTATGGCTAAAACTCAGTACAGTTTCTCAACTGACCCAGCACTATTAGGCGCACCAACAGGGCACGAAGTGCCTGTCCGTGAAGTTCGTTTGTCAGCGGGTGCAGAGTTTATTGTTGTCGTTTGTGGCGACATCATGACAATGCCTGGTTTACCACGAGTACCATCAGCCGACAGTATTTGCCTGAATGACAAAGGTCAGGTTGAAGGATTATTCTAGGACCTTGGGGTGTCTCTAAAAATAATTATTTTTTGTAATGCCTCTTAGTTATGGGCAGTGGTTTTTTTAAACCACTGCCCAAGCTTTAAAAAAGAAGCTTTGTAATACAATAACTACTCTCCCAGGCTGAACCATTTAAACGATTTTTGTCCTGGCAGTAACGTTTACGTAAAATGTGTGTACTTGAGCTGGGTGGTCAACTCTCCACTGGTATGACGTCTGGTTTTTATTCAGTCGATCGAGGCGAAGATGACGAAAAAAGCTGTTTGAACTTCCTTATTGTGAAACCAGAGCCGGCAGACGTAACCGCTGAATTTACCCACATCATCCGAAAAACACTCGACTCAAAAGACTGACTCACAAATGGCCTACGAGTTTTGTCCGGACGTCATTATCAAGATGACTTCAACTTCTCTAATTAACTAACCGCATTGTTTAGTTTTGACTCAGCCTTGGCTGATGCATTACTGAAATCCAGTCAATGTCACCTCAAATTTAAACAAGACAGTGTCGAATACGCTTTTGACTTCGATGTCACCGAACTACCTGAATAAGACGAAGCTCACCAAGTGACCTATTGGCATAACCATTTCTTCAATGCCGGGGAAAGTACGAGTGCTGGGTTTGGAGCCTAGGCTTTAAATAAAAATATCGTCTCTGTTATTTCTGCTGGCAAGCCATGCTCGATCGCGCCTCTCAACACATGCTCTTTGTACCAGTTCAGTGGTAGTGTATCATCAAGCCATCAATATTAAGCGCAGTGAAGGTGAAAGCGTATAGGGTTTCTTTGGATTCGGTGGTGACTTCGACTTGCTTCGAGTCATAAGTAAAGCCAAGTCTTTCGTACTGGTCGAGTATTAGTCGGTCATCGTCAGAAATTTTATAGATTACTCCGATGACAATGTCGGCTGAATTTCCGGTGAACTCGACGTCACATTTGCCCGATTGTCCGGTATCGTTTTTTCTGAAGCTGAGGCGGTGTTGTTTTAGGTGAGTAATATCTAAAAATTTGGCCATCGGCAATCGTTGCAAGAGTCGATGACTGGCATGTTAGACCCGAATGCAAAACAATTAATCTGCATTCGGGTCTCTATCAAAATGGAGTTAAGTTAAACCCCAAAATCTTAATTTCTAGAAGCGCGTTTTCGGTCGTTTTCAAGCAGGTGTTTTTTACGAATACGAATATTCTTGGGTGTGACTTCGACAAGCTCGTCGTCATCAATAAATTCCAGAGCTTGTTCCAGAGTAAATCGAATCGGTTTTACGAGAATCAAATTTTCATCAGTTCCTGCTGCACGGATATTGTTGAGCTGCTTACCTTTTAATGGGTTAACGCCCAAATCGTTGGCTCTAGAATGGATACCAACCACCATGCCTTCATAAACTGCTTCGGCGTGTCCTATCATTAACCTGCCGCGTTCTTGCAAGTTGAATAGTGCGTAGGCCAGTGCCTTTCCGGTAGCGCTAGCAATCAATACGCCATTTTTACGCTGTGCGATTTCGCCAGAAACCCTTGGCGCATATTCGTCAAATACGTGATATAGCAATCCGGTACCTGAGCTTAAAGTCATGAATTCAGCTTGGAATCCAATCAAACCACGTGATGGAATGACATAGTCAAGTCGGACGCGACCTTTTCCATCAGGCATCATGTTTTTAAGCTCGCCCTTTCGGCTACCCAGTGCTTCCATAATGGCACCTTGGTATTGATCTTCGGAGTCTACTGTCAATTGTTCGAAAGGTTCGCAAACAACGCCATCGATTTCTTTAAGAATAACTTCAGCACGCGAAACCGACAGCTCAAAGCCTTCGCGACGCATGGTTTCAATCAAGATGCCGAGGTGTAATTCACCACGACCCGATACGCGGAACTTGTCTGAGTCCTGTAGCTGTTCGACACGTAATGCTACATTGTGTAAACATTCACGTTGAAGTCGCTCATCAATTTGTCGCGAAGTTAGGTACTTTCCATCCTGTCCTGAGAAAGGTGAGCTGTTGATGCTAAATGTCATGTTAACCGTTGGTTCATCGACGGTTAGTGGTGGCATTGCTTCAACGGTATTGCGATCACATAAAGTGTCAGAAATATACAGTTCTTCGATACCAGAAAATACAATAATGTCACCAGCCTTAGCTGATTCCGTTTCTATACGCTCCAATCCTGTGAAACTGAAAATCTGGCCCACTCGAGCATCGCGAATTTTTTCATCTGCCCCGACGATTTTGACTGGTGTGTTACGACTAATCGTGCCTCGAGTAATTCTGCCGATACCCAGTACACCTTTGTAACTATCATAGTCCAAACTAGAAACCTGCATTTGGAATGTGCCGTCGACGTCTACTTGAGGTGGAGCAACATTTGCAATGACTGATTCAAACAGTGGTGTCATGTCGCCATCGCGAGTTTCATGTACTGTCGAGGCATATCCGTTAAGCGCTGAGGCGAAAATAATGGGGAAGTCGAGTTGTGCATCACTAGCACCCAGTTGATCAAACAAATCAAAAACCTGATCAACAACCCAGTCAGGTCGAGAGCCGGGGCGATCAATTTTATTGACGACAACGATTGGCGTGAAACCCATCGCAAAAGCTTTTTGAGTAACAAAACGAGTCTGTGGCATTGGTCCGTCGACGGCATCGACTAGTAGCAAAACGGAGTCAACCATAGATAATACACGTTCCACTTCACCACCGAAGTCAGCGTGTCCCGGAGTATCAACGATATTAATTCGATAATCTTGGTTCTCTTTTACATGCATCCAGTTGATAGCGGTACATTTCGACAGAATTGTAATGCCACGCTCTTTTTCAAGATCGTTGGAATCCATCATGCGTTCTTGTAACTCGGCGCGCGCATCCAGGGTGCCTGACTGTCTGAGTAACTGGTCAACAAGAGTGGTCTTACCATGATCAACATGGGCAATGATGGCAATATTGCGAAGGTGGGCGCGGCTACTGGAAGTCATGATTTATATCGGATATGAATAAAGCGCGCGATTATAACCTGCAAGCCTGACAGTACAAGGCTATTTGTGAAAACAAGATGTCTATATGGTGTTAATTGGTCTGATTATGACGGAGTTTTGCTTTTTTGATGAATAAAGGCCTCATTACGGTGCTATATTTAATTAAAACCATTCGATTTGAACTCCCCCTTCAAATGTGTACGCGAGCTGTTTTTTGATGTTTTGAGGTTTAGAGTGAGTTACTAGTGCTATATGGCATTGTTCGATTAAACCTTGGCTTAGATTTTGGTCAAAGATGCCCTTTGTTAAAGCAAAATAGTCAATCTGCTTGAGGAACAGCTTTTGTTGTAAACAAGTGGGTGTAATTTTGTAGGAAGCTTCTTTAGCGCACCAGATTTTATAAAAAATATCGGAGCCCCGACTTTTGCTTTCATCAAGTAGCTCGGCTTCCTTCTGATTCATAAATGCATTGGCTAGTGAAGAAAAATTTGGGCGCATTTTTTTCTGCTCAATATCAATTCCTACCGGTTCATTAGATATCGCAAGGCATATTTTGCCGTGAGAATGACTCAGACTAAAATGACAGTTTTCAGGTAAATTATTAATTTTTGGTGCTAAATTCGATTGCTCAATGAACTGCCATTCAGATGAAAGACGTTTAAATTGAAGACTTAGAGCATGGCGCATGAGTGCTCTGCTTAACAAATACTCGTGTTTTTTGAGTTCGTTTTTAATGCTGCCTAGACGGTTGAGCTCACTGATTGATAATTGAGGATAGACTTGATCTTCGTATTTTTGATTCGAACTATCGACTAGGGCATACCATAGTTTGATCATCGGTTGAACATTATTGAGCATTGAAAGTTAAGTAACCTCGAACGTTTTAGAAAATGCCCCGTTTATGCATCTACAATAATAATACTATGCACAAAGTAAAAAAAACCTTAATCCTATATTAAATCATAGTGTGTGCTCTTAAAGCTGGCAATGCCTTAATTGATTCGTGACACATGCAACTCTTCCATTGCTGATGCCTAATATTGATCTAAGGATAACCACTTTAATCTGACTTGAGCTGACCTGACCTTAATACGCACTCTCAAATGCAATCACCAGTTATTCTCAGTCAATCTTGCCATTTATTGATTAGAAACTAACTGATCAATAATGGCCGGTGCGACGGCATTTGGGTAAGGTAAAACACCATCGGAACTGCCGCTAAAGCTTTTCTCTCCGCGGTAATCACCTTCAGGAATAATCTGGATGCCTAGGCCAAGCCCAAATAGGTTTGGTATCGCTTTGCCGGTTTCGATATCACTAAGCTCACCCAATTTGGAGCGTCGTTTAATGTTTTGGGTAATGCCGTTCAGGGTGATTTTGGGCAAGTTGGCTCGAAACCCGGTGCATTGAACAATAAGTGCTGCTGCATCGAGTAAATGGCGGGCGTCAGAAAGTGACTCCATCGGTTCGAGACGTACCCGTTTTTCTGTTCCTTGTTTTATTTGGAGATATAGCGTCTTGGCGTCTTTGCGTAATCCAGCATTGCGATAAACCAGCCCATTGACAGGGCAAACATCATTGATGACGTCAAAAGGTAGTTGATTTTGTTGCGCGAACTCTGTTGTACAGCGAAGCTTAACCAACGTGGTTCTTTGCAGGATGATGATGTCACGTCCTTTGGCATACAACGATAACTTGGGGTCATTCAGAAAACGCCAAGCAGCCGAAAAGCCACTGTGCGACGAACCAACAATCAATATGCTACCGGACTGACGGGGTAGGGTATTGGCCGTTGTCATACACAACAATGACCCTGTCATAACGGTCTTTTGTTGCCAGGGTAAAAGCTCGGCTAATAACGCTTCGCGTCCCCCGCAGCAAAGCACCATTTTTTTACTTCGTGCGATCAACTGGTCGTTGTTATCGTAACTATCGAATTCACCTCCACTAATTTCAATGCGCTTCACATTTGTGTTGAGCAACAATCGATTGCCTAACAGTGAGGAAATGATGTTGGCAATTGGCTTCAGCATTAATTCCCCCACTCTGGGTAAAGGTATTAATGGCTGCCGTGTTTCTGGCTGTTGTAAATAATGATCGCGTAAAGCGCTGAATGGCGTTCCGTCGAGTAAGCAACTGACAATTTCATCAGCATCCGTATTGGCATTGATTTGATAGCTATCTAAAACACCACCTGACTGCTGGTTGCCCTCGATGGCAATCAGGGAATCGAGTAAGGATTGATATTTTAGTTTGTTAGGCTCCGGTGCCAGCGTCACTTTATTAATAAGTGCGATAATAAAGCAAAGTCCAGCTGTACCAGTGCCGATTAGTTGACATTGATGGACATCTTTCATAATGATTAATACCGGAGCCTTAAATTAAAGCAAGTGTGATGATTGGGTATCGGTAGTCTATGTGAGTCAGTGGCGGGTTGTCACTAACTAACCTATGTCGTATTGGTTTAGAATTGCTATATTAATCTACTTGATAGGTATCATTGTTTTTTAAAAAAACGCTTAATTTAAAGCCAAGTCCAAAGAGGCCTAATTATAGGTGCATTAAAATTATAATTAGCTAAATCAGAGCGACAGAAATTAAAATTAATGAACAGTCGCCAGATCACCCCAGATGTTTTTCAAACGCTTGTCTCGTCCACAATTCCAGCGGTAGGCTTTATAACGAATTGGATTGTTTATATAAAAATCCTGATGATGACTTTCGGCACCTTTAATGGGATAAAACGTCGACATGGTAAGGATTGGGGTTACCACAGTTTCCCCGGGAAACATGGCAATGACTTTTTTCTTAGATTGTTCGGCCAGTAATTTTTCCTGATTGTCGGAAACAAACACAGCGCTCAAATAGCTACTGCCCTTATCACAAAATTGTCCACTGGCATCAAAAGGATCGATATTGACCCAATAGTGATCGAGAATGCCCTGGTAGTCGACAACCGCAGGGTCGTAGGTGATTTCAACTGCTTCGTAGTGACCGTCGTGGTTTCCGCGATAGGTCGGGTTCGGTATTTCGCCTCCGGTAAAGCCAGACACCACGTCACTCACACCCTCAAGCTTTTCGAAGTCAGATTCCATGCACCAAAAACACCCGCCAGCGAGAATTGCTTTTTCGGCTGAAGCTGCTTTTATTGAAAAAAGCTGTAGGCTAACGATTGAAAGTAGTAATACCGTCAGGCTAAAAAGTTTATTCATAAAGCGTCTCGTCAATGATGGAACAATTCAGATTCGACTGGTAATGATTAACATGGTTCAGAGTATCGAAAGTGGGTTTTAAGTTATTTAAAAGCACGCTAGTACTTAATTCGACATCAGCCTAATCTAGCAGCACAATTTTGAATATAGTGTCTCTCATTCAGACAATAATTGGCACATCAGGTGTTTTAATAAACGTGGGTAACGGTCAATTTGAACGTCCGAAAATCATTATTACCGGCCGAAGTGGTCATTTTATTGCACGGCCTAGCTCGCACCAATCGGTCCATGCATAAAATTGGAGCTGCTTTACAAAATGCTGGATACAAGACCTACAACTGCAGTTACCCATCGCGGACACAACCAATCCAATTACTGTCCGAAACTTCTATCGGTCAGGCTGTAACCTATTGTGAAAAGGCCTATAACCCCGGCCGAATTCACTTTGTCACGCATTCGATGGGTGCCATTTTGGTTCGGTACTATTTATCTCAGTACCGTCTTGAAAATTTGGGTAGCGTGGTTATGTTGGCCCCGCCTAATGCCGGTAGTGAGCTGGTTGATCGTTTGGTGGGATACGAGTTGTTTCAGCTTTTTTAATGGACCGGCTGGCAATCAACTGGGCACCGCTGAATTCAGTCTACCCAATTCCCTACCGGCGGTGGAATATAAAGTAGGCGTAATCGCAGGCAATAAAAGTCTCAATGTTTTAGCGTCTGCCTTAATCGGCACAGAAAATGATGGGAAAGTGTCAACCAAGAATACCAAACTCGATGGTATGACTGATTATATCGTGTTGCCCTATACCCATACATTTATGATGCAGCGAAAAGAAGTGATCGACCAAACAATCAATTTTTTAAAAAATGGCGGATTCATTCGTTCTAACCGATAAACCTTACTCTCCAGCAGGGTGCGTTATCATTACCGGAATGCTTGATTTTTGAGATAACTGATTGGCAATATCGTTAAAAAAGAATCGAGTAACGCCCACCCGTGCTTTAGTTGACATAGCGACTAAATCAATTTTTTTCCGTTTAATCACTTTCAATATGGCATCTAGTGGATTTTTATCGAAACTCACTACCACCGAGACGTTGAATCCAGCAGCTTTTAATCGGTTGGTGACGGCTATCAATTCTGCTTCAACATGAGCTTTAATGCTGTCTTGTTGCTGGGTTGCATAAATAGGATGAAGTGAGGGTCTTACTGAGCCATCACCAGGCATTTGAACATAATCAGTAATACCGTCTACCCTGCCAAAGCCAGCACCAGTGGGTGGATTAGTGATAAAAAACAGGGTTAAATCATTGTTGGTCGGCGCTAAGAACTTTTCGATATATGGAAAGATTTCTTGGCTCAGTGCAGATTGAGTGAGTGGGACGAGTACCTTATTGTTCGACATGGTCCATACCATTAAGTAAAAAGAACTATGTTACTGAGTTACCTAGACGAGTCAAATGCTAGTAACTTGTCGGATTTTGGATTAATTTATTTGACATTAGCGTCTGAATTGTTG
>Ga0307489_10000827_pt1 | contig 19658 bp, 34 predicted proteins | sample SB12metaG_FD_202247 | JGI IMG/M metagenome (GOLD analysis project Ga0307489, IMG submission 202247) | Sea-ice brine microbial communities from Beaufort Sea near Barrow, Alaska, United States - SB 1.2 | ecosystem: Environmental > Aquatic > Marine > Coastal | place: USA: Alaska | collected...
GGGGATGATGCGGGTTGGAGGTGCAGGGAGGGAGGGAGGGATTGGAGGGGAGGGGAGGGATGGGAGGGGGGGACGGGAGGGGGAGGGAGGGACCGTCAGGGGGATGGGGGTGAAGGGAGGGTGAGTTGGGAGGTTGTGGGAGTGAGGAGTGTTGTGAGGGTGGGCTAGTGGGGGGACCGCAGGAGCGTTGCGCGCGCGTGGTAATGCGTTATCCGCTTGCATCTCGCTCTCTGTAGGCACCCGTGAAAGGGGGCTATTGAGAACCAGCACTCGAACGACGTTGAATCGACGAGCATAATCCGCGCTGCTGTAGGAACATACAAGCTGCGGCTTGGGAGGCATGCTACTCAGCTCTGTTCTCGTTCTCAATGACCCCTCTCCTGACAACTCACAACCAAAAACTGCCAGGCCATCACATTCCACACGCGCACCGCAGCTAAGCAGCACGCCACCGAACGATACAATGGCTGAGGGTGGTGAAGATAAGAAGGGGGGCGATGCCGAGCACATCAACCTGAAGGTTCTTGACTCGGTGAGCCTCCCCACCGACCGCTGTTTGCGGGCGTCGGCTTCGCTGGGGGACGGGCACTCTTGAGTCCTCAAGGTCCTTTCAAAACTCCGTCTCTGCCAAAGACTGCGGGCCCGGACTTAGCGCGGTTCAGCGCTGACGGGTTCACCGTGCCCCGCCGCTCCCCGCCCGCTCGAATTGACAACCAAGTTCCCGACTAGAATCGGGTTGGCACAGGCTGAGCCGTTCATCAATTCATCCTAAAAGCGCTCGGAGAGTTGTAGTTTCCTTTTCATCATTTTTCCTCTTGTTAACCCGCCCAAATGCCCGTCTCCCCCTTAGCGTGGCACTAACGGCTTAGAAGTCCCGCCCCGCCCGCTCGCAGGACGGCTCCGAGGTTCACTTCAAGGTGAAGCACACGACCAAGTTCAACAAGGTCCGCTCCCCAGTCCCCAGCAACGCCGCGTTGTCGTCTGCAACCCCGCGGGGTGCAGTGAAATGCTTTTACTCGTCCTCCTGCGTGGGCTGACGGCTCCCTGTCCCGTCCGCCCCCCCCCCACCCCCGCCGCGAGGTCTGCAGTTAATCGACGCGTACTGCGCTCGTAAGAATATCGAGGATCAACGCACACTGCGCTTCATGTTCGACGGCGGCCGCATCACGTACGACGGGGGGCAGACCCCCAAGGATGTGAGTCTCCCCGCCGTCAGGCCCGCCCTTTCCTCGTTTCGATTCTCGCGTCTTTGTTGTTTGTTCCTACCCACCTAGGTCCCGCCAACCCCACCGCGCTGCCTCGCACAGTTTGTTCAAAGTGTACCGCTCAACCGCGGGTCGCCGCTCTGGCCGCCGCTGTCACCACAGCCCCTGAGTGTCTCCTCAAGGCGCATCGGACCTCCTCTGCGGCTGCCACCGCCGCCGCCGCCGCTGCTACTTGGCTCGCGGGGTGCCAACTTTCATTCGCATCTGTCAGTCGCACTCATACCCTCTGTACGCATACCCCCCCGTGTTCACACCCCCTCGTACGCACACCCCCTAGTAGTTTCACTTCCTCAAACACCCCCCCTTCGTACGCACACCCCCTTGAAATCACACCCCCCCGTACGCATACCTCTCGTACACGAACCCTCTCGTACGCACACCCCCACGTACGCACACCCTCATGTACGCACACCCCCTCGTACGCACACCCCCGTTTATCAAACTCCCACCCCTGTGTCATGCTACCCCCTTGTACTCACACCCCACCCCCGGTACACGCTACCCCCGCAGTTGGACATGGAGGAGGGGGACTCCATCGACGTGTTTATCGAGCAGGTGGGCGGCGGCTGCTGTTGAACGCTCAGAGCTTCATGGTACGAACGGTAGCAAAGTAGACGGGTGTGATGGGTGTGATGGGTGTGGCGGGTGTGACAGGTGTGATGGAGAGAGATGCTTCCGCGCATATAAGGAGACACCAGGCTTTCGCCCTGGCCCCCGTGTGTATCAATTGATGCGTGTGATGGGTGTAGCATAATAATGACTCGGAGGCAGCATAAGCGGTGGAGATGCCGGCAGTAGCGGTGGAGGTAACGTCGGCTGTGCTGGTGTCGACAAGTGAGGTAGTGCACATAGAATATCGCTAACGTGGTGCAGGCGATGCGATGACAGTTACCAATGTTGCATCAATGTTAGTACTCAAGTACGATTATTCAGTGTGTGGTTTCTGGCTGACTGAGCTGCCCAAGCCTGGCAGTTCTCGGGGGAGTTTGCGTGCCGCCCCTGGGAAGCCTATGCAAAAGGTAGACATTCAACGTTATTAATGTATTTATCTCACGTGCATCCAGTCCGAAAGCGCTCACAACGCGTGCATGAAACCACCGCCATCCACCAGCCCAGACCGGTCTGGGTTAGGCCTGCGGACAGAACAGATAACTATGTCATTACTCTGTGATCATTTCCACCAATGCTGACATTCTGCGTTGTTTATGTCACGGGGGTCAAGGGGATCGTGGTGCCTCCGTATACACGCGGAAGCGTCTCTCTCTATTGTTCTCGCCGCTCCTCACACCTGCGTCGCCGTCCCCTTGTTGTCTGGGGCAAACGCGCGAGTGCACAGCGCCCGGTGCGACTCGCCCGCGGGCTGCTTGCTCCAGTGCCGCCGCGGCCCAGGGGCTGTGACTCCTCCACCACTTCATGCCATAAAGTGTAAGCTTTCTGGCCGGCTCCGCTTTGAGTCTTCAGTGTTTCAGTGACCCAAACGGCTCGGGTTGAGCTGAAAAGTGGCCGACTGCTTCTCGGCTCAACATAAGCTCTTTTTGGGGGACACGCTGTGAGGTTCCATCCAGTGTTTGAGTGACCAAAACGGCTTAGATTGAGCTGAAAAGTGGTAGAGGGGTGGTCCCTGCCGCTGGCACTGGACGCTGCAGTCAGGGGCGTACACACGTCCACTTTCTGGCTCAACGTACGCACTTTACGTCAGTCTTTTGGATACGTTGGGTGGAGTCAGAGACAAAAACAGTTCTGGTTGAGCTGAAAAGTGGACGAGTGTAAGCCCCCGCCTGCAGTAGCAAGCCTGGTGGCAGAGCGAGCACGACTTGCGGGGAACGTCAGTGGTGCCGCAAAACAGGGGCTTTCACGCGTCCACTTTTCCACTGAACCTAAGCACTTGTTGTGGGATGCGTTGGGTGATTTCAGTATAAAGAACAGCTCAGGTTGAGCTGACAAGCGGACGTGTGTATGAATCAATGCGTGAATCTGTTGCCAGGAACGATCAATATTGATCGATATTGATCGTTAGTGACAGTGCTGTGATTGGCCGAGAGGATGACGGTATCGATCGTTATTCGTAATAGTTTCACTTTGATTGTCTAAGCCCCTGCCGCAGGAGTAGCACGGGCGCTCTGTTAGAAGCAGCACTTTGCTCATGCCGGCCTTCACGCACACTCCCCCGGACACCTCGATGTAGTGCCGCAAGTCGAAATTGAAAGCAACGTCTGAAGGCGTTTCATCATAAATTGGCTCCGAGCGCTGAACCCAAGCGAGGTCAACACGGGGGCCACGCAGGGCGAAAGCCTGGTGCCTCCTTGTACACGCGGAAGCGTCGCTCTCTCTACTGCAGCTCTCTAGTGCTCTCGCTCTCAAGCGCGGCCAACCTGGGGTCAACCTGCGGCCAACCTGCACCGCTCTACCTCGCGAGGTCCGTCAGGCTCCGGCGGCGCGCCGGGTACCAGGGGCTTACACTCGTCAACTTTTCGGCTCAACTTAAGCGCATTCTGTGGAATAAGGGGTGCATTAGGGGTTGTGTAAGGATTGTTACATTGTTTATGGGGTGTTTAGGAGGTGTCAGCGGGCATGAGGGGTTAGCAGGGTGTATTTTGTGTCAGAAATGGCTCAGGTTGAGCTGAAAAGCGAACGAGTGTAAGCCCCTGCCGGGCACGCCCCCCACCGCGTGCTTCACCGACTTCATGTGTTGCGCGAATCTCTTCTCGCGTTTCTCCGGCGTATCGTTCACCCGATGGGGCAAAAAGTTTTCAAAGCTGTCGAAAATGGAACGCTGCACGGACTCTTCTGAAGGAACGTCCACCACGGTTCTCGCCCCCGGGTTTAGCGGCGCAAGCTGAAATTGTGAACATAGTTTGAAAGCGGTTGATCATGTTTAAGCTTCAAGCGCTGACCCCAAGCATGGTTATCCCGCGCGGGGTAAACCTGCACCACCCTACCCAGGCGTATGCGAGCGGGAGACTGGAGCGCAGCGAAGGAGTGCTGGCAGCGGTCACACCCGAGCGCGGCTCCCTTGGAGAACCACACTTCGGCCTGCGCCCAATCTTTGTCCACGCCCTTCCTGTAGGGCCGCAACGCGCAAGTTGAAATTGAAAGCAAAGCTTTGAAAGCAAATACGTCGTCGTATCATATTTTAGTTGAAAGAGCTGACATTAGGCGATCCGTCACGGGTTTCATCCAGAGGCTCACACTCGTCCAGCTTGCAGCTCACCCTCAGCTCAACAACTGAGCTCAACCTCCAACCATCAATCCAGCGTATCGCAACATAAAGTGCTTATATTGCGCCAAAAAGAGGACGAATTCAACTTCCTCCCCACCAGGGGCTGACACTCGTTCACTCTCGGCTCAACTTGAGCGCTTGGTATGGGATAGGGGCTGTACGTAAGGGTTGTGTAGCCCGTGTTAAGGGGGTGTCAGCGGGTGTGTAGGGTGTTTTGTGTGTGTCAGACACGGCTCAAGTTGAGCTGAAAGTGAACGAGTGTAAGCCCCTGCTCCCCACCTTGCCGATCAGGCAATACTCGCCCATCTGATAGATGGCAGCCGTGAAGCCCTGGGTGCAGGGGCGTCCACTCGTCCACTTCCTAGCTCAACTTGAGCCGCTTTAGTCACTTCCGGAAACCACCAAATATACCCGCCCATAAAAAGTGCTTACGTTGAGCACCAAAAATGGACGACTGTATGATAGCCCCTGCCTGGGTGGCGGACTCGCGGCACCAGTGCGCGCTCTGCACGTCGTCTTGGGGCAGCCCTTTTCCCGCCTCGTTTCAGGTTCTTAGACTCGTCCACTTGTCAGATAAACCTGTGAAGCTGTGATGCTTGTTGTCACTGAAACAATGAAACCCAAAGCCTCCCACCAAGCGTGTATCACGAGAGGTGCCTATGTTGTTGAGCCGAGAAGTGGACGAGGCCAAGCCCTGCTTCGTACCCCAGGCTGAGCAGGAACTGCGCGACGGCGTGGCCCTGCGCCGCCGCGGCGCGGTACCACCGCACGCTCTGCGCCAGGTTCTCGCCCACGTCACCGATCCCGTGCCCCGCGCGCTGGCTGTATATGCCGGCCCGTCAGCAGGGTCATTGAGAACAAGCTACAAGCAAGCGAGTGACTTCGGCGTGTACCTTCGTATGATGAGGCACTAGAGCTAGTCTTTCGCCTTGGCCCCCGTGGAAATTCAGAACAAGCACACCAACCGAGACTGGACGTGCCCGCATAACTTACCCTCAGGGTGCATGCTCACATAGACGCACGGAGGAGGAGGAGGAGGAGGAGGAGGAGGAGGAGGAGGAGAAGGAGGAGGATGAGGAGGGGGAGGAGGAGGAGGAGGTGGCGGAGGAGGAGGAAACTCAACGCCGGTCGAGTGCAAATTCTCAATAACCTCCCCCACCAGCCCGCTCTGTGCGTCGGCGTTGCCCTGCTCGGCGCCCCGGAGCATGTGCGGCGGGATCGTGGTCAAGAGCGCCAGCCTATCTGCCGGCAGCTCGGACATCGTGGCGACAGACGCTCAATATCGCCGCTCTTGACTCGGATCGGACGCACGGGCGGCGGGCACGCGGGCTGGCGGCGCAGTTGAAGTGCCGCCAAGCAACGACCCTATTCTACGCGGTACGATCCCCTCTACCCTAAGAAACTGAGGGGTAGATCACACTGATTTACAGTTTAGGGTTTGATAACTCGACACCGGTCGGCCGGGTGTCGGTCGTAAGATGCCGAATCCCGCACTTCACCACTGAACCTTCCAGTTTCTTAGGGTACAGGGGCTCCGACCGCGTAGTTGTGTGTTGGGTGCTAGGAGTAAGTGAGGCGAGTCCCACCGCCCACCCGCGGCCGGACCGGCGTGAGGAAATCTGTGTGTGCTTGGCGTAGTGCCGCTCCCTCTCACTTCACTCACACCCCCGCCCCCCCTCCCCACACGCCTACCCCGTGCCCACATGGAGTTGCTGCCCGCGGAGCTCTTCACGCATGTCCTCCGCTTCGTGCCCACCGCGTGCGGCGAGGCGTACCGCAGCGGCGCTGGCTGGGTGGCGTGCGAGCTGGCGGGGTAGTGATAGTTTCTCGAAGTTGGTTTCAACTGCAGCGTGATGTCGCGGCATGGCCTGATCAGCTTGTATTATTGGGGGGCGTCAGGGCAGTCGTGCTCTGACGCCCACTGACGTCGCGGCACCGTACACACCCGCTAGTCCCACGGGCAGAGATGCTCCCGCGCCCACTTCAGCGCATCTATCTGACCTACCCTGCTTCCCCCACCTCTCTCCCCTCCCCCCCCATGATGCTACGTATCCCCCGCCTCCCACGCCTCGCCCCCATGCAGCACCATCTTCCTATTTGAATTCAACAGGCACTTTCGGCGCCATTGACAGTGGCAGCTCGGTGAGGGTGGCCACCTCTGCCGGCCGCGAATAATGCACGTGGTGAGGAAATTTCCAACCATCTCGTTTGATGTCGACGACGGAGGGGTCGGTGTCGACGGCGATCTTAGTGTACGGGCGCAAGTAGAGATTGAAAGCGAAAGTTGAAAGCGTTTCATCATATTTTAGTGTCAAGAGATTAGTTCCAGGCGCTATCAACTTGGGTTTGATAGGGTCAACCTGCACCGCCCCACCTTTGCGACGACGGGCAGGATGACGGTGTCGATGACGTGGATCACGCCATTGGAGCACTCGATGTCGGCCGTGGTGACCATGGCGTAGTGGTGCAAGTTGGAATTGAAAGCAACACTTGGAAGTGGTTCATCACAATTTAGTTTCATAATAGCGCTGAGACCATGCGGGTCGAACATGCGGGGTCAAGCGGGGTCAAGTGCGGTCAAGTGGGGTCAAGCGACGTAAAAACGGTGTTAAGTGGGTTCAACACGGGGTCAAGCGGGGTCAAGCTGGGTCAAGCGATGTAAACACGGTGTCAAGTGGGTTCAACACGGGACAAGTGGGGTCAAGCCGGGTCAGCTTGCACCGCCCTACGGCGGCGTCATTGATCATGATGGTGGCGGAGGCGTCAATCGTCACAACGTGCCAACGGCCTTGAAGTAGGGCGTGGCGGACATTGCTCGCCGCGTCAAAGTATGCCGTTTGATTCGAGAACAGAGGGTTTCAAATCCGTTTGATGACGTGGCGAGCAGTATGTGCCAGGCCTTACCCTGCACCCACCACTTGTGGGTCACAACATCCGCGGCCATCACCTTGCCGGAGACGACGTGTTGACTGCGGGATGGCACGGGCGTGGGATGGAGCAAGGACGAGAAATGAAGAGCGGTTGGTGTCAGTGCGAGGTGGCCGATAGCTATTGCTGTGGCGGCGGGCGTGGCGGGACTCGAGCAGACACACGCACAACCGCGTGTCGAAGCCCGCCTATGGCAGCTGTTTTATAGAGAGGAAGACGCGTAAGCGTGTATGGGGAGGCACCAGGCTTCTGCCTTGCCCCCGGTGTCGCTGCTTGAGTGGCAGCTTGTGCGAGGCCCGCCAATACGCGTAGTGCGGCAGCGGGACGGCGCGCGGGGTGCCGACTCGACGACGTGGACGGTTCGTTTCCCCGAAAAGAAATAATATGGGTGTTTGACGTACTTGAGGAAAGCGGCGAGCTTGTCCTTGTTCTCGGGCTTGAGGAGTTCGTCCAGGGTGCCGGGGGGTAGCTTGGCGAACGCCGCGTCTGTCGGGGCGAACACCGTGAACGGGCGGCCGGGTAGCTTGAGGGTGTCGACGAGGCCGGCGGCGCGCAGGGCGGCGGCGAGGGTGGTGAAGGAGCCGGCGGCGAGGGCTTTACACTCGTCCACCTTTCGACTCAACTTCAGCGCTTGCTGTGGGATAGGGGGTGCGCGTATGGGTTGTGTAGCCCGTTTGAAGGGGTGTCAAGGGGCGTTTAGGGTGTGTAGGGTGTTTTCTTGTGTCAGACATGGCTCAAGTTGAGCTGAGAAGTGAACGAGTGTAGTCCCTGCCAGCGGCGAGGGCGGTGTCGAGGATATCCTGGCGTGTACGAGTGCCGGTTGTGGTAGTGGTGGTACCCATACCGGCGCGGACGGGGGTAGGCGACGCGCGGCGGGTGGCAGCGGGACGGGCCGCGGTGCGGGGGACGGCCACGACGACGCGGGAGGTGGACAGGGCAGCGCAAGCAGCCATCGTGTCGACAGTCGAACGGCGCGGTGGGATGGTGGGCGTGGCTGTGGGGACTTCGAACGTCACCGAAATGAAAACGGCGCAACCTCCGAATGCCACGTGACGTTCCCCTCGCCTGCACCTTGGGATCCAGCATCCTGTCCTGGCATTGCAACACCACCCGAAGCCTGCTCACCGGTCCGACGCCAAGCGCCACGGCCAGCGTCTCACGCCGCTGCTACGTCAGCGCGCCTCGTGACGCGTGCGCCGCAGCCTCGGGACCAGCAGCCCGCAGCCCCGAAGCCCGAATAAATCACGGCAAGAATTCTTGAACACATCCTCAAGCGCCCAACAGCAATCGCGTCCTTCGTCTCACGCGTCAGAGCCCCGCCGCCGCCACCGCTCGCCAGGCGCGCCGCACTCCGCGCACCGCGGCGGAACGGCAGGGCTTGGCTGATGTTGCCAGAGTGCTCCACGTCATAGGAGCCGTTCACTCAAGAAACAAGGGCTCAATGTCGCATTCGCTGTGGGAACAGGGCCCGCCCGTCCTTGGGGACCGGCCACGTGTGTCCACGCAACAAAGCCCGGGCACCAGAGGTGTTCCAGTGGACGAGGCAACACGGCCGTTCGTGACATGTGCAGAGTTGTGCTTGAACCAAAACATAAGGCAGGCAGCCGCTGCTTGAAGAGTGACCCGTTGGATGTGGGCGACGAATGACGTGGCTAGCACGAGCAGCACCTGCCGACGTGCAGAGTATGAACGAGAGCGATGTCTGCCAGGCCCTACAACCCGCCAGAAACCGACCTTCGGAACGGCACGCCGTCGGCAGCGGCAGCGGCGACGACAGTTGCGGTAGCGACTCCAACAGTCGGCAGGGCCGTACACTCGTTCCCTTTCTCGGCTCAATTTGAGTGGTAACAACTTACCAGCGCCGAGCCCGTAGTGAACCCTCATTCAACATCACGGTCCGGCTATGACCCCTCAACCACACCCTTGCCCATTCGACACACGGCTAATAAGCCCCCCCAAACGTTTCTGGGACGAACCGGCTCAGGTTGAGCTGAAAAGGGAGGAGTGTACTCTTATGAAGTCCCTGGTAACCGGATGACGAGCACGATGCGCTCCGTGGTCTGGTTCCGCAAGGGCCTGCGGGTGCACGACAACCCAGCGCTGGTCGCCGCATGCGCTGGTAGGGCCGGGGCGCATATTGATATTGCTCGCCACGACATACCACGCACTATGAATCGTCGTCTCTTGAGTTCAATGGCACCCTGCGACATGCCGTCCAACGCTCTTTGAATCCTCGTCGCTCCACATAAACGGCGCCCTGTGACGCGGCAAGCAATACTGACCAGGTTCTATGCGCCGGCGCCGCGGCGGTGCAGCCCATCTTCGTGCTCGACCCGTGGTTCCTGTCGCCCGAGCGCGTGGTAGGGTGGCGCAGTTTGACCCTATGATGCCCATGTTGAAAGCGTCTGGAATTGACGATCAAGCGCTTGAAACTTGAACATGATGAAACGCTTTCAGGTTTTGCTTTCAAATTCAAGTTGCGCCCCTACGTCGTGGGCGCCAACCGGCTGCGGTTCCTGCTCGAGTCCCTGACCGACCTCGACAGCTCCCTGCGCGCGCATGGCAGGGCCCCTATTACACCCCTAAAGCGCCCAGAATACACACCTATCTCACCCCCAACACACTCCTGATAAACCACTAATACATCGCTAATACACCCCTAATACACCCTTAATACTTCCCAAATTCGCCCCTAACAAGCCCTTAATACACGTCTGATACAGTCCTGACACACCGCTGATACACCCTTTAAACGGTGAGGGGACGGTGGGTTCGGCCCTCACCCGCGGTTCGTCCCTCCTGGTGCTACATGGCGACCCCGCCCTGGTGGTCCCGGCCGCGATGCAGCACTGGCAGGGGCTTACACTCGTCCGCTTCTCAGCCCAACATAAACCTGTTCGGCGAGTGAGGCGGTTTGTGTTCAATTTGTGTCCAGCTATGACCCAACAATCTTATTGCATATTACACGCAACTGAGAACACCCACTGCATCCCACAAATGTGCTTGCGTTGAGCCAAAAATGCACGAGTGTAAGCCCCTGAGCAGGGGCGCGCAGGGCGCCTGTGCTTCGAGGCGGACACGGAGCCGTACGGGCGAAAGCGCGACGCCACGGTTACGGCGGTAGGGCCTGGGGTCAACATGCGGTCACCCTGGCGTCGACCTCGGGTCAAACTGGGGTCAACCTGGGGTCAACATTGGGTCAACATGGGGTCAACCTTTGGTAACAGAGTGGTTTATGACTCAATAAACGAAAGTTTAACATACAGTGATGGACAATGTAAGCATTTCCCGGCAGACGCTACGCGTCGGCGGCTCGCGCGATGGGCGCAGAGGTGCAGACGCCTGTGAGCCACACGCTCTACGACACCGAGCAATTACTGGCCAAGTGTCCAAAGGGCGTTCCCCCGACGGTTTACGGCCAGTTCCTCAAAATCGCGGCTTCGCTCGGGCCGCCGCCCAAACCGGCGCCGGCACCGCCCGCCAAGATACCCGGTCCCATGGGCGCCGACGCCGCGGATCTGTCGGATCTTGTCGCGCTTTTGGGCGGCGCGGCGACCGGCCACGGCATCCCCACTCTGGAGGCACTCGGTGGGGCGGTGCAGGTTGACGACAGCTTGACCCTCGGTTGATCCTAGATTGACCCCAAGTTGATCTCAGGTTGACCCCATGTTGACCCAATGTTGTCCCCATGTCGACTCAGATTGACCCTTGGTATATCGCGCTTGCTCTCGGCGCTTGAAGCTGAAATGTGATGAAACACCTTCAAAATTTGCTTTCAAATTCAAGTTGCGCCGCTACACCTCGGGTACCCAGCGCTGCCAGTGGGCCAGGGCTTCCCGGCCAGGGGGGGCGAAACTGAGGCAGGGTGTTCTTTTGAACATGACACCTCCACCGCCGAATGGAGCACACCTTGCCCTCTGGGTGGATGCTCATATGGATGCGCGGACTCGGTTCGTGGTGGAGTTATCCAGACCGTATGAGAATGTACCCTCGGCCCGGCTGTGGTGTTTCGTCGGCTCCGTTCAACGTCGGTCGAACCGTTGTTCGCAATGACCCTCCTTTGAGGGACTGCTGCGGCTCCGCGGCATGCTGAGGCGCACAGCGTGGGTTGGGGAGTTTCAAAAGCCGCAGACCAGCCCTACGGTAGGGCCCAACAAGTTGAACCGATGATACCCATGTTGAAAGCACCAAAAATTAAGCGCTTGAAACTATTATGCGATTAAACGCTTACAAATTTTGCTTCAACTCTCAACATGCGCCTCTACACAGCGGATATGTGGCACAAGGTTGGCGGCGGGGTTGGCAAGGGGGCGGCAAAGGCTAACCCGTTCGAGGCTGCAAAGTCCAATGCCGCCTCTGCAAAGAAAACAGCGGGGGCAGCGGGAGCAGGAGCGGGGGGCGTGACACTCGACGCGATGATGGCCCCCTCCACCACCGCACTGTCGCCGTACCTCAAGTTCGGCTGCGTCTCCGTCCGCACCTTCTACCACGAGTTGCACGAGGTGCTGAACTCCCCGGAGTTGCGCAGCAAACACACCAAGCCCCCTGAGAGCCTCGAGGCAGGCTGGTGCGACGACTGGTTGAAACCCTGGGATTACCCTCGTCCATTCTCATCTCAACGCTCACATCTTTTGGCTGATGTTTGTTGGTATCAGTGATCAAGACGGCTCTGGTTGAGCTGAAAAGTGGACGAGTGGAAGCCCCTGGTCGAAACCCGTGTCGAAAGATCCGGGCTTCAGCCCTTGCAACTTAATACGGTGCACTGCTGTCAGGGTACTGGTAACTTCAGGATCTCAGCTCTTGAATTTACAATACAATACACTGCATCAAAATTCTGCTTTTGATTTCGACGTGCGCCGCTACCTCGAGGGGCAGATATTGTGGCGCGACTTCTACTACCTGTCATCAGCGGGCACGCCCAACTATGACAAGATGGAAGGCAACCGGATCTGCCGCCAGATCCCATGGTACGGCGGTGCCAGTTGAAACGGTCAAACTCGTGTTCAAATCGCCTACCCTTAGAACTTAGCGCTTGATCTACAATCTGATATCCTTGCAACCGTCAGGGTCTGTCCGTTGCAAATGGCGAAGGGGACTGGGCAATGTTCACTACGTGAGTGCCTGGGCGCTCGATCAGCGTTGTAAAAATGAGATTGAATTCCTTTCCAGTTTTGCCTTTGATTTCAACTTGTGGCACTACACCATGGACTTGGGATAAGGAGAGGCTGGCCGCATGGGAGGCGGGGCGCACGGGGTTCCCGTGGATCGACGCGTGCATGGCGCAGCTCAAGGCCGAGGGGTGGATGCACCACCTCGCGCGACACGCTGTGGCGTGCTTCTTGACCCGCGGTATGGCCCGGCCTGGTAGACAATGCTCGCCACGTCATGAATAGTTCGATACGCACGTGGAACCCTTGTCTCTTGATCTACACGAGGTCTCATGATGTGGAGTGTGGGAGCCAGGGTGGACGCCTGGTGCCTCCTTACACACGCGGAAGCGTCTCTCTCTTTCATGGGGACCAGGGCGAAGGCCTGGTGCCTGCTTACATACGCAGATTCCGAAGCGTCTCTTTTCTCTAAATGACATCCATTGATGCCGCGAGCAACATCTGCCAGGCCCTACCCCGCGGCGACCTCTTCGTGCACTGGGAGGCCGGTGCTGCGGTGTTCGATCGAGACCTCGTGGACGCGGACTGGGCGGTGAACAACGGCAACTGGATGTGGCTGTCGTGCTCGTGCTTCTTCTACCAGTACTTCCGGGTATACGGTAGGGCGCGGGTGGTGCAGCTTGACAGTATCACAACCCATGTTGAATGCGCCTATGGTTTCAGCGCTTGCAACAGAATATCATGAACTTGTTCCAATGTTGGATCTCAATCTCATCTTGCGCCGCTACACCACGGCCCCGTCAGCTTCGGCAAGAAGTATGACAAGGACGGTGCATTCATCCGCCACTACCTCCCAGTAGGGTGGTGCAGTTGACCCTATCATACCCACGTTGACAGCGCGTGGAACTGATCGCTTGAAACTAAAATGTGATGAACTGCTTTCAAGTTTTGCTTACCATTCCAACTTGCGCCACCATCCCCTGGTCCTCAAGGACATGCCGGCTAAGTACATCTACGAGCCGTGGCAGGGGCGGGTGATTGAGAACAATCACTCGACCATAAACCCAGTCCGCACGTCCGTATGGGCATCCACCCTGACGTCAAGCTCCGATCTCGGTTGGAGTGCTTGTTCGCAATGACCCTCTTGCCTTGGAATGGAGAAGGTTTATTCTGAACAAGCACTCGACCATGAATCGACTTTGAGCGTCTGTATGAGCTCTCACCCTAAAGTCATGCTCCGATCTTGCTTGGAGTGCTTGTTCTCAATGACCCTGCTGCGCGGACGGCACCCATGGACGTGCAGAAGAAGGCCGGGTGTGTGGTGGGGGTGGACTACCCTCCGCCGATCGTGGACCATGCCGTGGTAGGGCGGCGCTGACCAGGGTCCAGGCAATCAGAGTCCAGCCATTCAGATTCCAGCCATTCAAATTACAGCCAACCAAGGCTGCACCCGCATGTGTCAATCCCACACAGGTGACGAGACAGTATCGACCAAAAGATGACGCTATCACATCCACGCTGACAGCACCTGGAACTAAGCACTTACAGTGACACATGATGAACCGCTTTCAAGTATTATTTTCAAATTCGAGCTGCGGCGCTAAGCCCTGGCGTCAAAGGAATGCATCGAGAAGCTCGCAGCGGCGTACGCGGCGCACAAGGCGGGTGGCGCCGGGGGCGGCGGCGGCGGTGGCGGCGACGATGCGGTTGCTGGTAAGAAGCGCAAGGCATAGACGGCCCGCCCGGGCACAGGTTGGCGGCGGCGTACAAGGCGCGTAACGCCCCGGGTGGCATTGGGGGCGGCGGCGGCGGTGGCGGCGGCGGTGGTGCTGGTGCTGGTGCTGGGAAGAAGCGCAAAGATTAGACGGCCCAGGAAGGCCCTAAACCCTTGCCGCTCGCGACAGTTTGCAAATGAGAGGGGTGCGTCAGCGTGTATATAGAGGCACCAGGCTTTCGCCATTTCTGTAGTGATGCCGACGACGAATCTCAACAGCGATAACGCTGGACACGAATCATTGCAGCGACTAGAGCTAGCAATGACGAATTGCTTTGTAGATACTGAAATCGAATACAAACTCACTCCGGTGCCTAATCGACGTCCACCATTCCGACGCCCATTCACGCCCATTCACGCGGGATGTCGGCCACGCCACGACGCCGCCGGGGCCGCAGGTTGTACCGGCCGACGTCGGATCCGCTTGCCGGCATCATGCCTCGAGAGGCGCGTGGTGACAGCGTACGCTTGCCCTGCAACGTGCTCAAGGAAGTGGCGGCCGCGACAGGGGCAGCTTGGGGCTCGTCGTTGTTGTTTAAACCCAGTCTCCGCTATGACTACCCCCTGATTCCCCCGAATCGAGCCTCTCGATCAATCAGGGACGAGGAGAGATGATGCATTGTCCATTGGCCAATAAGAGACCACAAACGATCACGATCAGATTTGGTGAGATTTGGTCAAGGAGATCCAATCAATCACAGCTCTCCGAGCCGCCACGTGGACCAATCACAGGAGGGTCTTCAGGCACATTTCAGTGCCGGAGACTGGGTTTAAACTCAGTGTAGGGGTGACTAATCACCCTTATCTCCTCGAAATCGAGGGTCTATTCACTCAAGGATGGCGACCCGGATGGATTGCGAAATGGACAGCTCTGATTGGTCGAACGGGATTCGATACCATACCTTCGATACCAGACCCGACGCTGAGCTTAAACAGTGGGGCCCCCTCCGTCATATCCGGTCCACCGGTCAACCCCGCTGCGCTCGGTCGGCCAACTTGACACACGCTCCGTCAATGCACTCAAAGAGCTCGTACGTAAAGGTTAAAGTGGCCTCCACACTTCCGATTGCGGCAGGTTCGCAGGTAACTTAGTTGATTGTGGACACCACCACCTCCGCGGCCAGCCTCGACCGACCCATTTGCGCCAGCACCGCCAGATCCAGCCACCGCAGCAGCAGCCCCTCCTCATCGAAGAGTACGCAGTCTGGCAAACAATAGGATGATTCCAGGATCCACCGTTCAGGTTGTGCAGCCAATGAACCCGCAGCAGCTCAAGACGCTGACGGCGTCCGCCACGCGCGGCGCCGCCTCGTCACAGTACAAGCTCGGGCTGCAGCACCTCACGGGCGGGGGCTTACACTCGTCCAGTCCTCAGCTCAACTTGAGCCGTGTCTGTCACAAGAAAACACCCTACACACCCTAAACACCCCTGTAAAGCGGGCTACACAACCCCTGCGCGGACCCCCTGTCCCATACAGAGCGCTCAAGTTGAGCTGAAAAGTAGACGAGTGTAAGCCCCTGCTCACGGGGGGCGACGCGCGGAGCAACGAGCTCGCCGCGGCGCTGTTCCGCAAGGCAGGGGCTTACACTCGTCCACTTTTCAGCTCAACTTGAGCCGTGTCTGACACAAGAAAACACCCTACACACCCTAAACAACACCTAACACTCCCTTAACACGGGCTGCACAACCCCTACGCGCACCCCCTATCCCATAAAAGCGCTCAAGTTGAGCTCAAAAGTGCACGAGTGTAACCCCTGCCGCAAGGCCGCCGCGCAAGGCCACCCCGACGCGCAGGAGCACCTCTCGCAGTGCTACACGCGGGGACTGGGCGTGGCGATCAACCGGGCGTTAGGTTTTGAGTGGGCGATCAAGGCAGGTGCTTACACTCGCTCACTTCTCAGGTCAACTTGAGCGCTTTCATGGGATAGGGGGTGCGCGTAAAGGTAGTGTAGCCCGTGATATGGGGGTGGCGGGGGATTTAGTGTGTGTAGGGTGTTTTCTTGTTTCATACACGGCTCAAGTTGAGCTGAGAAGTGGACGAGTGTAAGCCCGAAAACCCCCTGGATCAAGGCCGCAGACAGCGGCATGGTGATGTCGCAGTACAACGTCGGCCACACGTACGCCAAGGGCGGCAGCCCCGAGTTCGGCCTCGAGGTGCAGGTCAGGGGCTTACACTCGCTCACTTCTCAGCTGAACTTGAGCGCTTTGTATGGGATAGGGGGTGCGCGTAGGGGTTGTGTTGCCCATGTTAAGGGGGTTTAGGGGGTGTTTAGGAGGTGTGAAGGGTATTTTCTCGTGTCAGACATAGCTCGAGTTGAGCTAAAAAGTGGACGAGTGTAAGCCCCTGGTGCAGGTGGACTTCGCGCTCGCGGCGAAGTACTACCGCATGGTAGGGCGGTGCAGGTTCAAACCTGTTGATACCAATCTAACTTTGAAGGACCTAATTATGACAAAGTGGGTGAAACCACCTAGACACTTAGCAACAAGTAGTACTTAGTCGTCCAAATGGAGCATTCTGATTGGTCGAGCGGGCACTAAGTCAGAATAAGTAGCATTAAGTCAGACTAAGTGTCTAAGTGGTTTGGCGCACTTTGTCATACAGCGCTTGACGTTGTCATATTATTAACCGCTTGTAAGTTTTGCCTTCAATTTAAACTTGCGTCACTACAGCATGGCCGCGAGCCAGGGCGACGCCGAGGCGCAATGGAAGTTGGGTAAGGCGGTGCAGGTTGAACCCAGATGAAGCCCGATATCAAAGGGACGGGTTTCAGTGTTTGAGTCTAACATCTGATGCACCGCTTTCAAACTTTGCCTTCATTTTCAACTTCCGCCACTCAAGCTGCGCCACTACAGCTGGGGGCGCTGTACGCCGAACCCGATCCGATGGCCGGCGGGCTGGCGCAGAGCTGGACGGAGGCGGCCACACTGTACACCCAGTCCGCCGACCAAGGTAGGGCGATGCAGGTTGACCCTATCAAACCCACGTTGAAAGCGCCTGGAACTAAGATCTTGAATCTAAAATATTATAAACTGCTTTCAGGTTTTGCTTACAAAGCCAACTTGCGCCGCTACACCAAGGCAACCCGGATGGAATGTTCCGCCTTGGCCTGTGCCACATGGTGGGGCGGTATCAAGTTCCGAATTGGGATGCGCCTGGTTTCAGCGCTTGAAACGAAAATGTGATGAACAGCCTTGAAACTGTGATTTCAATTTCAACTTGCGCCGCTACGACATGGACGGGAGCGGCGTGGCGAAGAGCGGGCGGCGCGGGATGGAGTGCATCAAGGCCGCCGCTGCGAAAGGCGTGAGCGAGGCTGCGGCGTACGCTTCCAAGATCCGCGCGACGCACCCGGCCGGCCCGTGCACGTTCTGCGCCGCGCCCGCCGCGCACCTGTATTGCTCGGCAGGGGCTTACACTCGTTCACTTTTCAGCTCAACGTAAGAGCTTTTAAGGCGACAAGGGGTATGTAGGGGGTGTTTAGGGGCTACTTGTAAAGGGTGTGGAGGGGTCCTGTAGGCGTTTTTGGGGTGTTTTTAGCGTCAGAATTGGCTCAGGTTGAGCTGAGATGTGGACGAGTGTAAGCCCCTGCTGCTCGGGCTGCGTCATGTACAACAAGTGCGACCCAGCGCCCGCGCGGTACTGCGGCGGTCGCTGCCAGCGCAAGCACTGGAACGGCGAGACGGCGCCGGCGTCGCACCAGGCGCAGGGGGAGCGGAACGAGACGCCGCACAAGAGGTTGTGCCGCCGCGGCGGGGGCAGGGGCTTACACTCGATCACTTCTCAGCTCAACTTTACCGCTTTTCATGGGACACGGGTTGCGCTAAGGGGTTGTGTAGCCCGTGTTAAGGGGGTGGTAGGGGGGGTTTAGGGTGTGTAGGGTGCTTTTGTGCGTCAGAGTCGGCTCAAGTTGAGCTGAAAAGTGAACGATTGTAAGCCCCAGGGCGGGGGCTTGTTCATCGCGGCGCCGTTCGAGATGTTCGGACGCGGCGGCGGCACCATGCAGATCGCCACGTCCTTGCGCCCCGGTAGGGCGGTTGACTCTGACAGTATCAAAACCCGAGTTGAAAGCGCGCCTGGTTTCTGCGCTTAAAACTGAAACGTGATGAACCACTTTTAAACTATGCTGTCATTTCATCGTGCGCCGCTACACCCCGGGGCTGAGAAGAGCAAGCTCCAGGACCTGATGCAGGAGCTGTCGATCAAGCACGCCGCGGAGCTGCAGCGCAACACCAACACCAACCCAAAGGTAGGGCGGTGCAGGTCGACCCTATCAAGATCCGAGTTGAAACTGCGCCTGGTTTCAGCGCTTGAAACTAAAATGTGGTGAACCGCTTTCAAACATTAGTTTCAATTTCAAGTTGCGCCGCTACACCGAGGAGCCGTCTTCCGCAGCCGCCTCCGCCGTCTTCGAGGAGGTCGCTTGTGAGACCGGGCAGGGGCTTACACTCGTCCACTTCTCAGCTCAACCTGAGCCGCTTCTGACACAAAATACACCCTGAACACTCCCTGATACTCCTTAATACCCCCTGAAACCTCCTAAACACCCCCCCAACAATCCCTGAATGCACCCCTATCCGACAGAATGCGCTTAAAAAGTTGAGCCGAAAGGTGGACGAGTGGAAGCCCCTGAGACCGGGCACATTATTTCCTGCTCGATGCACTTCCCGACGCCGCCCGGGTGTTAGGTTTAGGGTTTAGGGTTTAGTGTTTAAGGTTTAGGGTAAACCCTAAACACAAAACCCTAAACCCTAAAACCTGGCGTTAGGGTTGAGGCCCACAAGTCCCACTGCGGCGTCCGGCGGGCCTGCGCGTGCCACCGCTGCAAGAGCGACCGCGGCGAGAGCGGCGCCTGAGCTCGTGAGCGGCATGCATCATCACCGAATTGCCGGGGGGTGGGCACACCCCATTTCCGTTGGGTCGGTCATGTCTCCCCTCACAAACGAAGACACCTCGCGATGATAGGCAGATAGTAGGCTGAACACGACACGCACATTGCAACACACAATGATGACAACACCGTAGCACATTGACCATCTCCACTTGCCATTGAAATATATATTACAAAAACTCATCTCTGCTATAGGCGACGTGGCGGCAGAGCGACGGCACTACAGAGCGAAATCGCCACTCGCACCGCTCACGCCGCCCACTTCCCTGTCCATACCGCCAACGCACTGGACTTGACACTTGACTCAGTCAGGCTTGTCCGCACTGCTGGGTGGTTGGTCGGCGACCTGATTTTCAAACTCGTCGGAGTCCCTAAGCAGCGACGCACACAGCCGCGCGGGGTCACTGCATCCGCCCCGCGCACTCCGCCCCTCGCACTCCGCCCCGCGCACTCCGCCCCGTGGCGAGGTTTGG
>Ga0307489_10000828_pt1 | contig 19649 bp, 28 predicted proteins | sample SB12metaG_FD_202247 | JGI IMG/M metagenome (GOLD analysis project Ga0307489, IMG submission 202247) | Sea-ice brine microbial communities from Beaufort Sea near Barrow, Alaska, United States - SB 1.2 | ecosystem: Environmental > Aquatic > Marine > Coastal | place: USA: Alaska | collected...
AGTATGTACTGAATTGATAAAGTTGAGGGAAAGTTGAGCGAAAAAACCACTGTTCCTGGATGATGCAAATCTTGTACCCAAATCAAACCGCGAGCGCCATATCTGCCCGGCCCTGTTTGGAGCTCGGGCCGGTGGCAGACCTGGGCGACATCACGGCGATCGACATCGGGCACGACGGCACCGGCTTCGGCAGCGGATGGCACTGCGACTACGTGGAGATCACCAATCCGGCCAAGCCAGACGTGCGCTACTTCTTTCCGGCGCAATCGTGGTTTGACCTCAGCGTGGAGCCCAAGCAGCAGAGGTAGGGCCTGGCAGATAATGCTCGCCACGTCATTGGGTGGCAGTGAACTCAAGAGACGAGGTTCTAAATGCGTGGGATGACGTGGCGGGTGTCTTCGCAGTTTTCCAGGGTACCTTAAATGGCGGTCGCCAATTTTTGAGAAACAGGCGGTCGAATCGCCATATTGTACCATTGTATGGCAAATTTGACCGTCTATTTGCTGAAGGTCTCAAATTCGAGACGCGTTGACCGCCATTTGAGGTACCCTGGAAAACTGAGTATATCATCTGGTCGGCCCTGCGCAGCGGCAGACCATCAAAGCGGCGAAGCGGGACCCCACCGCGGAGACCACGACGTACAAGATCGACGTCAACACGTCGGACGTGAAGAACGCAGGCACCGACGCAAACGTGCACATCCAGGTCTTCGGTAACAACGGCGACACGGGTGAGAACGCCGTCCCCTAAACCCTAAACCCGGAACCCTACACCCTAAACCCTAAACCCTAAACCCCAACTTGGCACTCAACACCTTATCAACTCGAACCATCAACTCGAACCTAACCTCATGTCAACCTTACCTGATCGCCTATGAAATTGAACCTGACTTCATGTCAACGTCACTTACCATCCTATCAATCTCACATGTCATCCTATAGATCTCACCTGGCATGCTTGCAACGTGAACCTGCACACACAGGTAAGATCAAGCTGTCGAACGGAAAGAACAACTTCGAGCGCGCGATAGAGGACACGTTCAGCCTGAGCAAGCTGCAAAACGTGGTGGGGCGGTGCAGGTTGGCACTATCAAAGCCCGAGTTGAAGGAGAGTCTGGTTTCAGCGCCTGAAACTGAAATGTGATGAACCGCTTTCAAACTTTGCATTCAAAATCAGCTTGCGCCGCTACAACGTGGGGACGATGACCCACATACTGATCGGGCACGACGACGCCTACCTGTCGCCATCCTGGCATCTGGCCGAGGCCCGCGTCTTTAACATGGTAAGGCCGCTCCTCCACTAGATCCGAACAAGGGCCGGTAAAGTGACCCCAGAATATACCAGTTAAGAGGGGTATATTTTTATTTTAGGAGGGTATTAGGGGGTTATGAGGAGGTCGGTCTCGTGTACACAAAACCCTAAGACCTGAACCATAAACCCTAAAGCACTTTTACGGTATGTGAACTGGTAGTTTCTGGGTAAGTTTACCGACCCTTGCTCGAAGCTAACCGCATAGTGTGCCGGTGCGCGCCACGTCATCCACCACATGTTGAATCCTCGTGCATTGAGTTGAAGGCATCATGTGACGTAGTCCTCGTATGATTCACTTGGCCCTGCAACATGGCGACCGGCGAGTCACTGACGTTCCCGGCCGATTGCTGGGTCGCCAAAGACGAGGCGCCGCACTACGCGAGCGAAGTCACGCTTATGCCGGCGGGTGCGGGGGCGGCGACGCTCTGCACGTACCAGATCTCAGTTCGCACATCGGACGTGCGGTATGCGGGCACAGACGCCAACGTGTCGTGCAAGCTGTTTGGTAAGAGAGGCGATGGGAGTGAAGCCAGCACGGTGAGAAACCCATCCACCTGAACTTGGCATCCTATCCACTTGAACCATACATCCTATTCACTTGAAGCTGGCATCCTGTCCACTTGAACCTACATCCTGTCCGCTTGAACCTAGCATCCTGTCCACTTAAACCTAGCATCCTGTCCACTTGGACCTAGCATCCTATCGAAGCGAACGTCATTCTATGAACTTCAGACTAACATTCCATCAAATTGAACCTTGAACGTTCAACCGCAGGGCGAGAAGATGCTGGAGAACAGCAAAAACAATTTCGAGCGAAACAAGGAGGACGTCTTCAACGTTAAGGATATGGACGTCGGCGAGATCACCGGCATGTTCATTGGCCACGACGGTGGGTTCTAGTGTGCCTAGTCTTTAAAGCGTACTATATATAGTATCTCGTACTACCTGTAGTGAGTAGGCGTTTGGTGATTTTCACCAAAAGTCATTTGTCTTTTGGCCAAATCACCAAACTCCAGCTTACCAGAAGTAACTAGCCCGCAGATTAGGCACTAGAAACAAACTTGCTCACCACGTCATGCTCCCTCGCGTTCTAGCCGTGCTTAGGTCCAGGGAGGTAGGCATTTGAGGCGCAAAGATGTAGTCGACATAGGTGTCCTAGGCATAGAGAGGTAGGCGTGGTCGTGGACAATGAGGCTGTGGGTCATTGCCCCGAGGATGTGACTATACCCTGAAGCCTAAACCCTAAAAAATCCTGATGCATTAAACGACGACAACTGCACATGATGGGTCAAGCGTGTACTGGGCCCTGCAGTCGGGAGGCGGCATGGGGTCGGACTGGCACCTGGCTTATGTGGAGGTGAAGAACCTGGACCACCCCGCGCGGCCTCCCGCGTTCTTCAATCACGAGGAGTGGCTGTCCAATGAGAAGCAGCAGGGGGTCATGCTGACGCCGGATGGCGCGGGGGGGGCGAACAGCGACAAGGCTCGATACCGCATCGTGACGCACACGTCGGATCAGCGCTTCGCCGGCACCGATGCCACCGTGACGTGCAAGCTGGTCGGTCAGGGGCCGGACGGCCGGGAGGCAGGGGCTTACACTCGTCCACTTCGAGGCTGAACGTGAGCGCTTTCTGTGGGATAGGGGGTGCATCTAGGGGTTGTTTAGGGTGTTATCAGCACGTGTCAGGGGTTATTATGGGATATTTAGGGTGTATTCTGTGCCAGAAACTGCTCAAGTTGAGCTGAAAAGTGGACGAGTGTAAGCCCCTGCCGGGAGGTGGAGTCGGAGATGCTGACGCTGGAGAACTCAGCCAACAACTTCGAGCGCGGTCGGACGGACGAGTTCGTCATGCAGACGCGCAACTTGGGCAGGGGTTTACACTCGTCCACGTTTCAGCTCAACCTGAGCCGTTTATGTCACTGACAGACTGGCGTCACCCAACGTATCCCATCAGAAGTGCTTACATTGAGCTGAAAAAGTGGACGAGTGTAAGCCCCTGAAGCTGGGCACCCTCAAGCGGATCGACATCGGCATCGTGCCCTCTGTACTGGCGATGGCCGATGGGTGGCACCTCAAGATGGTCGCCGTGGCCAACGTGGCCGACGGAAAAGAAATATTCTTCTTCCACGACGACTGGCTCAAGGCAGGGACGGATAGGTCCGAACAAGGGCCGGTAAAGTGACCCCAGAATTTACCAGTCAGCAGACTGTAAAAGTACTTAAGGGTTCAGGGTTTAGGTCTTAGGGATTTATGTTCACGAGACGACCCCCCGAATACCCCCCTAATACCCCCCTAATACCCCCCTAAAACCAAAATATACCCCTCTTAACTGGTAAATTCTGGGGTCACGTTTCCGGCCCTTGTTTGGACCTACCGGTATTTATGTGTTAACGTTCAGTGAGCCCCAAGGCACTCACATGCGAGCATTAGACCAACACTGAGCTCAAATCAAGCAGCGTTCCATTTCTTTATGACTCGGCGAGCATTTATTATCTGGCCTTGACTGAAGTCAGGATCCAACCCCCGTGTCACGCTGCAGCCGGCCAGTCCCGGGCAAGGCGGGAAGCACCGGTATGTGGTGGAGGTGCTGACGTCGGACATCAAGGGGTCCGGCACTGACGCCAATGTCACGATTGTCATTTTTGGCGACAAGGGTGACACGGGCGAGCATGCGCTGGAGAACTCGGCGAACAACTTCGAGAAGGGCATGAAGGTACGCCCAGGCGGACTATCCTTTTTATTTTGCCCAAATTCCCTATGCTTAATTCCCCAAATTCAGCCTGTTGTGCTCGAATGATGCCCAATTGTGCCCACTAAATTCGCAAAGACGATGAGCAGGTGAAATGCCAAAACATGCCAAAACGATCCTCATGTACCCAGAAAACGGCCAAAACATCCATAAACCGTCCAGTAATGCCCCAAATTCCTGCGAAAATGCCTGTTATGAAAAGTCATGCTGGCATATTCCGCCTGGCCCTACATGAAGGACACGTTCCACCTGGAGGCTGAGGACGTGGGGACCATTGAACGGATCCGCATCGGACACGACAACTCCGGAACGTACTTTGGAAACGCCCGCTGGCACTGCGCCTCGGTGGAGGTGACCAACACCGCCACTGGCGCGATGCAGACCTTCACGGTGAACCGCTGGTTTGCAAAGGACAAGGAGCCGAATCAGATCTCGCAAGTCCTCTTCCCGGGTAGGGTCTGGCAGATTCTACCCGCCACGTTCTGCAACGCATTATGAGCCCTCATTGAATCCTATGATGCGGTGAGCAATGACTGCTGGGCCGAATGCCCACCATGTCATCGGCACGCATTGGAGCTCTCGTTTTTACTGAGTTGAATGGCATCCAATGATGCGGCGAGCAGTATCTGTTAGTCCCTGTTCCCGGGCAACTCCGCTCTGACGGTGTACAGCTACACGGTGACGGCGCACACGTCCGACGTGAAGGGCGCCGGCACGGACGCCAACGTCACGCTGCAGTTGCACGGCGTCCTGGACGGGAAGGATGTTCAGATGGGTCCATTCCCGCTTGAGAGCTCGGCGGATGACTTTCGAAAGGGTGCCGCTGACGTCTTCATAGTTGAGGGGGTCGAGCTGGGTGAGATTAAAACCGCGACTCTGCAACATGACGGCGGAGGTTTCCTGGGGGGATCTGACTGGCACCTGAAGATGATTGATGTGGAGGACAACTTGACGAAGAAGAAGACGAATTTCTGGTGCGATCGGTTGGTTGAGAAGAACGCGCCGGTCACGTTGGAGCCCGGGGGTACCGCGGCGCACGGGCGGCACCGGTATGTGGTGGAGGTGCTCACGTCGGACATCAAGGGGTCCGGCACTGATGCCAATGTCAAGATTGTTATTTTTGGCGACAAGGGTGACACGGTGAGGCGGTGCAGTAGCGATGAAACCCAAGTTGAAAGCGCCTGGAAAAGAGCGCTTGAAACTATAATAGATAATCTGGTTTCAAGATTTGCTTTCAAATTACACTTGCGCCGCTACAACACGGGCGAGCAAGCACTGGAGAACTCTGCGAACAACTTCGAGAAGGGTATGACGGACACGTTCCACCTGGAGGCTGAGGACGTGGGGACCATTGAACGGATCCGCATCGGACACGATAACTCTGGCACGTACTTTGGCAACGCCCGCTGGCACTGCGCTTTGGTGGAGGTCACCAACACCACTACTGGTAGGGACGGCTCAAAAGAGCTCTCGGCTATCGCGTTCTGATGCAGGTTTTGTGTTGTGTTGACGCATGTGTCAGGGGCCGGGGCTATGCTATGTTCACGTCATAATCGCTAAGTCCACGCCATCCACCACATTTCAAACCCACGTGTCTTGAGTTGAATGCCACCATGTGACGCGGGTGAGGGTACTAGTTTACTTGAACCTCCCCGCCGGCGCGAGGCAGACCTTCACGGTGAATCGCTGGTTCGCGACGGACAAGCCGCCGAACCAGATCTCGCAAGTGCTGTTCCCGGGCAACAGCACCCTGACGGTGTACAGCTACACGGTGACAGCGCACACGTCTAACGTCAAGGTAGGGCGGTGCAGGTTGACCCTATGAAACCCGTGTTGAAAGCGCCTGGAACAGAGCGCTTGAAACTTTGCTTTCAAATTCAACTTGCGCCGCTACATCAAGGGCGCCGGCTCGGACGCCAACGTCACGCTGCAGTTGCACGGCGTCCTCGACGGAAAGGATGTTCAGATGGGTCCGTTCCCGCTTGAAAGCTCGGCGGATGACTTTCGAAAGGGAGCCGTTGACGTATTCATAGTGGAGGGGGTCGAGCTGGGTGAGATTAAAACCGCGACGGTGCAACACGACGGCAAGTGTCTGCTGTCGGGATCTGACTGGCACCTCAAGATGATTGATGTGGAGGACAACTTAACGAAGAAGAAGACGAACTTCTGGTGCGACCGGTTGATTGAGAAGAACGCGCCGGTGACGTTGGAGCCCGGAGGTACCGCGGCGCACGGGCGGCACCGATACCAGGTCACGGTGAGGACCTCGGACGACCGCGGGAGCGGCTCGGACGCTAGCGTGTGGATCATCGTGTATGGCGACAAGGTGACGACCCAAACACGCTTCCAATAGGCCGATTTCGGTCGGTATATCGCTTCGCACGCGGAGCGCTGACGCTTTGCCCGCAACTCTGTATGGGCATTCAACCTGGCGCCCGCTTTCCCGCGCGGAGCGCTGACGCTTTGCCTGCAACTCTGTATGGGCATTTCACCCAGGCGATATGCCGAAATCGGCATATTAATCTGGCATGTATGTATCGACGTGTATCTACCATGCCATCCTCGACGCGAATCTACCGTGCTATCAACTTCGGCTCGAACCTAAATCCCATCAACTAGACCCTAGATTCTATAAGCCAGCGGCTTGAATCTACCATGCCACGGATAATCGCTATCAGCGTGAATCTGAATCCTTTGGACTCGAATCTCCAACATGCAGGGCGACACGGGCGAGCGCGCGCTGGACACGAGCGCGGACAACTTCGAGCGCGGGGGTACGGACGTGTTCGTATTCGAGGCGCCGGACCTGGTAGGGCGGTACAGGTTGACCCTATCAAACCCATGTTGAAAGTGCCTGGAACTAAGCGCTTGAAACTATAATATCACAAATCGCTCTCAAATTTGCTTCAAATTGGCTTTCAAATTCAACTTGCGCCGCTACAACCTGGGCGAGGTGCTCCGCGTGCTCATCGGCCACGACAACAAGGGCATGGGGCCCGGCTGGAAACTCGGTGACGTCACCGTGCAGGTACCGCCGGATCCACACTGCTCGCCACATTATACACCATATGTGAATGCATCGTTGATACATACTTCTCGCCACGGCAGCGACCACATGTTTAACCGTCGTTTCTTGATTGCATCCTGTGACGTGGCGATTATTATATACGCGGCCCTGCCTGGAGGACCTGTCTGCCGCGGCGGATGCACCCGACTGGAACAAAAAGGTGGGTCTACATAGATGCTGCTCGCTACGTCGAACCTTCCGTTTGTACCCTCGTTCGTTGAGTCAAATGTCAACCTTGTGACGTGGCAAGCGGCATAAAAGCGAACAAGAACTGGCGAGCGATATGTATCAGGCCCTTCCAAAAGCGGACCTTCCCTGGCGATGTGTGGCTTGATGAGACGAAGGCGCCTTACCAGACCCAGGCGGGGGAGAACACGCACTCGGCCAGCGTTGAATCGACGGACCGAGTCCGCGCGTCTACATCCGCATTCATCTTGAGGGTAAGTCAAGCTCCAATCTTAGTTTGAGTGCTGGTTCTCAAACTCAGTGTCGGGTCTGGTACCGAAGATATGGTAACGAATCCCGCACGACCAATCATAACTGTCCATTTCGAGAATCCCACTGACCGCTCGCCGAAACTCCGACCTGATCGCGATCCCTGAGTAAAGAGAACCTCGAACTCGAGGATCTCAGCGTGACGCCCCACGCCGACACTGAGTTTGACGGCCCTCCCGTCAGGTGGAGCTCCTCCCATCGGACGGCGTGCAGACGGCCCAGCCCGAGACAGCGAAGTACACCGTGACCGTGCACACGTCGGACATCAAGGGCGCGGGCACCGACGCCACGGTGCTGGTGGAGCTGGCGGCAGGGGCTTACACTCTTTCAGTTTTCAGCTCTACGTAAGCGCTTTCTGTGGGATAGGGGGTGCATTTAGGGGTTGTTTACGGGGTGTTGAGCAGGTGTCAGGGGGTATCAGGGGGTGTGTAGGGTGCATTTTGTGTCTGAAACCGCTCAGGTTGAGCTGAAAAGTGGACGAGTGTAAGCCCCTGGCTGGCGGGTGACGCGGGTAAGATGGGGTGGACGATCCTCCCCGAGGGCGGGCCGGGCGGGCCGGGTGGTAACCCGTTCGAGCGGGGCCAGGTCGACGTGTTCGAAATCGAGGGCACGGACGTGGGCACGCTGGAGAAACTGGGGGTGAAGCATGACAACAAGGTGAGAAACCAATCCATCCACATCCACATCAAGTCTCGATCCTCATTTCTCATCACTCGAATATAATATCCTTCTCGTATAAACTCGATCCTAACCCGGTGCAACCTAAACCTCACTCCCCATCAACTTGGACCTGACCTGACCCGCAGGGGTGGGGCCCGGACTGGCACCTGGCGCTGATCGAGGTGCGGCACAATGGCACAGGCGACACCACCATGTTTCCGTGCGATAACTGGCTGTGTGAGGAACCCAAGGTAGGGCGGTGCAGGTTGACCCTATCAAACCCACGTTGAAACCGCCTGGAACCAAGCGTTTGAAACTAAATTATGATCAAGTGCTTTCAAACTCTGCTTTCGAATTCATCTTGCGCCGCTACACCAAGGCGGCGGGGGGGGCAGGTGGAGGGCACCTGGGTGGGAAGCTGGAGCGCATGCTGCTGGCCGGGGTGGGCGAGGCGGGGCGGGAGCTGGCGGACGGCCAGCGCCGCTACATCATCTCCACGGCGGGGAACCCCAAACCCTGAACCCTAAAGCCTAAACCCTGGAGCCTAAAGCCTAAAGCCTAAAGCCTAAAGCCTAAAGCCTAAAGCCTAAAGCCCTGGGTGTGCTAGCGCTAGCAGTCGAAATCCGTGCTTGAACTGCCTTGTTTCGGCGCATTACTCTTTACTATGATGAACTGCTTTCAAGTTTTGTTTCAAATGTGAAGGTGCGCCCGTACAGCACGGTGACCTCCAACCAGTCGTACGCCGGCACGGACGGGGTGGTGTTCGTCACGGTGAAAGGACCCAAGGGCGAGTTCACCCGCAAGCTCGAGGTGGGGACGAGTGGAGAATCCCCACGTCATCCTCCAGTTGATAAACCCTCGTTTATTGAGTTAGACTACATCATATGACGATGACGTGGCGAGCATGACTCACCCGGCCCTCGCTCGAGGACAAGTCCGTGTTCGGGGGGCGCTTCGAGACGGGGCAGGAGGACTCGTTCCACTTCATCGAGACCGACGTGTGCGACGTGGGTGCGGACGAGGGGTAGGGGCTATCACTCGTTCACCTTCCAGCTCAACGTAAGCGCTTTTTGTGGGACAAGGGGTGTTTATGGGTTGTTCAGAGGGTATTTATGGCGGGGGTGGATGGCTTGTTTAGGGGTTGGGGGGATGTCTTGAGTGTCAGAAACGGCTCAGGTTGAGCTGAGAAGTGGACGGGTGTAAGCCCCTGACGAGGGGTGGCCACTTACTGAAGTGACAGTGGCGGTGAAGGCGGACTCCGTGCTGCAGCGCATGACGGGCAGGGGCTTACACTTGTTCACTTTTCAGCTCAACTTGAGCGCTTTGTATGGGATAGGGATGCGCGTAGGGGCTGAGTAGCCCGTGCTAAGGGGGTGTTAGGGGGTGTTTAAGGTGTGTATGGTGGTTTATTGTGTCAGACACGGCTCAAGTTGAGCTGAGAAGTGGACCAGTGTAAGCCCCTGATGACGGGCACGGACTGGCACTTCAGTACTGTCACCATCGGCGACGTGGTAGGGGGGTGCAGCTTGACCCCATCAAACCCAGTTGATACCGCCTGAAACTAAGCTCTTGACACCAGCGTATGATTATCCGCTTTCAAGTTTTGCTTTCAACTCCAACTTGCGCCGCTTCAACGTGGCATCCGGCAGTGAGCTTCTGCTGGTGTGCGATGACTGGGTGAAAGAGAAGGCGCCTCAGGTGTGGCGGCGGTCGGACGGTCCCAAGGCGTCCGGCCTGCGTCTGGCGGAGGAAGGCGGCGGCGGCGGGGACTTCCAGTACCGCGTGGAGATCGTGACAGGGACTAGGATGAGCGCGGGTACCGATGCCAAGGTAGGGCGGCGCAGGTTGATCCCATCAATCCCAATTAAACCCGCCTGGAACTAATCGTTCGAAAGTAAAGTGCGATATACTGCTTTCAAATTCTGCTTTCGAATTCAACGTGCGCCGTTACACCAAGGTGTCCATCATCCTGACGGCGGCGGGCGGGGGCGAGGGCGGGGCGGCACCCGAGACGTGGAGCCCGGTGCTGCAGCAGACCAATGAACACTTCGGAAAGGGTCGGACGGACACGTTCGTGGTCAGCCGCGGCGACGACCTGGGCGAGCTGTCCACGGTGCAGTTGACGTGCGACAATGGGGGGGTGTTTGGTGACTCCTGGTACTGCGAAAAGGTCACGGTGGCGGGCTTGCTGAGCGGGCGCGAATGGTAGGGCGGTGCAGGTTGACCCTATGAAACCCGAGTTGAAAGCGCGCCTGGGTCAGCGCTTGAAACTTAAATGTGATGAACCGCTTTCAAACGTTGCTTTCAAATCCAACTCGCGCCGCTACAGAATGGGTGTTCCACTGCGGCAAGTGGGTTGGGAAGGACGGGGTGGTGCTGGCGGAGGGTGTGCTGGCGGCGGCGGGGGTGGAGGCGGAGGTGGCGGCGGGGGCGGCGGCGCAGGCCGGAGGCGGCGGCGGCACCGGGCCGGCGGAGTACAAGCTCACGTTCTACACGGTATGACAAAGAACTTCAAACCACTTAGCGACTTAGCGACTTTGAGTGCTAAGTCGTCCAAATGGACAGATCTGGTTGGCCGAACGGGACGACTTAGCACGCTAAGTTGCTAAGTCGCTAAATGGTTTGACGCACTTTGTCATAGGGTGTGTCTGACTACAAGCCTGTGTGTGATGCTCGACGTTCTCACCACGTGTTTGATCACTACTTGCTTGTGTTTCTGACTCTTGCTGTGTGTGATGCTTGGTGATCTTACTACACGGGGAGCAAGAGTGGTGCGGGGACCGACGCGCAGGTCTCGGTCGAGCTCACCGGCGCCGCATCCAAAAAGTCCGGCGGTAAGGATAGGCAAACATTGCCCGCCACGTCATTAGTACTTATTTAATGCGCTCATGTACATTCCTGTGACATGGCACGCAATATCTGCCTGGCCCCGCTGCGTCATCGAACGCATCTTAAACCCTCGTTTCCCGAGACATATGGTATAATATAACATTGTGAGTAAGCAGTATCTGCCAGGCCGTGCCCGGCGATCTTAAGATGGACCGCGAGCCCAAGTTGTTTGAGTCCAAGTGCGTGGACGAGTTCTCGCGGGTGGTGGACTCGGAGCTGGGGGAGCTGAGCTCGGTGCTGGTGTGGCACGACGGCACGGGGGGCGGCATGTTCGGCAGGGGCTTACACTCGTCCACTTCTCAGCTCAACCTCAGCCGTTTCTGACACCTAAAACATCCTCTAGAGCCCGAAACACCCCCTCTACCCCCACCATCAATACCCCATCAACAGCCCCTGAACACTCCTTGTCCCACAAAAAGCGCTTAAGTTGAACTGGAAGGTGAACGAGAGTAAGCCCCTGATGTTCGGCAGCCTGACAGCCGGCTGGTTCCTCGACATGGTGCGAGTGGAGCATGCCTTCACGGCAGGGTCGGACCCACGCGATGACGGTTTGTTCCAACCTGACCTGTTTTGTTCCTGACCCCGCGCACACACCACTCAAAGGTCTGAAGTTGAGCGGAGAAGGGAATGGTCGGAAGGCCTTGGTTGACGGAGCGCGCGTGGGAGGCAGGGCCTTCCAATCGTGTGCTTTTACATATTTGGCCGTCTTATGTCTCAAGTCTAACGATCGACACACTACAGTAACCCCCCCATTTAGACCCCTAGAGGCAGCCCAATTGAAGCGTCCACGAAGAGTCCCCTCTAAAGCTGGTGTCCTCTGCTTTTATGCTCAACTTGAGCGGCTTTGTCCCTGAAATCTCACCTGAAACCGCTTAGGGATGCGTGGAATTAAGCTGAAATGGGAACGGTTGACGGGCCCTGGCGTCCGGCCGAGGTGAAGCAGTGGATATACTCCAAGCGGGAGAAGGGCGTGACCAGGCCGCTGGTATTGAAACAAGAGGCAGGGGGCTGGGGCGGGGGCCGGGCGTTCTTAAGAGCGAGCACTCGACCGACGTTGCATCGATCAACCGACTCCTGTGTATGCATGAGCACTCGTCCTGGAGGTAAGTCATGCTCTGATCTCGGTCGAGTGCTTGTTCTCAATGACCCTTCGGAGAGGGGCTGGGCCCCGAGGAGCTCCAGAAGAAAGTGGACGCCGCAAGAGCGAAAGCGGAGGAACTGAACGCCACGCGCGCCGCCTCCCCGCGCAAGGTAGGGTAACGTCAATTCTGCGCGTCACGTCATCCATCACATAGTGTGCCAGTGCTCGTCACGTCATCCACCACATAGTGTGCCGGTGCTCGTCGCGTCATCCACCACGTAGTGTACTGGTGCTCGCCTCGTCACCCACCGCATAGTGTGCCGGTGCTCGCCTCATCATCCACCACATAGTGTGCCGGTGCTCGCCATGTCATCTACCACATAGTGTGCCGGTGCTCGCCACGTCATCCACCTCATCTGCCGAGCCTCGTTTTGTGATTTTAATACCATTCTATGACGGGCCGAGGCTCATCGTGATTTACCTGGCCCTGAATGAAGGGCGGGCGTGACCCGGAGTCGCCGCGGCCGGACGCGGACGGCGGCGGCGCTTCCTCCTCGAGGTGGGCCCAGGAATCATTGCTCGCCACGTCATCCTCACACTGTGCACCGGTGCTTGTCACTTCATCCACCACATAGCGTACGGGTGCTCGCCACGTCATCCCCACACAGTGCACCGGTGCTCGTCACTTCATTCACCACATAGTGTGCCGGTGCTCGCCACGTCATCTACCACAAAGTCAACCGGTGCGCGCCTCGTCATCCACCATATCGGTTACAGGTGCTCGCCTCGTCATCCACCACATGATGTACCGGTGCTCGTCACGTCACCCAACACATCTTAAAACCCTCCTCGTTTTTTTCGTGAGACCGGCTCGACCTCACCTGGTGGTCCAACCCTAAACCCTAACCCTAAACCCATGACCGGCTCGACCCCGCCCGGAGGTCCACCGCGTCCGACGGCGCCAAGCGCGACCCGCTGCACGGCGGTCTTCAACCCGTCAACAACCTCCCGCTTGGAAACTACCAGGTCGTCATCCGGCCGAAAGAGAACACCGCGAGTGCGGCCGGCTGCCCGGTGCCTCTGGAGGTCCGCGTGGTCGGTCGGGCGGGTGAGATACCCACCCAATTTCTATTAGACCTCTGTTCTTTGTTCTACCCATCGAGGTGAACCCTAAGTGTTCACTAACATCCCATCATCTTGATCCCAACAGGCGAGATGGCGGTCAACATTCCGAGCGGCGGCGCGGTACAGGCCGGCTGCGTGTCGGCCTCCGGCGCCGCGCAGGCTGTGGGGGACGTGGTGCAGGTGTGCGTGGCCGCCGAGCTGACGGGCGATCAGGTGTTCCAGATCGACACCATCACCGTGGAGGCGCTGCCCGGGGTAGGCACATGTCAATACTGCTCGCCGCTTCATCCGTTATTGAGTCAACTGGCATCACATAACTACTTAGACCGCCCTGTAAGGCTCAGGCAAAAGGTGTGATTACTACTGTATCATTATAGGATGTCCCTGAGGGCCTACTAAGACACGTGGACGTCAACCTCGTAGCCTGGCAGAAAGAGAAAAAGGCATGACATGACGTGGCAAGAAATTATTGACCTGGCCCCTGGCCATCGGCGAAGGCGCACAGCGTGGAGTTCGCGGTGGGCGCCACACTGGACGCGGCGCACCAGGAAATACGGGTGCGGAAACTGGCGGCGGCGGAGGCGGCGCCGGAGGAGTGGGAGGAGGCGGCAGGGGCTCCATTCGTCCACTATTCTGCTCAATCTGAGCCGTTTTTGTCCCTGAAACTCAACAATCACTCCCCCAAAAAGTGCTTACAGTGAGTTGAACAGTGCACGAGTGTAAGCCCCTAGGAGGCGGTGGCGCGGAAGGACGGTATCACACGCAAGTACTGGTTCAGCGAGGCGACCAACACCAGCGAGTGGAACGAGCCGCTCAAGTACCACCCTGTTCGGTTCCGCGACCGCGCCTAGGGGGGCGACCGGGGCGGGGGTGCGCCGACCGGCTAGGGAGCTCTGGCCGTCACACCTTAGTTGGAGACTTGATAGAGTTGTGCGGTTTTATCATAGTGTCTTTTTACCCTCGGTTATCGAGCCCCGAAGCGCTCACATGGTGCGCTGTAATTTAAACTAGCCTCATTCACCTGAACCCAGTAGGCTGCCAGCATGTAATGATATTCGCTTTTGCATTTGTTGCTACCCGACATGACAATAGCTCGTAATCTGAACAGTCAGGCAATTATCATAGTCATCAGAAGGTCTCCTGCAATATTGCGGGTCTTCTGCTCAGTGTTCCATTCTTTTGAGATGAGCTCGCCGTCCCGGGACGCACTCATCGGGTGTTGGGGCGTTGGCGACGCCGCCACCCCGCTGCCACGATACGCGCGCACGGAGAAATGGGGCGTTGCTCGGGTTTTTGCGTGATTATGCTTGGTTCCGGCTCCGGACAATCCGTGGCCGGCTGGCCGGGCAGTCCTGGAGAGAACCACCTCTTGCGCAGGGACTGAATCTTAAACCCGTCTACCGTACCAGGTATGACTCTGGCGCCGCACGCCGCGCGCGCGCACGTGGTCTAGTCAATGATATAGAATCCAGTGAGAATTACAATGATGTAGCTCTAACGCACAGAATTTCGAGGGCCCCGAGAGAAAGCCGTGGTAATCTGAACCAGCCTCGGAGTCTCCTTGGGTGGGGATTCATCATGTGCACCCGTCCAAGAAGGAGAGTATGAAAAAGACAATTCACTGCTTCAAACCGGCACACGGAGTCATCAACCCCCATGCTCTTGTCACTTCCACTCGCGCGCGCAACGCCCTGCACGCTCCCCCAACACAGCCAGGCTCTCACCACCCGCCCTCCCCTCGCCATGAAGTCCTCCACCAGCGCCGGCCTCGGCGCGCTCTGCCTCGCCGCCCTCGCGCTCCTCGCCGCGCCGGGCGCCTCCGCCCAGCGCGCCTCCTTCTCTGCCTCCAGCGCCTTCTCTTCCTCCGCGCCTTCCTCCTCTGCCTCCGCCGAGTGCGCCTCCTTCTGCGACAGCGTGCCTGCGGAGCAGTTCCCCAACGTCCCCGAATGCGTGGACTGCGTGCGCGTGCTGACGGCGGCGATTGAAGAGCGCATAAAGGAGGAGCTGAAGCAGGAGATGAAGGAAGACCGCAAGGACGACCGCAAGGAGCGCCGCGAGCGCCGCGACGACGACAATGACGACGACGACGACGACGATGACGAGCGCAAGGAGCGCCTCGAGCGCCGCGAGCGCCTCGAGCGCAAAGAGCGCAAGGAGCGCTACGAGGAGTACGAGCGCCGCGATCGCCGCGAGCGCGTCGAGTGCACGTCGGCAGGGCAGCAGCGCGCCACGAGTACGCCCTACACACGTTCCCTTTTCGAAGTTGAGCCGTTTTCATCGTTCAGTCCGTTTCGGCACGCCAGCTTGGCGTTAGAGAACGTGCCCCCAGGCGGCACGTTCCTGAACGTGCCGGGCGGACTGTCGCCTATGCTGCCGCTGAAGTGACCCACCTTGGCTACCCTGAAGATGCTGAGTTGGAATATGAACCGATTGTTTGAAGCGGAATATGAACCGGCAGAAGTAATGTGCGAGCGGGAAGGCAGGTGCCAGGCCCTGACCGTCGGACTACTGCTGCGCGGACTGGTGCCAGTGGGTGCCCGCCAACACCAAGTCCGCGGTAGGGCCTCTGCAGGTGCTGCTCGCCACATCATCCAATGCCATTCAGCTTCAATAGAGGGCCCAACTGATAACGGATACCAGTACAGGGCCCAACTCATGACGAGATAGCGGAAGTGAGTGTCGGACGAACTAAAGGGCCCAACGCATAACGAGATAAGCGGAGTGTGGGTGTGGGCAAATTGGACGAACAGGCGTGGGTAAACCTCCCCCGCATCCCAAACATGACAGAGGATTTAAACTGTTTTGGTTGACGCGGCGGGCGATATATGCTCGTCCCTGGTGCGCGGTGTCCTCGTGCCGCCAGTGCGACAGCGGCGAGGTGCGCGGCTTCCTGTGCCCCTCTTGGTGCAACTTCATCCCCACCGCCATGCAGGGCCTGGTCCCCGGCTGCAACCCCTTCTGCAACTGAGCAACTGACTCGGAGGTGGTGCGGACATCGACGACCTCGGTAGAACCTTCTCAACGATGCAGTGCAATAACAACTGTGAAACGAGTGTGGAGGATATGAACCGTCTTGAGCGCGAACTCGAAAACCCCGACCGCTGTGCTGTTGGGAGCTGCCGGAAGCTGTTTTTTTGCCTGTAAGTACCTCAGTGTAATATGATATCAACACGCGTTCCAATGCTGGAGGGCGACGAGGAGGAGGCCAAGGAGAGTGGCCAGCGGGTCGGAAGGGCAGCCGTAGCCCGCATGTGCCCACGGTGTTCCGACTAGATCCGATCAGATCCGATTAGATCTGGTCGCAGATCGTGTGGCTCTCCCTCCATCAACAACCAATTGCGTAAAGGCTCAAACTCATGGTATCGGTCGTGCTTCTCTCACTTTTTTTTGGCTTCCGCAGCCATGACCGCCATGCCCACGCACGTCTCCCTCTTCACGGCGGTCCTGGCGGCCGCCGCGTGCTCCTCCGCGGCCGCCTCGTGCCCGCCGCACTGCCGCACGTTGGACCACGCCGGCCCCGGGGGGCTCTTGCGCCTTCTGGAGTGCGTCGGCTGCACACCCCCCTCGACCTCGTCCCCTTCCCTGTACACTGTGCTGAGTCACCCCACCGACGTCGAGCCGTCGCTCTGGACCACCGCCACCGCCACCACCGCCGCCGCCGCCGCCGCCGCCGGTGGCGGCGCGCTCCCCGCCCCGCCCCCGCGATGCGCCGAGAAGCGCTGCTGCAAGGCCTGGTGCACGTGGATCCCACCCGCCACGCAAGTAGGGCTTGAGTACCCACCAGTTCTACACAACGTCCCGTTTTCGACTCAGCTTGCTTATGGATAAGCGCCGTTTTGGTCCCGGAAACCCACCTCGATAGCCTCGAAGGTACCTCGAAGATGCTCGACCTGAGCTAAAACGGAAGTTCGCGTAAGGCCCCGCGCGCAGAGCTGGATCCCCGAGTGCGTGGACTGCGGCAACGCCGCCGATACGACGTTGCCCGCGGACACTTTTGTCCCTGACCCTTTCGGGGTTGCCCACCTCTCCGAGAAGATCGCGGCGGCACGCGCCGAGGAAACCGGGCTGCTCCCCGGGCACCACGGCTTCACCCTCGGCCGCGGCCGCCCCTGGCCCGCCGCCGCCGCCGCGACGCCGGCCACCTCTGACTCCGCCGGCGTCGGCAAGCGCGCGATCCCCGTCGCCCAGAAGCCCAGCACTCCCAGCAAGTATTTCAACGAGTACAAGATCGTGCCAGGCTGGGGCTTACTCTCGTCTACCTGTCAGCTCAACGTAAGCGCTTTTGGTGGGACAAGGGGTATTTAGGGGGTGTTTTACGGAGTTATTGGAAGTGTTTAAGGCGGGGGTGGACGGGGTGTTCAGGCGTTCAGGGGATGTGTTGTGTGTCAGCAACCGCTCAGGTTGAGCTGAGAAGTGGACGAGTGTAAGCCCCTGGTGCCAGGCCAAGCCAAGATCATGCCAGGCTACAGCAGCCCGCTGCCGCACGTTGTGGCGAAGTTAGTCATTGCACTCGTCCCCGCCCCCGCCGTTACTGCCGCGGACGCCGTAGCCCCCGCCCCGGCCCCTGGCCCCACCCCGGGCCCATGCCCGAAGTTTTGCACGATTATTCCAGCGCTGTGCAAGACATCGAAGGCAGGGGCTTACACTCGTCCACTTGTCGGCTCAACTTAAGCGCTTTCTGTGGGATAGGGAGTGCGTTTAGGGGTTGTTTAGAGGGGCGTGAGAGGGTGTTAGGGTGGTATTAGGGGTTGTCGTCTGGGGTGCTTTGTGTGTAAGAATGGCTTAAGTGGAACTGGGAAGTGGACGAGTGTAAGCCCCTGATTGAAGGAATGGGTGCCGCAGTGCGCGAGCTGCGTCTGCGCTGCCAAGAAGATGAACGACCCCCCCTGCATGCCATGGTCAGCGCCCCACTTCTGCGTACGATGCATATCGTATGCCGTGCCCATCGCCACACGTGGCGACAACGAGCTGTCATCCCTTCTTGAAACCTTTTCTTATTTTTTATTGAGAGTTTCGTGTTCTGCCTGCTTTTCAGGTGCGAAGCTATCCCGCCGGCGGTCCTGAATCTGAAGGTGATCCCGCAATGCGTTGGCTGCGAGGTGCCGACGCCCTCGGCCACGTGCCCCAAGTGCTGCCTCTTCGTGCCCGTTTCGATTGCCGCGCTCCTGCCGGTAGGGCGGTGCAGGTTGCCGGTATCCAAACCCATGTTGAAAGCGCCGCACGGTATCAGCGCTTGAAGCTATAATATGATCAACCGCTTTCAAGTTTTGCTTTCAATTTCAACTCGCGCCACTACATGCCGGAGTGCGCCGACTGCTACCCCAACGCCTCCGCCTCCGCCTCCGCCTCCGCCTCCGGCGCCGGATCCAAGGGTGACGGTGACGACGACACCAAGCCCGTGCCCGTGGACGGCCCAGCCCGCGGCCACTGGTTCCACTGCCTGTTCACGTGGCCGCACACCCACGGCCGCCAAACCCACTACGACCACCACGGCGGCAGCGGCGGCAGCAGCAGCGGCGGCGGCGGCGGCGGCGGCAACGGCGGCAGCAGCGGCGGCGGCGACGGCGGCGGCGGCGGGCCCTACTGGCCCCACTGGCACCGCGGGCAGTACTGGCCCCACTTGCACCGCGGGCACTACTGGCCCCACTGGCACCGCGGTCACGGCGGCCTCCACAGCCTCCACAGCCACCACGAGCACCACGAGGAGAACGAGCACCACGAGGCAGGGCAGTGCAGGATGACCCTATCACATTCACCTAGAGAGCGCCTGGATCTAAGCGCTTGAAACTAGAACATGAGAAATTACTTTCAAACTTTGCTTTCAATTTCAACTTGCGCCGCTACAGCGAGGAGCACGAGCACCACGAGGTGACCCACCCGCTCCTCAGCTTCAGCCTCCGCCTCGGCCTCACCAAGAACAAGACGTGCGCCACATGGTGGGTGGGTGCTTCACTTCGCTTCAGTTCGCTTGGCCTGCTGTGTGTGCCGTGTGTCGTGCAACGATATGTCTTATCGGCAGTACTAGTACAGCCTGTATCTAGATCGGAGCTACGCTCCTGTCTGCTACCTAAACCCTAAACCCTAAACCCCAAACGTTCTTCTTCTCCCGATGCCTTTGCCGCAGGTGCAAGTGGGTGCCGCCGGCGTCCATGGAGGTGATCGCGCAGTGCTCCGGGTGCGCCGTGCCGAAGCCGGGCCCCGGGTGCCCCGAGGTACGGCAATGCAGGTTGACCCTATGAAACCCAAGTTGAAACCGCCTGGAGATATGCGC
>Ga0307489_10000829_pt1 | contig 19640 bp, 22 predicted proteins | sample SB12metaG_FD_202247 | JGI IMG/M metagenome (GOLD analysis project Ga0307489, IMG submission 202247) | Sea-ice brine microbial communities from Beaufort Sea near Barrow, Alaska, United States - SB 1.2 | ecosystem: Environmental > Aquatic > Marine > Coastal | place: USA: Alaska | collected...
TCTGTCGTTCCAAGTGAACTCGCCTTCCTCTTTGTGATGATGCTCTAGTAGAGTGCGTGATAGGATACGTGCCTTCGACCCGTCCATAACAATCATCATCATCTCGCCGTCGTACTTACGTGATGCGTAGACATCTCCAGCTTTAATGCACTTCTTCATAGAAGGCGTAACAGCTGACTTAGGCTTGTATATTCTAAATCCTGAAGGAAGCGGCCAAGTAAACGTAGCTCCTTCATTTACTTCTTCCTCTCTTTCTGTAATAGAGGAAACGTACCCTCCACGTGCCTTATTCTTTGCACGTTTAGTTGCTTCGTTTAATGCGTCCTGTTCAGCGGTTACTTCGTTCTTCTTACCTACATTCTTTGCAATACCTGGGTATGTAGATACTTTAGGTGTTGTAGTCCCTAACTGCCCTGATGTCATTGTAGCTACTGCGCCTTCGACGTAGCAAGACCAGAAGATTGTTGCGCCTGTGCGAGTCTTGTTGTATAGAGTAATCATAATCCCTCTCGGAGTTTAGTATGAGTAATGAGTTACAGAGCGTTCTAGACGCTCACGTTTTAGAGTTTAATATGCACCTAGTGAGTAATAAGCAGCAGCCCGTTTCCAAAATGGAGGACGCTGTTATACGAGCTTACTGTCTGTACCTCATTAGTACTGGTAAGATGCCTCCCGCATCTCCTGTACAAGATGTACAAACTGAACAACTTCAATTGCCTCTCGTTCATCCCACTGATCAACCTGCTGTAGGTAGTTATGTTCCTCAGCAGTAAGGTACACGTTCTCACCTAGTATTGCGCGCATAGACGTTCCGTCTTTAGTGCTTATCTTGGAGGACGCTCCTCCTGGGGATAGGTTCTTCATACCCACCGTCTTCATTCCTATTTTACGGACTGCTTCTACAACCCCTTCTTTATTTAGCATCTCTGCCGCCTCGTGCTGATTTGCTACCTTATTTAGTATTGATGATGCTAGAGCTGCAATGCTCCCTATAAGTAGAATTTCCATAATACCTCCTGTGTGTTAGTATTATGACAGGAAAAGGAGTTTATTTATGCTTACCTCGGATCAGATAGCTCAACAGACACAAGGCGGTTTCCCCGGCGTGTCTGACATGAGCCAGGCACACAGCAACGGACACGACTTCGGCTTCACTAAACAGCCTGTGTCTAACGGAGGGTTCGGTGCAGTATCAGCGTTAGGAGCTGCCGGATCTGGTGCTTCTGGAGCAGCTGACGCTATTACTATGGGAGTTATGGGTGCCCAGTTCGCTAACTGGGGAGCAACTAAGATGGGGTCTACCGCGTTAACTGGACTTGCAGGGTCTATGGGAGGGGCTGCGTACGGAGGCCTTGGGAGTATGGTTGCTGCCAACCCACTAGCACTAGGCCTAATGACTGCCGGTAAAGCAGCACAATGGACGTCTCAAGGACTACAGCGCGGAATGAACTCGTACAACTCGGCAGGAAACTACATGGCAGACAAAGGATTTGCAAGTGGTAGAGGTCAAGGAGGGTTCGGGTATAGCTTCAACGATCAATCCCAGCTAGGGGGTGCTATATCTAGGATGGGTCAGGAAAATGCGTTCGTAGGGTATGAAGACCAAGAGAAGCTTATGCAGAGCTTTTCCGGTATGGGTATGGAGAAGGGAATAACTAATGTAGGGACACTGATAGAGAAGTTCAAAGAGTTCTCTGAAGTAACAGAGGACGTAGCACGAGCTATGGGTAAGACAGTTCACGACGTTACAGGACTAGTTCGTGACCTAAAAGGTCAAGGGTTCCTGTCTGCTGACGAAGTAAAAGGTACAGTCACTAGGATGCAAGTAGGTAGCCAGTACGGACTATCTAGCCAAGACCAGATGAATACGATGAACTCGTTTGCAGCTCAGGGAAGAGGGAGAGGTCTACTAGGTAGAGAGTCGGCGACCTTCGGACTTAACATGTCAAATATGATAGGCGCAGGTATAAAGAGTGGCGCTCTTGACGAGCAGAACTTGTTCAGTATGACTGGCACTTCCAACCTAGCTGATGCTAACAAGTCTCTAACCAACAGCATAGGTAATAGCTTTATGGGTGCTATGTCTAAGGGCGGTAAGCTTGAACCTCTGATAGCAGGAGCTATGCGAGTCGATAAGGACGGGAAAGTATCACTAGACAAAGACATACTCAGTAGAGTAGAGAGCGGTGATATAGATATGGATCAGCTGTCTGTAATGGCTCAGAAGAATAACAACCTGCACAAAGGTGTATTCAAGGCCAACAGGGGTAGACTATCGTCAGAGCTACTAGGTAGTGACAACGCGTTCGGTATTGTAGGTGGAGCTATGAGTTCACTTACTGATAAGGCCATGCTTACAGGAGACATGGACAGAGATACAGCTGAGGAGTTAATAAGTCAAAGTGTACTTGGTATGGACGAGCAGTCGTCAAAGGCTCTTAGGGAGCTAATGGACGAGAAGGTTGCAATATCAGGACAGAAGCGTAAAGACATGGCTCAGCAGATAGTATCAGAGGCTGAAAGAGAGTACGAAGCGACACATGGTCTTTCAGGGCTGTCAAAGAACTTTAGTCAGAAGATGAACGTATTAACACACAACCAAGGTCTTCAAGACACAGGTAGGAGTACAAAGTCGTGGTACGAGAGAAGTAAGTACCAGTTTAAGAGGGGATTTGACAGGGTAGGTGATAACGCAATATCTACTTCAAGCTTAGGTAGCGTTGACGGTGCTATAATGGACTCAATAAGTGGAGGAGCTACCACAGACCTATACGCTAAAAGGAACGCACTAATAGACGCTGCAAACTCAGGTACACAGTGGGCAGTACGTGATCAACTAGGAAGTGCCATCTCTGACGAACGTAAAGATGAACTGTCGGCAAATGTATACGCACCACAGGAAAATGACAGTCTAGGTAGCTTCAGAGGGAGGATGAACAGAATAGATAATATGAGCAGGAGCGAGTCTGAGTGGCTACTTGCTTCCAAAGGTACTGCACAGCAGAGACGTGATCTTAGAGGAGAATACCGCGTCATGAACAAAGGTGTCGCAGGGCAAGGCATTGGAATGATAGAGCGGTGGACTTCAGGGGAAGCGAGGGCGTTATCCGAAGAGAACGGCATAAGTATTGAGGAGGCCTCCTCAATACTGTCTAAGGACTCTACAGAAGACTTAGGTGATGCTTACGCAGGTAAGCGTGGTGTACAGGCTAATATGGAAAGCCGCGAGAGTGACTGGGGAAGTATAATGACTCAACTTAAGTCAGACGATGTGGAGACTTTTGTAGCGGGTGCATATAAAGCAGGCGGTAACATCGCTATGAAGATGCCTAGGTTCATAGCTGCTATGTGGAGCGCAGGGGAGAAGGACGAGCTGTCTGACATGCTAAGGAAAGGTAAAGGTATGTCACTCATAAAGAGGCTTACGTCCGAAGGTAACGCACGCGAGATAGACGAGGAGATTGAAGCCTCGCTAGGTGAGAAGGATAACCAAGCGGAAGCATACACCTTAGCGGCCGAGAACCTTACAGCTAAGTACGGAGAGCCTGTAGACGCAGCTGATGTAGAAGCGTATGCCCGTAAAATGCAACTAGATGTAGGAGGTACAAGCGAGTCACGCCTAAAGTCTGGGGAATACGCCGGTACGATAGGTCTAGGGAAGAAAGCCAACGCTCTGGCAAAGGACAGTACGCAGAGAGTAGCGTACGCAGGTATAGCGAAACAGCTACGTAAAGAGAAGGGCGGGACTGCATTGGCGGTTAAGCTAGCTGCTGGCGGAGGCTATAAAGCCATATACGAGAAGGCACTAGCTATGCAGGAGGAAGGCGACGACGGAGGCGACGAAGGCGCTCTAGGGGTCCTAGGAATGTCAAGAGACGACGTTGCGGGTTTAAAGGGGAAAACCCTAGCTGAGTCGGAGTTTGGCGCTGAAAGGCTGAAGGTTATAACAGCAGTTACAGGAATAGGTAAAGACGTACAGCTAGAGCAGACTCACATAAAAAAGATAACAGCTGAACTTAATGCTAGAGACCTGTGGGTCAAGTCACAGATTAAAGAGACGACAGGTGCTGAATTTGCTAACGGAGAGGCAGGGTCTGCTGCCGGTAACTTGTTTGAAGGAACTAAAGAACTAAACACAAGTATACGAAAGACAGTACAGATGATAGACGAGCTAGCTTACAATGTTAATGTACTTACAAAGAAGTCAAACCTACCATCACCAGGCGACGACGAGTCATAGAGGTATTATGAAAGAAATAAAGGTAATAGCTAAGAAACACGGGTTCAGTAAAGGGGACCTGCTTGAGGCTATGTTAAAGAGTCATATAAACGAGAAGATATCAGGTGAAAAGGTAACTGCTGTGTTTATTACACCCAGTACTCACTCTATGCTATCTAAACAGTCAGTAGGTAAGAAATAATGGCGGGACTTGTAGGCAACTATATATCAGGAGAGGATCTTATACCGTCACTAGCAGAAGCAACTGACCTTACTCAGCCTACTGCTCTTACGTACTTCTACGATAAAAGTGTATCAGACTCGGTAGAGTCAGACGACTTCCAGACTTATAACGGAGTACGAAGACCTCTTAGGAATGTACAGCTAAAGGAAGACACTTACGCCACTATATCTATAGTAGATAACGAACATAATCTAAGCCAAGATTGGACTTATTTAAGGAACTCATCAGAAGCAAGCGACTCCAGTTTCACAGCAAACTTTATGCTACAGAACGTAACCGAGTCAAGACAGGAGAAGCACCAAGTAGTAGACACCTTCGGTAAGGACTACATATACTTCTTCGGTCAACGACCTAGACAGGTATCGTTCACTGCAGTGCTCATGAACGCAGAGAACTTCAGATGGGAAGAAGAGTGGTGGGTAAACTACGATAATGTAATGAGAGGTACCAAGCTTGTATCTAATAGGCTACAGGTTCGTATACGTTTCGATGATACATTGATGTACGGGTACTTATTACAATGCTCAGTCGGCAAGAACCCTCAGCAGAGGTCTACAGCTTCTCTATCGTTCACTGTCCACATAATAGACAGCATGACTGTAAGGGTAGACACTGGAACTGACAAGACAACTGACGCAGGTAACGGTTACACTGACGTAGACCTATCTGGTTCGCACAAGGCTATATCTATGGGACAGGATGAGCTATCTATAGCTCAGTACAACCTAAGAACTGTGAAGGAAAGCGAAGGAGTAGGAGGTCTACTAGCTAGAACTGCTCAGTATATACAAGGTGCTTTGGATAAGAAGAGAGAACAGGCAGACGCTATTCTGTCCACTGTACAGAGTTACGGTGATTTCCTGTATGGAAGGACTTTAGTAATACCTGCAGGAGCAGCTTACGACGAACACTACAAAGGTAACCCTCAGTTTGCTGGTGGATCGGAACTTTATGAGGCACTACAGAAGGGAGAAGTTATAACAATAGACTTACCTGCAATGCTACCCGACGCAGGAGGCTATCAGTCAGGATCTTATACAGATAACTTGGACGAGTATCCTCTAGTGCTGTCTAGCGCGTCAGGAGGCAGGGCTGGAGACTACAATACTGACTACGTAGTTCCATTCCAGACTAACACTGATCTTGCTATAATAGCGGCACGTCTTGGAGAGGAGTACGGCGTTGACCCTAGTGACTTGCTTACTAGTAGCATTAGTGTAGGTAATGGAGATAACATAACTGCGTATTCAGCATTTAAAGCGCAGAAGTGGAAAAGCACTCCGCTTATAACGCGTAAATTAGGATTTGTTGCATTCAATGTAGCATCTAACGCGCTATCTAACATAACTAGAAATACAATGTCAGAACAAGGAAAGTCATCTCTACTAGCTACGCACGAAGCAAACGCAGCATTATACAGGGCTACTAATGGGTAATAACGACGTTGAAGGTAAGCTACTGCATCTAAGGTGTTTCTTAGACGGAGTAGAGATAGAATGTATAGGGGCTAACGTATCAGGCGCAGAAGGTTCTCCTGCTACTTGTTATGTAAGTGTACCTGATAGTGAGGAGGGTGCTTACCTACACCCTAGAACCCTTGTTCACGTGTTCTATTACGATAACGAAAGCGGCGAGCCTCCGGTAATGGACGGAGCCAACACAGGCGGAGGTATAGACACAAGCGCGTACAGGTTACTGTTCTTCGGGGAGCTATCCGCTATATACAGTACTAAATCTGCAAACGGGTCTAGAAGCATGTCCTTAATGTGCTACGACGCCTCGAACACTCTTGATACTAATTATGTGTTTGGAGTAGACTACGCTGACTCAGGTACGTTGCTAGGTACTGGAGCGTATGCAGAGAACAAGTTCTTGTCAGGTCAGAATGTTACTCAGTTCGACTCACTAGGTAATGACGCAGTTATTTCTATAACAAGGCTTATATCAGCATCTCAGAGTACTCCTAGAGCAGTAGAACACAACGACAGGAGAGGAGCTGTAGGCGGGGTAATGTCAATGTTTGAGCTACTCCTAGGAGTAAAAGGGGAGTCACTTGGTATAAACAAGTGGAACTCACTACACGAATACACTGTACGTTTCCTAGATATGATAACGTCAGACAACGGAGACTCGGCTACTAAACTTCTAGACCAGACTGTATTTAACATGTGGGTAAATAACACAGTAGGTAACGCGCAGCCTACTACTACATTCAGACAGCTTACACAGCAGATACTAGGTATGGTGTATCACAAAATGATATGTATACCTACTGCACCTTATAGAGGTGCAGAGCAAGTACCTCATGCAGTATCTTCTAGTGCATCCACTGACGTAAACTCTACGCCTCAAGTCGGTGACTCCGCGTGGCTTGTGACACTAGAAAGCAGGAGCGACTCTAAGTGGATACTACCTGAGTTCAAGGTGGCTGCAGCTGCTGTACTTTCTATATTACACAATAAAGGTTGGCCTGTGATGGTGACTGACGGGTTCAGGACTAACGCTGAGGCAGAGGCAGGGAATATAGGTGCAATAAGTTCTGTATCATCTCACTCTAGAGGCATAGCATACGACATAGACATAGCAGGAGAAAGTAAGTTCACACCTATGGGTAACGTAGTACTAATGAATAAGACTAGGAGAGGTATACCGTTAACTGGGTCTTCAGCTAATGCATTAACTGCCCATAATAAAGGTGGATCTATATCAGGAAAGATAGCTACTCGCTCAGTAACAGAGGACGGGAAAGAGAAGGCAGTAGCAACAGCACTAGTATATGACGGAAACATACTACACTCGTTACTTAACAGACCTGCATCTCCTGACGACGACTGGCTTGTAGCTATGTCTGATATAGAGAAGGTACTGTTCGGAGGTAAGACTGTTAGAGGGTTCTTCCAGTTCATAAATTATATGCTGGCTTACCCTTTTATGGTGTCTTCTACATCTACAAATAAAGAAGCTATACGTAACCTAGGTAAGGACGACTGGATAAAACACCTTACTACTAAATACGCAGAAGGTGCGTTACTGGCTGCTCTGTGCGGGGACGGGCCGCTAAGTGTACTACCTGGTATGAAGTTGACACATCACATAGTAAAGTGGTTCAGTAATTGGACTACTATAAACTATGGACTAAGTGCTTTAATAGGAAGCACAGCTACTGAGTCTGACTTAGACCTTATATCAGACATAGACATAGATATATCAGTGTACTGGGATAATAAGGTAAAGTTCTGGGCTGACATGTCAGAAGCAGTTATCCAGGCAGGTGGCAACACTGGCCATAAAATGAAGACAGGTGCCTCTGGTAAGATAATGGTACTTTCAGGAGAGTCATCTCCCTTCTTCGACATAATAGGTTGCCCAGGGGATGACCCTGTACACGTACAGTCTGCTGTAGTACGTGCATACACTGCAACAGGTAACAATAGAATACTCTACAAAGGTTCTAAGTCTAAGTCAAGGGCATCTAGCAAGGCCGCAGCTTTCGACCCACCGCCTACTCCACACCAGGCACTAAGTAATGGTAGGCTTAATGCATTCATAATACTACCTGATATATGGATGTGTGCTCCCCCTAAGTGTAATGTAATATTCCCTGATGATGTAGTCACTCTTAATGCAGGTAAGCAGCTGCTTAGGCAGACAACTCGAATGTTCCTTACTACCACTGAGCAGAAGTATGCAGACAATTTGGTGTTTAACAAACACTTCCTAGCACCTAAGCTGTGGAACAGCGATAAGAAATTAGACGAAGAGCTCGTAATGCCTCATGAAGTTCACTCAGGTATTATACCGCAAGTTCATAGAATGAATGACACTAGTATATTCCTTAAGATACAGGATGACGGAGAGCACACTACTGACACAGTTGTAGAGGACTCTACAGAGGACGGTATATACAAGTACGGTACTTTTGCAGCAAACCATTACCTATTCAAGAAGAGGTTCGCGGCTAGTAACTTGAACGTAGACACTAGGTTCCTACCTAACCTAGTCCCTGGTATGCCTTGTGTAGTGATAGGAGCTGCAATGAGCACAGCAGGTACATCATCCTCTCAGACTTGGTTAGGTACAATATCGTCTCTTCAGCACAACATAAGTCAAGCTGGAGGTACAACATCTGTAAGTCTAGTTGATGTTAGACCTTACAACACAGGAGCAGGCAGTGTTGACGCATTACTGCGCCTAGCTTCAGGTAACGAAGTTCTTCTTGAGGTACAGGTTACTTCTTTTGTAGATGACGCAGCTAAGGTAGAGACCATGTCACCTTTGTTTGATGTCGTCACAGTACCTAAGACAACTAGAGAGGCAGTAGGTAAGTCCATATTCAATAACCTATCTAGACATCCTGATGCCCCTAAGGATACAGTAGCTTACGTAGAGTCGCTGCTTATAGACAGAACTAGCGTCATTAGCGGTGGGAGAGATTTATACGTATCAGCTCCTATAAACGTAAGTATAATAGGCACTAAGATACCTATGGACACAGATATAGCAGGGTTCGTACCTACTAATGGAGTAATTCTTCACCACGAGGTGGCTATGGGATCTAAGATGGTAGCAGAGGTAGATAAAGTTACTGCGTCTATAACGGCCACTAAGGTTAAAGGTATAAGGTCCCACGCAGCAACGTACTTGAAGGACCACAAGGAAGTAAGAGGAGGAATTACCAAGGCTGTTACAGATATCAAAGTAACATCTGGAGTTAAAGTTGGCGTATTATACCGTAAGTGGCGTAACGTAGCCTCTATGCTTCAAGGTAAAGACCCCGACAGTGCAGAGATTGAGTACGTAAGTGGACCAGAAGGTACTGTACTTAGCGTAATAATTACAGACAATAGAACAGTAGTTATGGGAGAGCCAGTAATACTTTACTCTGACTCTGCAGAGATTATATTCAACCCTACAGATGTAGGAGCTGACGGTAAAGTAACTATACCAATGGAGGAAGCACTAATGCCTCCATGGTTATCGGATGAGTACAGGAACGCCAATATAGATACGATCTACTCTAATTGGCTAGGGTGTGAATCTATACTAGAAGGTACAGGCATAGGAGTAGAGGACGCTATAGACATAATAATAAATAACTATCTTTCAGGGAATATAGCTGACATGTACACTGATCGTGATGTAGCTACTATAAGGGACATGCTATACCCTACAGAAAGTAGCGGCAGTGATTGGGCAGTTGACGGAGGTTTTCATTCAAGAGCGTTTGGCAACTACGACAAACTAGAGTTATTAGGTATTAACGGTGTAGAGTTAAGACAGTCTGTCGGCGACGGTACTGATAACATATCTCCGTACGGTGTTACTCAGAAGGGTAGCTCCATAGACCCTAGGATGGAAAGGCTGACCAGGGTGCTAGCATACAGGAACTCAATAGTAAATTCACGAGGTAAGAAGGGATGAGCAAAGACACTAAAGAAGCTAAAGACACTGTAGTTACAGACGTTACGCACAGGGACATCGTTATGGTCAAATTATCTTCAAATAAAGATAAGTTCAAGAAGTCAGAGGACCAGTTCAAGACGAGGTTAAAGTGATACGAAGACTATTACGTAAGCAAGCTGCAGAGGATACCTATGCATTCCCTAAAGAGTGGAGGGTATCCTACAAACCTGGGACTACTAACGATAAGAGAAGAGAAGAGCTAGACATGTGGAGGCAGTGGAAGGAGTCCAACGAGGACCCTAAGAAGCTAGAGCCACTTATGAGGTCTATGAAGGGTGTCGTAGACTACCGTGTACGTGTGTACGCGCCTGCTAATGTGTACACTCCTGCTCTTAAGGCTAAGGCTAATAACCTAACAATACAGGCTCTTAGGAACTACGACCCTACTAAGGCTCAGTTAAATACTCACGTAACAAACAACCTTAAAGGCCTGAACAGATGGACAGCTACTCACCAGAACGTAGCTAGGATTACAGAAAGTAGGGTAGCACTTATAGGTAAGTACAGTACAAGCAGAGCATCACTGGCTGAAGAACTTGGCTACACGCCTACTCACATACAGATAGCTGATCACATGGGCGTATCTGCTAAGATAGTCAAGAAGCTAGAGCTTGAGGACAGGCCTGACCTTGTATCTTCTGCGTTTGATGGCGATGCTTTTGCTGACGACCTAGAGATGACTACTATGGATAAGGAAGTAATGGAGCTTATAGAGTTCGCACTTACTCCAGACGAGCTTAAACTATGGATACACCTGTACGGCCTAAAAGGTAACACTAGGACTACTAACGGAGGTACGCTAGCGAGTAAGACAGGATGGTCTGCATCTAAGGTATCGCAGGTACGCAAGAAGATAGCAGTAAAGGTAGAGTATTACGCAACAGGTCTAACATAATGGATGAGTTATCAGATCCAGTAGCTGTAGCTGAAGAACTAAGTGTTATATATGAAGAGTACAGTGAGATAACTCTTTACGCTTCCGAAGCAGATAATGCTGACGCAGAGATACTTATATTACTTACTCAGGAGATTATGTAATGACATACTCTCTAATACCTACTACTACAGTATTACTGTCTATTGGACACAAATTATGAAACTTTACTCAATAACAGACATATCTTTCGCAAGCTTCTTAGTTTTAGAAGGTAACCCAATATCCTCTGTAAATAGAAGAGGCAGGAAAGTTCTATGGGTATTTGATATGGAAGAGGATGAAATGGCAAAAGCAGAAGCAAAGTGGCCTTCTTCAGAGTCCTCTAAGTTCTTCAGCCTATACCAAACGCTTAAGACGCACATTAAGGTACCAAAGAATGCTAATAAAACACACAACAAGCCAAATAGTTAAGCTAACCATTGCCAGCGGTGTTTCTATCTCGGTAGGTAACGCTGTAGGCATATCATCGGGCGAAGCTGTACTATCTGACAAAAATGCACAAGTATCTGTAGTAGGGATTGCAAAGTCCGTACAGTCGGGTATAGTATATATACAGACATCCGGTAAAATTGCTAACTCAGACTCTGGTAATGACTTTTGGCTTGGAACAAATGGATTACTAGTAAATAACGTACCGACTACAGGTATGGTCCAATATATAGCAACAAGAATAGATGCACAGAACATATTGATAGACATTGACAACACTGTTATATTTCTATAGAAGAGCGTACGCCATAAGAGCCCTGCCAGGACGAAAACTTAATCATTTTATGGAGGCCACTCATGGCTAATGCAATTGGATATAACGGCGGTAAAATCGTCAAAATTAAATTAAACGAGGACCTTGACGTAGGTGCTGGAGACCTTAAAGTAGACGTAATTTCTCAGTCTGGCTCAGCCGGTGTTACTATCGAAGGTGTTCTTCTCAAGGCTAACGACATTGTTATTCCTGACAATGCTACCATTGGTTGTGTAAGTGTCCCTGGTGCGATCACTATCGATGCTTCAGGTAACGTAACTTTGACACAGGATTTCACTGTCAACGGAACTACTACTACAGTAGATCAGACTAACCTTGATGTTTCTGACAACATTATCGGATTAAACCGAGGCTTAACCGGCTCTAACGCAAACGACTCAGGTCTTATCATCGAGCGTGGCTCTACTGGAGATAATGCTGCAGCCCTTTGGGACGAGTCAGCTGGTATGTGGGTTTTAGGTACTACAGCTTCTGATGCTTCATCGACAGGAGACCTTGCAATAACACCTGGTAACTTAAGTGTTGCAGGCGTAATGGGTGACTTGATCGGGGATGTATACGCAGACAACACAAGCTCTAGAGTTCTTGATGCAGGTACTGACGGCTCAGACGCTGTTTTTACTGGGTCCGTAACTGGTACTGTATCTCTTATTTCTAATCACGATACAGATACTTTGTCTGAAGGGTCTTCTAATCTGTATTTTACTGACGGTAGAGCACGTTCTGCTATCTCTCTAACTTTTGATGCTGCTACTGACGGAGCTGCCTCGTACAATTCTTCGACGGGTGCTATCTCTATTACTGGACCTTCGGCTGCTGAAACGCGAGCTCACTTTTCTGCAGACGTTACTGGAAACACAGGACGTGGATCTCTTACTTACACCGCTGCATCAGGTGAGTTTGCTTATGAAGGTGTTACTCAAGCGGAAATCCGTGGTGATATTTCTGTAACAGATGCAGGTGGAGACGGAAGTCTTGTTTATGACAACGGAACAGGTGTTATTACTTACACAGGACCAAGTGCTTCTGAAGTTCGTACTCACATTACTGCTGGGGAAGGTATTGTCTTTTCTGGTGGTGAGATTTCTGGTGAAGACGCTACTTCCGCCGCTAACGTAGGAGCTTCAAATAAAGGTATCGCTTCTTTCGATGACGCTCACTTTACTGCTACTTCTGGGTTTGTTACTCTTGCGGCGGATTCTGTTGCTTTTGCTGATTTAGTACAGACAGATCTCACTAAATCATCGGACAACTTCGGGACAGACGCTACTAACGATGACCACGTTCCTACCACTAAAGCGGTAAAGAACTTTGTAGAGAATGCTACAGCTAACACGGTTGACTTGCAAGTAAACGCAACAACTGCCATAGCTCTTGGTGACTTTGTAGGGTTCTTCCAGCCGACTGCTGGGTCTTTAGGGTTACACAAGTTAGGGGCAGACTTTACTGCGGAAGTAGTAGGTAGATCAGTGGGTACTGCTTCAATAGGAAGTCCAGTAGCTATATCCAAAGAGGGTATTGTTATGAGTATCGCAAACGTAGCTAGTGGAGTAATCGGAGATCGATTGTACCTCTCAGTTGCCGCCGGCGGAACGCAGTCAATTACTCGCACTGCTCCTACAGCAGGGTCTGTTGTGCAAGTTGGTATTCTTTTGGATAGTCAAGCCGGTGCTCAAAAAATGCTCTTCAAGCTTGAACACATCATGGATAACTAGATAGCCTAGTTATTTAGTAGATGTTATAATGGGTGGCGGGGCTTTGCTCTACCGCCCATTTTTACTAGAGAGGTTTACAATGAATAAGCAAATGCAAGTAGGCTTGGGTGAGGCGATAAAACGCGTTAACCACTTACACGCCAAAGTAACAAGACGTTTAGCTACTGAACCAGAAAGGGAAGAACACGAGCTTCTTATGGAGGCCCTTGATAATATAAAAATAGATCTAGGATTTGATTGTGATGGCGACGGTATACCAGATAGTATTGAAATCTTTACAGCAACGGCTAAGACCAGTTGTTGCCGCTTGGTCGATTTTGAAGCACCGAAACCTAAGAAGAAAAGAAAGACCTCTAGCAGAAGTAAAAGCAAAAAATAGTATATGCGAAGCATGTGGCTGTGACCCGTGTGACTGTGATTGGGGGAATTAGCTGGGGTTAGTTATGTACGAAAGTATTATAGAGATTTTATTAAATGGCGGGCCAATGGCTCTTTTCGCAGCTTACCTTGTTTGGTCTAAGAACAAACAAGATGAAAAAGCTGACAACACTAACCTAGGATTGTTTAAACGGTTGGACGAGATTAATGAAAAGCACGAAGCGGTCAGGGCTGCTATGGAAGATAAATACGACACCAAGACGGAACAAGTCCGGGAACGCTGGATAGACGTAGTTAAAAAAGCAGAGGCGGAGAGAGATGAAGCTCAAAAAGCCTTGCAATATAACGTAAATGCATTAAGTGGTTCAGTAGAACATCTAAAGGGCGAGATAACAAAGCAAACAGCCGAGATATCCAAACTGTGCGATAGAGTGTTCCAACTAGGGACATCAGGGAAAGACACTAAATGACTGCCGAAGACTACAATAAGAAACAAGCTTCTATGTACAACTGGGACCCTAGCTGGTTCGGTTGTAAGTCGTTCGGTAAAGAGCTGACTCAAGCTATTACAAAGTTCCAGAGAAAGAACAATCTCATAGCCGACGGCAAATGTGGTCAAGGCACCTATCGTGTACTTTGGACAGATAGAGAGCAATGGGTAGACGGACAAGTAGATGATGTTAAGTATACCGAAGCAATCATATACAACGGTAACGAGATACCTATCCTTTGGGATAAAGTGGTAACTTGGAACGAGAAAGGTGGACGCAAGGCTAGTAAAGGCCATTACTCATCGTGTGCTGGCAAAGACCCTAGACAGCCAAAGTTCATGGTTACGCACTGGGACGTATGTCTGAGTTCTTCTTCATGCTACAAGGTTCTAGAGAACAGAGGTATATCTGTGCACTTCGGAATAGACAATGACGGAACTATCTACCAGTGGTTGGACTTCCAGCACGCAGCTTGGCATGCCGGAGGTAAGAGCTGGAATCATTCTTCCGTAGGGGTTGAGATGTCCAACGCACACGCACTAAAGTACCAGTCGTGGTATGAGAAGAAAGGCTATGGAACTAGACCGGTAATCAGTGACGCTAGGTGCCACGGTAGTCCTTTAAAACCCTTTACTGGTTTCTACGATGTGCAGATAGACGCACTAGCTGCTTTATGGGAAGCTGTAAGTTTTGCATGCGACATACCATTAAAGCTCCCTAAGACTTCTGACACTGTAGATAGTGAATGCAAACAAAACGAGTTCTACGGTTTCTGTAATCATTACCACCTGACAGAGAGAAAGATAGATTGCGCAGGACTGGATAATGAGCTAGTAATGAAGAAAGCAATAGCTCTAAAGAAGAAACGGGAGTCTCTATGATATTTTTAGTACTGATAGCTGCAGCAGGAATTACATTCGGTATACAACACAAGATGCCTTTCTTGCATAAGAAAGTTGACTTGCTGGATAGTATGCTAAAGTGTACTTATTGCACAGGGTTTCATGGCGGTTGGCTAGCATATTTACTGTTCTCCCTACCATCCCCGAATGCACAGGAAGCTTTGCTATATGCTTTCGCAAGTGCTATATTCTCCTATGCCCTTGATGAGGGTGTAAAGTTTTTAGAGGAATCGCGTTATGGGGACAAGGAGTAATATTGTATATAAGGAGGTAGTCTTTGTATCTAATTTCGATAGAGAGACACCATTGTCTGGGCTATCTGCTTCCGATTTTACGTTCTCTTTTGTAAAAGATGGTACTACTTACAGTGATCCAGTGACTACAGGTGTAGATGATATCGGAGCTGGTTGGTATAACTTATCTATGACCTTCCCTTCAGAAGGGTTCTGGTCAGCAGTAATAGCTGTATCTCTCTCCGGTACTGATCTGGAAACTCACCAGTTAAATGTAAACGTTAGGGACACCTCTGGGGACGCTATTTACTCTTCCCTATTGACTGGGTCTATTGCAATGACTCAGGACGTAGGAGGTCTTTCCTCTGGTACTACAGTGTCTACTCTCAGTAATGGTACTAAGACAGTGTCACAGGTGCTAGACTCTCTGTTGTTCCCTACAGCTTACCCTACGTATTCACAGCCTAGCTGTAGCTTGTCTGATAACGTCTCAAACTTACAGACTGTAGGTGCTTCTGTTAGCATAACACTAGCAACTACGGCTAGTTTAGGTACTATAAATACAAGCTGGGCAGGGTCTCAGGGCCCTTTTGCAGGTAGTGTAACATCCGCCTACTATGCATATAATAGCGTGAATACTAGCATAAACGTAGGTCCAGGTAGTACTGCAGTAGACGACGTATCTTTGAGCAATCACACAGTAACACTAGGGACAAACTCTTGGACTCTGGTCGTAACTTTTGCAAATGGGGTAGACCCACTAGACAGTACTGGCGCAGTAGTAACTTCAGCTGCTTACGTTAGCGGAACTAAGTCAAACTCTACTTCTTTTGAGGGAGTATATCCAATTATACTAGGAACCAGTTCAGCAGGGTTTTCAAATAGGGCACTAGTATCACACAGTTCCAATAACATAGAACTATCGCAAAACTACAGCGAGACTACGTCTATAAGGCACATAATAAAAGTACCAGACGCTATAATAGATAGCCGTACTGTAGTGTTCCAGCAGTGGAACCCGGTAGCTTCAGCATACGCTGACCTATCATCTATAGAATTTACTTCTAGCTCTGTTTCTGTAACAGTAGAAGGACTGTCGGTGGGTTACACTATGTACACTAAAGCCGGAGCAATTGGCGGAGGTGACGTAAGCGGTCAACCAATATACAGAGTGAGGTTTAGTTAACATGGCTAGAAATACAGGTACATTCGAGTTCCCATCTAACTTTGAGGTACAGAAAGCAGGACCTTTAGATGCGCGAACACAAACAGGGTTAAAGTCAGAACTAACTGGCCTCCCTTTTGCGTATAAGGGTATGATTGTTTCCGTTACTGACGATAGTAACGATAATAACGGGACATACACACTTAACGACACAGATGGTTCTGTACTGTTAAACTGGTCTAAAATAGCTAGTACTACTGTAGAGTCTATGGTTTATTCTGGTTCTATACTTACTTTAACTATGTCTGATGGGGCTACGCTTACGACAACTATATCGTCCGCAGCAGCACCGTCTGGAGCACCGGGAGCATCTTCCGCTACTACAGTAGTAGGTGGTACGTCCGGTACTATTTCATTTATATCAGCTTCGGAGTAAAAGATGGCCTTACGTGTAACAGGACAGTCTATAACGACCACGTTAACTATACAGTTCACTGATAATGCAAGTGTTACAACTAACTACAATGCTGACGCTACTCCTGTAGCTAAGGTGTACCTAAGTTCGGTACTGGTTGAGACTATTTCAGGTTCCAGTATTACTAATGTACTTACAGGTATTTATACAGTAGATTGGACACCTGCCGAAGCAGGGCAGTATAAGGTACTATGGTCCTTCGCAGTGTCAGCAGTGTCTTACACACAAGACGAAGATATATTTGTACTTGCTGCGGCATCTACGTCTGTGACTCCTACTGGCGATGCGGATATAGGCAATGAAAATGTATGCACAATAACAGGTACATTCATACAATCAAACGGAAACTACCATGAAGGAGTAATTGTTACATTTGATCCTGTTACTACTAGAGCAAGGAACACTTCTTTTGGGTACATAACTAAGCACTCTACAGTGTCTTCTAACTCTTATGGCTACATATCTATGCCGCTACTTAGAGGAACTGAAGGACTACTGAGTGTATCATTTGCAGGTATAGTTAGAACAGTTACAATACCAGACAGTGTTACAGTTGATATATTCGATCTTTTAGCGTCTTATGCTGACGATATAGATATTAAAACTCCTGTACTTGACACAATACCTAGGAGTTCCTTATGAGCGATATTAAGATAGCAGTTATAGAGAACTCAGTTAAACTAGACGGAGCCACAGTATCGCTATACCAAGACGGTGCCTTTGTTGCATCTGGAGTAACCGCATCCGGTATAGTAATGCTAACTGTAGTAGACGGTACATACGAAGTTAGAGCTTACAAACGAGGGTTCACTACAAATACTCCAGCTAATATAGTAGTCTCTGCTGTAGAGATTAATGAGTTTGCAATTACAGCAGACAGTAGTATACCTCTAGTTAACTCAGACCAGTGTAGTATTTACGGTAATATTATAGAGTCTGACGGAACACCTAGCGACTCATCTGTACACTGGACAGAAGTTTATACGTCAAATACAAGAGAGCTTAACATAGTAGGCAGCAACGAAGGTGTATCGTATACAGACGGTTCAGGGCGTGTATCTCTACCACTATTACGTAACGTTACATATCACGTAAGCATGCCAGAGTGGGGAGACGAGTACGTAACAGTAACTGTACCCGATAGACTAAGCTGCGACATAGTTGACTTGCTTTACCCTAAAGGCGTAATACTAGGTAACGTTGTGGCTACGTTTTCTGGAGAAGGGTCAACTCCTTTCTTAATAGGTACTTCTAGAGAGCTAGTAGCAGACCCCGGCGCTTTCAACTTATTCGACATAGAAGTGGACTCAGAAGAACTGTCTGTTGTACAGGATATAGATAACAGTAGTATATCATTCGTAGGGTCAGTGTCAGGAGTGTATACTGTAAGTATATCAAACTCAAGAGGAGACACAAAAGCGGTGCTGCACACAATAACGGTCACTATATGAGCCTCTCCACTACATCACCTTATGTAGATACGTCAGTAAAGGACAGGGTATGTACCAGAGAAGTAATGATATACACAGCTAATAATGTAGAGGCTATATCTGCAGTTAGTGCTTCTATGTACCTAGCTACCTCTAAGGCTCTAGGTAACGTAGTTACAGAAGGAATCTCACTACTAAGAACTGTAGCTGACAGGTCCAACGAAGGTACCAAAGTAGATAAGTACTCACTTGTAAGGTACAATACTCTAGTTAAGTACTACAACAAGGTAGCGTCTAGGTTCTACTCAAACTACGTAGATACTAATACGTGGCTACTTAAGGTGTCCATTGAGTTAGATACTGGTACTCCAGTATCATCCGTAAAAGGAGTACACTTACTAGACGGAGACACTGTACCTGCTAACTCAGTAGACTACTATAGCCCTCCACCTATACTACGTAATCTTACGATAGAAGACCCTCTAGGTATAGTACTGCACATACAAGAAGAAGGTACTGATATAGTAAATGATAAGTTATTCAATACACTAAGTATTGTACTTATAGGTAGACAGTCATACCCTAGCACTATGTCTATAGCGACAGAGCAGCTAACCAGATCTGATGTGTTACACCTAGAGAGTATAAAAGGTATATGTGATAAGTACGGTCACATAAGGCTGTATAATAAGATAGTCACAAAAGGTATGTCTGAGGCATTCGAGAACAGAAGCCTGTACAATGACTTATCCGACTTGATAAATAAAGTGGAGATGATACCATGAGCAACCACCGTAATAAAGAAGTAGTTAAGATACTTAAGGACGCGATGAACGAGACACTGTCCTCATACGAAGGAATAACAAGTATGGAGGGTCTAGTAAGAGAAAGCATTAAGAGGTCTAGTAACAAGGCGGAGGCTGTAGCCGTTACTGTCGAAAAGGTAGCTGGAGTTGTTGCCGAACTACGACTTCCCTGATAACTTACGTCTATGGATATATTCTTTATAAAGCCTGTAACTCTGCTACCTATCGACGGAGCTACGCTGTTAGGTAACATAATAACAGTCACTGCCCCTAACATGCACACAGTTAGTAGGTTCTTAGTAAATAACGTACTTGTAAAGACCTACGTAATACTTAGCAGCAGTGTTGCTAAGATAACTGTACCTGACGGAGTCCTAGGGCGCACGATAGATAGTATAACAGCTGTGGGAGAGAGTGAT
>Ga0307489_10000830_pt1 | contig 19625 bp, 32 predicted proteins | sample SB12metaG_FD_202247 | JGI IMG/M metagenome (GOLD analysis project Ga0307489, IMG submission 202247) | Sea-ice brine microbial communities from Beaufort Sea near Barrow, Alaska, United States - SB 1.2 | ecosystem: Environmental > Aquatic > Marine > Coastal | place: USA: Alaska | collected...
ATGGCCCCCCTGCCATGGTCATGGCCTCCTCAATGAGGTCCACGTCCGCGATGTTGGCGTCCAGGCCGATCACAGCAGGCTTCATCAGCTCGGGTGTGGACAGCAGAGCGTACGATGCCCGCATGACGCCCTCCGCAACAGCGGCGAACGAAGACGTCTCGTCCACAGGTGATCGAGCCAACAGCAGGGCGTATAGCGCAGGGATAGTGCCGCAAGGTGCCTCCTCCCAGTAAGGCCCGGTATCCAATACAGCTCTTTCAGTAAATGACTGCCCCAATAGTGTGGTATCATATGGGGTTAAACGTACCCCCCATATTGTGTGGTATCATGTGATGTATCAAGCAACTGACCACACTGACATCTGAAAGTCAGTGCGGGGCCTTAGGTGCAGGAGACACAAGCAGCGGCGGAGGCGGAGGAGGAAGTGGATGTGTGCTGGTGCATAAAGGAACACCGGCAGGTGGTCAAGGGCCTCGCCTCCCACGCGTCCATCTCAGCCCACGCGTTGGTGGCGGCCACGGCAGCGGAGCCCGAGGGCAGCGCCCACAATGCGGCGACGCACGCCCAGAGGGGAGCCTCCGCGGCGCGCGCGTTCCACCACCGCGCAACCTCGACGTTCTGGCCTATAGTGTCTTTCTCGAGCGCGTGGAACACAGCGCCGGTTGCGAGGGTGATGCGTGCCAGCGCGGCATGCACGCCCCCTCGTGCCTCGGGCCACCCTCGGGTTAGAGCCAGACACACATTCAAAATTGCCCATTAGTTGTCATGTAGTCTAATATGATGACAGGTAACTCAATGAACAAGGGTCGACAATGTGGAGGATGACGTGGTGGGCATTGTTCACTCGCCACGTCATATGATGAAATTTGTCTCAAGAAACGAGTATCTAGCGGGGGTCTACGATGTGGAGGATGATGTGGCAGGCAGCCCCACCTGCGGTGGCCAGCGCGGTGGCGACGGCGGCCGCGGCTGGGCCCTTCACCGAGTACGCGACAATTTCGCCGCGGTCGCCCGGCACTTTGGGGTCTGGAGCGGATACTACAACGGGGAGGGCTTCCATACGGAGCAGCAACCTGGCGGCCGCAGCGGCCATCGCCCATCCCACCGGGCCCTCCTTCGCCGCTGACGCACCCTCCCCCTCCCTCTAGGGGCTGATGTATAGTGCTCTCCACGTCATAGAATGTCGCTTAATTCAAGAAACGAGGGTTCAAAACGCGTTTCATGACGTGGCGAGAACCACCCATCAGTCCCGACCTCCGTCCCCTTCGTTCGCAGCCCTGCATCCACGCTGTCCTCTCCGTCAGTCACAGCCTCAGTGTAGCGGCGCAAATTCAACTTGAAAGCATAACTTGAAAGCAGTCTATCGTAGTGTAGTTTCAAGCGCTTAATTCTAGGCGGTTTCAGCAAGGGTTGCATCGGTTCAACCTGCACCGCCTTACCAGAGCGGCGGCAGCATCAGCGGAGGCCTGAGAGGAGGCCGCCCCAGCGGCAGGTTCCGCGGAGGTCTCAGCCGTGAGCACCCTCCTGGCCGGCCACACGTCCAGCCGACCGATGATCTGCCCCCAGTCCCGCGTGTCCAGGTCAGCAGCACACCGCTCCACCGCCGCCGCCGTCACCCAGGGCCTAACAGGTATTGCCCGCCGCGTCATTGTCATGCATTTTGACCCTCTTTTCTTCGGTCATATGTGACAAAGTGCTTCACACCACTTACTCGTAGCGACGTAGCGACTTTGAGTGCTAAGTCGTCCAAATGGAAAGTTCTGATTGGTCGAACGGGACGACTTAGCACGCCAAGTCGTCAAGTCACTATATGGTTTGACGCACTTTGTCATAGAGTCCTGTGACGAGGCGGGCAATGTCTCAGGCCCTGCCGTGAGCGCCGCCACGCCGCGATCCGCCACCTCCGCTTCTGCAGCGTCTTGTCGAGGACCTCCTCCTCCGCTGCTGTCTCCGAAACGCGCCGCCGCCGCCGCCCCCGCCGCCTCTGACGCCTCCCACCAGGGGCTTACTCTCGTTACCTTTTCCGCTCGACATTAGTACCTCGAGGTGATAAACGGGATGATGAAAGTGGCTCGAGGAACAACAGTACTGGTACCGAAGAGTAAAGATTGATTTAGAATGGAACGAGGAACGAGTGTAAGGCCCAGCCTCACGCTGCGACAACTTCCGGAACAGCCCCAGGAGGTCCGGGCACGCGCCCTTCTCGACGGGCACCGGCGTCGCCGCCGCCGCCGCCGCGTTCTCACTCGCGGCGTTGTCGCCCTTCGTCTCCGCGTCGGCCGTGGGGTAGAGGTACAAGCTGAATTGACAGCATAACTTTAAATCAGTTTATCTGATGACATTTTAAGACAAGCCGGCGTTCGAAAACGTATTTACCCAAAACGTCTGGAGTTCAAGTGTCCGAAGAAAACGTTTTCGAACGCCGGCATGTCTTCAGATGTCAGTTCCAAGCACTGGAAGCAGGCGCCTTCAAAAATGGGGTTCAACTTACACCACCCCACCGTGGGATCGAAGCACGCCGCGGCCAACGAAAGTGGGGCACCCGTGAGTGGCGCGTTGCGGCGAGCAATGACGGCGGTCGCGTGCGCCACACACTTGGTCACGAAGTCCAGCGCCGCCGCCGGCGCAGGCTTGCGGGGCGCGGCGCGCGGCAGCGTCAGCGGCACCAGTTGCACGAGCAATAGGGTCATGGGGAACAAGCACCAGAGCCGAGTTCGGACGTGCCCGCATGACGTACCATCAGGATGAATGCTCATACAGACGCACGGACTCGGGTTGTCGATTCAGCGTCGGTCGAGAGGTTACTCTCATTCCCCCCCCCGCCTAGCGCGCGCATGATGGTGCGGTGACGCCGCGCAAGCTCGGGCGTTGTGGTTTTGTGGGCGTCGGGGGCCGGCGCGTGGGGCGCGACGGCTCGCTCGAACAGCGCCGCCTCGCCGGCGCCTCCGACCCAGTCGGGGCGCCGCCGCCGCAGCTTGCGGAGGAGGCGCGCCGCCGCAGCCAGCGACACATCCGCCGCCACCGCCGCCGCCACTGCCGTCACCGCTGCATAATCCTCCTCGCCCGCCGGCCCTGCCTCCCCTTCCTCACCTCTGCCACCGGACACTCCCTGGCCCATCGCAAACCACACCAAACGCTCAGCCGCGGGCAGCAACTCTGTCCGCTCCGAACTTTCCGAGCCCTCGCACGAAACGAGATGAGACTCCAGGGACACCGCCGCCGCAGGCAGCCCGCAGCAAAGCACGCGCGCTGCCAAGGTGCCGCGTGGTGCTGCCTTGGCCGCCGCAGCCAGCACAGGCATCCAACCGACCAGGCCGGCGATGCCTGCGAGGTACAGCGCGCATGCGTCCCCGAGGCGGAAGAGGTCATTCCCGACATCTGCGGAAGCGGCGGTGGCGGTGGCGAGGGCGGCAGCGGCGGGGATGGCGGCGGCGGCAGCGGCGGAAGCGGCGGCGACGCCAGGGGCAGTGGAAGCGGCGGCGGCGGCGGCAGCGGCAGCGTTGGCAGCGGCGGCGGAAGCATTAGGAATTGGGGCGTTGGCGACGTCCCTAAGGAGGGCGTGTGTAGCGGTGGTTGTGGCGGCCTCATCAGCGTCGGCGCCCAACGCGACGAGCGCTGAGACAGTAGCGCCGGCCCACGCGGCGCCGCATCCGCCCCGCCGCGTCGGCATCGCCGCGAGGCGCCGGGCCGTCAACAACGGAAGCGCCAGCTGCAGCGCCCCCTCCAACGCGTTGTCTCCGTGCATTAAAGCCAGGAATGATCTCCCCGCCACGTCATCAACTTGCATGTTCGACCCTCGTGTCTTGAATGAAAGGTATCCTAACCTTTGACGGGGTGAGCAATATCTGCCTACCCAACGCAATTTGATCCCTCATTTCTTGAGTTAAGCTAGCATCATATGACGTGGCGATCATCATCTAGCAGGCCCTACCGTGCGTGGCGGTCATAGCCCGCTCGATGCGTGACCACGCAATAGGGCCCATCAGTTTCCTGTGCGTGATGATAGGCGGTGTGTGCCTCGAGCGTCAGCGTGAGCGCTGCTTAATCGGAGAGGTTGACATGTTTCGTATGGCTATCATGGGTTTTTAGAGATGCTGAAGTAGAGCCTCGGGGCAGATATTGCTCTCCACATCATAGGATGCCATTGACATCGAGAACGAGGGTACAATGTGCATGTCGATGACGTGGCGGGCAATGTCTGCCACGCCCAACCAAGAGACGCTGGCCGCCGAAGAGGCGTGATCCTCCGTCCCCCCTGTGCCGGCCAACCCACGATGGTGCCGGCCGCCGGCCACATCCTCCTCTTCCTCCTCCGATTTGTATCGGCGCGAATTCAATTTGAAACCAAAACTTGAAAGCGGTTCATCATAATTTAGTATCAAGCGCTGGCACCGAGCGCGGTCAGCCCAGGGTCGCACTGGGGTCAACCTGCACTGCCCTACCGATGACCCCTCCTCCTCACTTGATGACCCCGCCTCCTCCTCCTCGCCGCTGGAGCTGTCAGCACCGTCCGCCTGGCCTCCCCCGCCGCCGGCCGCCAGCGCCGTGAGGTGCGCCCCAAACAGCGCTGTTACCATCTCCGCCCACGGCGCCGCTGCGGCGGGCTCCAGGGGGGGCGGCCACGCCCACGCCTCCGCCGCCGTCAGCACCCACGCTGGAACCGAAGTCTCCGCTGATATCAGTTGCGTCAGATTGTGCATCAGGGTGCCCGACGTGCCCCCGGAGAGCAGGGCCATTGCTTTGTCCCTTAAACCGCTTGAGTCATCCCACTGGCATACCTCAAAGCTGTTCACGGTAAGCCGTGCAGGACCTCCCCTAAGTGTTCTCTTGTCGGCTGGCACTCTCACCGTTGTGTCCCTGGACCCTTCAGAAATCTGACTATATTCCTCTACGAGACTAAAGCGTAAGCTGAAAATGTACGTAGGGAAGGCCCTGCCGGAGAGCACGGCTCCGCGCCCCGCCGCCGCGGCCACCACCAGGTCGGCTGCCGCCCCGCCGCCCTCCGCCCGCCCCGCCGCCGCCGCCACCAACGCATCCAGCGCCGGCCGCTGCCACCGTGACACCTCCGCCCCGTCCCCGCCCCCGGTCCCGGCACCGGCCAGCTGCCGCAACAGCTGTGCCAGCAACGCGTTTCCGTTTGCAAATCCCTCTGCCTCGGCGGCTGCCCCCTGGAGCCTGGCCAACACATCATCCCACAGCGCCGGCGCCGCTTTGATGACAGAAGTCAGTATCACCGCCGCCGCCGCGCCCGTGGGCGGAGGGCCAACACCCGCTACACCCCCCACTCCCTCAGCACCCTCTGCCGCCCCTGCCGCGCCGCCGCCGGAAGGAAGGCACCACGCCACAACGGCCCCCGCGTCGCCGTCGGGCAAACACGCGGGTCCGTGCGCGGCAATGAGTGCGGCGATGAGGTCGGCTCCCGCGGAGGTTGGTCGGACAGCCGTCAGGCGCAGCGCGGCTGCAGCGAGCGGTCGGGCGAAACACTCGACGACCCAACTCGCGTCGGAAGAGGAAGATGCTCTCCTATCCCTCTTGGCTGCGGCGGCGGAGGAAGTGTCCGCCGCTAGCAGCAATGCGTCGTGAAACGCGCGCACCCGCGATGCGCCCGCCGCATCCACCCCCCCTGACATGGATCCTCCAGGCTCGTCCCCTCCACCGATCAGAAGAGCCTGACAGACATTGATCGCCGCGTCATAGGACGTCAATTGTCTCACATAACGAGGGCTCAAAATGTGCTTCGATGACGTGGCGGGCAATGGGCGTGGCAGATATAGATGGCCCAGCCATTGGATGAAATTCAACTCAAGAGACGAGGGTTCAAAGTGCGTGCCGATGACGTGGCGGGCAGCATCTGCCAGGCCCTGCCAATCAGGGCTACAGCTCGGTCACTGAGCTTCCCCCAGAGGTTCGTCATCACGCCCCTCAAATCCGGTTTGGAAGTCAACGTCGCCAGCACGTAGGGTGAGATACAAACTGCTCGCCATGTCAGCGTCAGAGGATCACATGTAACTCAATATACGAGGGTTTGCAACATGGTGGATGACGTGGCGAGCAGGTGTACGTCAACCCTGCCAGCACTTCACAAAGCACCTCGCGCACCCCCGCCGCCGCCGACCCCGCCCCGCCGCCAGCCGTTGCCTCCAGGCCCAGATGCAGCGGCGCAAGTTGAAATTGAAAGCAACAGTTGAAAGCTGTTAGTGATGTTCTAGATTCAAGCGCTGGAACCGTAGGCGCTTTCAATACGGGTTTTGATACAGGCAACCTGCACCGCCCTACCCAGCGCCTCCTGCCCCCACCGCTCCGCCACCGCCGCCAGCAACAGACTCTGACGATAGCTCGCCGGATCCGCCGCGCTCTTGCCCGCGACCAGAACACCATAGAGCAGGGAGCAACCCACATTATGAACCAGAACAAAGTCAGTAAGGAGAGTGGGGTACATCCGACATAAGGTTAGTCAGCAGAGTAGCGAGTCGTCACAGTCTATATGGAGAGTAGCGAGTGGCGCACATCGCGTACAAGGTCAGTAGTGTGCAGCCATACCGTAGAGCAGACCCTCGCGCATGGCGCGGAGGAGCGCTGCCGCGTCTGCTGAACGAGACGGAATGGAGCATACCACCCAGCCTTCCCAAACAGCGGCGAGAATTGCCGATATGTAGCGGCGCACGTGGATATTGAAAGCGAATATTGAAAACGTTTCATCACATTGTAGCTTCAAGCGCTGAAACGATGGCGGTTTCAACACGGGTTTTGATACTGTCAACCTGCACCGCCTTACAGAGAGCACGCCGGAGCCGCCCTCGGCCTCGGCGTCGTCGCCTCCCGAGGACATAATCTGGGGAGGCAGCAAGGAGAGGAGGGGTAGGAGAGACGGCGCGGAGGCGGCGGCAGCGCCGTGGCAGCCGATGCTGAGGGCCTTGACACGTCATAGAATGTGTCGTTTAACTCAAGAACCAAGGGTTCTCAATGCGTAATGACGACGTGGCGGGTAATTTCTGCCAGGCGTGTTGATGACGTGGCGGGTGATATCTGCCAGGCCCTGCCGCTGCTGAGGTGCTCCCGCAGCGCCGGCAGCGTTCCCTTCACCGGGTCCACCTCATTCCAACACTCTGGCCGGTCGGATGCGACCCCCAACACGAGCTCCCAACTCTCCCGGAAACAAGAGCTATCCCGCTCAGTCAGCGGCGTGACAAGTGCCAACCCCGCGAGTAGGGCCTGGCAGATATTCACGGCCACGTCATCGACACGCAATTCGAGCCCTCGGCTGTTGAGTTAAACGGCGTCCTATGACGTTGCGAGCAATGTCTGCCAGGACCGAAGGAGGATGCAACGAGTGTGTAGGGGTATACTGGTACGAAATGAGCAAACAGTCACCCCTGCCCGCCAGTTTCTTTCGCCGCGCTCCGCCGGCGGCGCCCAAGGTATCCCTGCCGCGCGGACCCTGCGCGATGCAGAGCAGCGCCGTGTACGCCGCGCGGCGCAGCGCCGGGGCGGGCGACTTCGCGAATGGCGCGAGGCAGCTCGCTCCATCCAGCACTTCGCCCAGACGAGCCTCCGCGCGATCTCCCAGCTCGGGCGCTGTCACCGAAGAGTTTTTCGCCTGCAGAGCTTCCTTGGCGAACCCTCCGAGCGCGGTGATCGACATCGACAGCATGCGCTCGTGCCGCTCATGCTGCTCCTCCAAATAGGGCCCAGCGGACATTGCTTACCGCGTCACAGGGTGCCATTGAGCTCAAGAACCGAGCGAAGGTTGGAATTGCGTTGGATGACATGACAGGCGATGCTTGCTTGTCCCTACCTCTGCCGATCCCTCGCGATACGGCATGTCGGAGGGAGATTTGATCTTGAGGTTCTCCGCGACGGCGCCCAAGATTTCGTCGTGGGCGAAGAGCAGAGCGCCTGGTAGTAGTGCCACACATCAGTATCTATCTGCAGACATTTTCAGCTCAACTATAACCGTTTTGAGGTATTCAGGTGGGATGGCACAGTGGTCTGAGAGCACGTAGCATCAAGTTAAGCTGTAAAGAGTACTTAGGTGAGGCCCTGCCCGGACGCTTTGCGGCTGGGAACACGGCGTCGAAGGCGGCGCGCGCCTCGGCGGCCACCTCAGCTGCGGGGTCGTGGATGGCGCTCCACCAGGAGGGGAGGAGCGGCTTCAGATGCTTGCCCAGCCCCTTGCCGGCGCCGCCCGTCAGGGACGCGAGGGCCTTGGCTGCGGCGACGCGAACAGGCTGTGAATTGTCGAGGTGCAGGCGCCGGTACACCTAGCTCCAGGGCCCAGTACATCAAACGTAGGCTTTATGAGACGAATGTATATAACAGAGGCTTGGCAGGTGGCGGTGAGAGGATGGGGTACACTGATACACTGTGATGAGTCAGTCTGACAGTCTGAGGTGGATGACGCCGCGCCGTGCCTGGGTCCACTGCGGCAAAACCGCGGCGAGCTCCTCCGGCGCGCGCTCCCGATCATCCTCGCCGCCGCCTCCACTCACTAGGGCCTGTTAGACATTGGTCACCTCGTCATCCAATGCACCTTGAACCCTTGCGTCCAGAGTTGAACGGTACCCTATGACTGAACGACGTGGCGAGTAATATATCTGCCAGGCCCTACCGCCTACTAGTTCTATGAGCTCCTGCAGCGCCTTCAGTTTGGTCGCCGCGTTCTGCTTGAGCAGATGTTTCATGCATCGCCCGATTTCGCTGTCGACCTCCGCCGCGTCATCATACGCCGCCGTAAGGTTCTGCGCGCCGGAGTACCCTCCGAAGCCGATGCTGTTAAGAGGAGCGCGTGGGGGATGACGGGGAGAGGCGGCGTGAGAAGCGTAGGGGGCGATGACTGCAGGGTGGAACGACGGTACGGGAGGAAGCCGAGGGGACCGAACGAGGTGGAGGTGGTTTTGAAACGGGTGAGTGAGAAGTGGGCGACGGGCTTGGAGGGGCAGCGATTGTGTGCGGGTACGAGTACACTGACACACTATGACCAACAGTCAGGCGGCGGGGGTCCGTAAAGGCGGCGGCGGCGGCGGCGAGGAGGTTGAGCAGGTGGGCTCGGCGGGAGCGACTGAGAAAGGATGCGGCGGGGCTGGCGGGGAGGGGCTCGACACTGGTGGAAGCGGTAATTGCAATTGAAGGGTAAGGCGGCGTGTGGTGACGGAGGTGGCGGCGGCGGCGGCGACGCGACGCAAGAAGATCTGTAGTGGGCACCCAGCGGCTCGGGGAAAGTAATCATGAAAAACATTTGGATGAGTTCGGGGCGCACCCCGCGAAGGCGGCGCCGGGGGCCTCGGCGGCGCGAGCGCTGCTGGCGCCCTGCTTCTTGGTCTGCTGTTTGCCCATGGCGCGCGGGGTGGATCGGTGGCTCACTCCAGCGTGCCCTGCGATGTCTCCTCTACATTCATAGCGGCGGCGACGCCACCGCGCACGTCCAACCAGCCAACAGCACCTGAGCGCGAGAGCGCCACCTGGCATAAGCGCGCCACGCGCCGAGACACGTGGCATGCGCTGCCAACGCCACGAGACGCGCAGTTTTTTTCCATTGTTTGCTACGTTCAGCCACTCTCTCCTCGCGCGCTCATTCAGCTTCACCACACCTCCGCATCGCCGGCAGAATGTCTGCTGCAGTAGCCTCCGCCGTCACGGCGCCCCGCGCCGCAGCTGCTCCGGGCAACAACCAGCGCCCTGTCAAAAAACAACCCGCCAGGGGCAAGGCGGCACCCTTGCCCACAATTTCCTCGGCAGCACGCGCGCCCGCACGCCGCGCCGCTGCCGCCGCCTCCGCAGCGGTGACGGCGCCTCCGGCATCAACCCGCCCCGCGCCGCCGGGCAACGTCGCCGTGACCGAGAAGTACTGGGAGTGGGAGGGGTACACGATTCGGTACCAGCAGTCAGGCACGGAAGGACCCGCCATGATACTGGTGCACGGCTTCGGAGGCAACGCGGACCACTGGCGCAAGAACACACCAGTGCTGGGCCGCAAAGGTAGGGTGAGATAGATGATGCTCGCCACGTCATCTACCGCATAGTGTACTGGTGGCTCGCCACGACGTCCAGCGCGTAGTTAACCTATGCTCGCCGCGTCATCCACCACAACGTGTACCGGTGCTCGCCACAGTCCACCGCATAGTGTGCCAGTGCTCGCCACGTCATCCACCACAAGTCACCGATGCTCGCCATGACGTGCACCGCGTAGTATACCTATGCTCGCCGCACCATCCACCACACTGTGTACCGGTGCTCGCCACCTCGTCTACCATAATGTTTACTGGTGCCACATCTGATGTGGCGAGCAGTTTCTCACGTGGTGGCCCCACGCAAAGGGAGGGTGTTTGCCATCGACCTGCTGGGATACGGATACAGCTCCAAGCCCGACCCGATGGTAGGGCGGGGCAGGTTGAACCGATGAAACCCATGTTGATAGCGCCTAGCACTAAGCTCTTGAAACTACAATTATGGCAAACTGCTTACAATTTTGCCTCACACTGCTTAAATCTTGCCTCAATTTTGCTTTCAAGGCCAACTTGCGCCACTAACCGATGGCCGGGCCGCAGAACGCGATATACAACTTTGAGAACTGGGCGCGGCAGCTCAACAAGTTCATCGAGGAGGTGATTGGCGAGCCGGCGTTTATCATGTGCAACTCCGTGGGGGGCGTGGCGGGGCTCCAGGCGGCGGTAGGGCCTGGCAGAACTCGCCCGACACGTCATGAAAAGCGTTTCGGACCCTCGTCTCTTGATGTAAATGGCATCCTATGACGCGTCGAGCAGTATCAGCCAGGCTCGTTGCCCGCCACACATCATCGACACGCAGCTTGAATCGCCATCGCTTGAAATTGATGGCTCACTTGACGTGGCGAGCAGTAACTGCCAGGCCCTAGGCGGCGGTGGATAAGCCGGATAACGTCCGCGGCGTCGTGCTCCTCAACATCTCCCTCCGCGGTAAAGCCTTGGTCGTTTGCTGGTGATGATGTTGTACCAGTGCATTAAGCACGTGATGCTACTGGTGGTACCGATGATGTACTGGTGCACCATGCTGTTGGTGCTGGTGCTGGTGACGATGTTGCACCGGTGTGCTACGAAACGATTGCTCCATTTCTTGCACCGGGCCTTACTCGACGGCCTCCACATCTCCAAGCAGGCCCCTCCCATCCGCCCCTTTGTGGCGTTTCTGCAGAAGACCCTGCGCGAAACCGACATCGGGCAGAAATTCTTCGGCAATGTTGCACGCGCCGAGACAGTGAAAAACGTCCTGCAGGAGGCAGGATTGATAACATTACAGTCACCAATGACGTGTTAATGTGTTGTCAAGGGATTGAGAATGGCGCAGAAACCAACAATGTCACAGGTGATACTCGTAGTGCAGATGATGACACAGATGACTCTGTCCACGTCATCCACCACATTGTGAACACTCGTGTTTTCAGCTAATTGGCATCCCATGATTTGGCGAGCATGATCTATCCGACCCTTGACGGAGGCGTACGGGAACCCGGATGCGGTGACGGATGAGTTGGTGGACTGCATTCTGAAGCCGGTGAGGCCCGGCACAGGAGTCATTATAAACATGGTGAATGAGATTGTTTTGATGCCCACGTTGCGAGTACACTGGGGCTCGATGAACGAGAGTGAAGAGTGGACAGAAAAACTCAATGGGGTTGGTTTAATATCCACCATGCGGGTGTCCCATCGGGGCGCGTGACCGTGATTCCAAATTAAAGCTCCGAATTTTGATGATATCGGGCCTTACACGCCGGGGCTGCAGCCGGGGGCAGCGGAGGTGTTCCTGGACTTCATCTCTTACAGCGGGGGTCCGCTGCCGGAGGACCTGTTGCCAATCATGCCGCCGCAGGTGCCGGTTCGTATCCTGTGGGGTGCTTCGGATCCGTGGGAGGTGATCACGGAGGGGCGGGCGTATGGGTAGGGCCTGGCAGACATTGCTCGCCACGTCATTTAAAGCCTGTTGAACCCCCGTTTCTTGATGTGAATGGCATCATGTGTTGAAAAGGCGGAGGGAGTTGATGAATGCTCACTATGTGAGTGCCTTGGGGCTCAATGAACGTTGATACAATAATGAGAACTTCATGTTACAGACGACCATTATCTGCTAGGCCCTACTTATAGGGAGTTCGATAGCGTGGACCGGTTCATCGAGCTGCCGGGTATTGGGCACTGCCCGATGGATGAGGCGCCGGACGTGGTCAACCCGCTGCTGGCGGAGTTTGTGGAGGACTACCGGGGGAGCACGCCGGGGTGCGCGTGATGATCGAGTACACCGGAGCTCGCCAAGTCACTTACCGCAAAGTGAACAGGTACCTTGACGAGGCCGGGTGACATGCCGGAGTGCGCGACAGGTGTGTGTCTTGACGTGGCCGGGGCGCACGTGAATGACAGGTGCCTTCATGAGGCCCGGGTGCGTGTGAGCGAGTGAGTGAATCAGAGCTGCCTTGATAACGCTTGGTGGCATGTGGAGTCAGAGTGGGTAACAGGTGCCTCAAAGCACACGTGTGGCGCGCCAGGGCGCACAGCATCCCCTCAGTCTTAGTTTTTGATGAATCCAAGTTCCCGCTTTTCGTGACGCAAGCGAACAAAGTGCGGGATGTGGACGCGCGCTGTACGTACACAGACCGGGACTGCATGCGCACGAATTTGTGCATTGTTAAGCGCAGAAACCAGAGCCGGATGCATTGTTACAACCAACCCTAATCTATACGTCTACTCATGAGAGAACAACCGAAGCCACCCACACAGCACGACAGCGGCGCGTCGTGCGGGTGGTGTCCAGAAGGTCGAGAAGAAGGTGCTGCTTACGCCTCGGGCATGGCCTTGATGATGTCGGAGTCACCGGGGTCGGTGATGGACTGGCGGAAGGGCCATACACACAATTGAAATGAGCGTGAGTGCGAAACAACTTCACTCGAGAGTGCGTACTACATCGCAAGCCCGCCTCGTCATAGGACACCAACTGCTTCGACACACATAACTCGACACACAAGTGTCTGTATGTGAGTGAGGGGAGGTTTCGAGCACTCAATCTGTCAGTGGTCCTACCATGCAGGAGACGCGGTAGTAGCGGCCGCAGGAGGTGCCGAGGTCGACGTTGTTGCCGGCGTAGTGGTGCACGCCAGTCTTGGCGAGCATCGCGTAGTACTCGATCTCCGACTTGCGCAGGGGAGGGCAGTTGTTGCTGATGATCACAAGCTTGGCTGCAGAGCAAGAGCGCGAAGGATAAGCGAGGAAAGTGAGAGACTGGTTTAAAACAGCGTCGACAACAGTGACCGTGCGGGCCGGGGAAACACGCGTACAGCGCTGGCGGAGGCGCTTGGTGGTGTGCGAGGTGGTGTTGGAAACGTATCGAGGTGGTGCTCGAAAGGTGTCGAGGCGTTGCGTGCATTGGAAGCGACGGCTGGTGGTGTTGACGTCATGGGGAGGGAAGGTATGGAGCGGGTAGGATTTGGGTGGGAAGAAATGGGGTGGGAAGGGAGGGCACGTACACTTCCCGGAGCGCAGGCTCTTGAGCGTGGTCTTGTACCCCAGGCAGTACTTGCCGGAGCGCATGACGAGCTGCAGACGGGTGTTGATGCCCTCATTGGCCTTCTTCGCCTTCTTGCCACCGGCCTTGTGTCAGGGCCATCCAAACTGAAATCGTTCCTGTTCAGCTTAGACTTCCAGGCTCGGCCCTCCAGCCCCCATCATCTGCACCAGCCCCCACCTATTCCTGAGGGACAGCTGCCGGTGGTATCACGGACGGGCAGCCTCCGCCCTAGCCTACCACTCGGTCCCTTTCTAGCTCCACCCTGATCGTACTGCACAAACACTCGCCGCCTCCGCCAACAAAAAATGAGGGGGACATCCAAACAGCTCCCAAAACACCTGACTGCAGAGGGCGAGTGTGACGCCCTAGTGACGCACTCATTGCCGGCACGGCAGAGTGCGCACCTACTGCATCGTGCTCTCATCCCCTGTCGAAACCCAACGCCCGATACCCCCTTCACGCTCCAGCTCATTTCCCAACCCCGCTCAGGGAATCCGAAAACCATAAGCCCTAAATTCTCCGGACGCGCTACTCCCCGGAAAACGCAGACACGGGTGCACGGCCCTGCCTTGGGGGCCTCGGGGTTGGAGCTCATGGTAGATAGGTACCGCCTTCTTAAGCTGTTACGCCGCGGTTAAATCTTACGAGGAGTAAGATGCGCTTGGGAAAGAGGAATCACGTTGAGCGCCGTGTTCGGGGTTTGCGTTTTTCGCGACGCCATGGGAAGCTTCACGTTTAGGGTTTCTTGTATTGTTTTAGGTTTCAGGATGTAGGGTTTCTTCGAGTGCCCACTCAAAAAGAACCTCGCGAGGGAACCGAGGTTGGGTCGCCCGCAGGCGCCGCCACAACGCGCGACGCGTCATTGGTGCCAAGTCTTAGTGAACGCATCGAACCCTCCCTCGAAGTGTCAGATCTGAGACTCTCGAGGGTCTTGGACGCTGTGTACCTTGACACGTGAATTCAAGTTATACCGTAGTGCTCCGTCTCTGCACCGTGGCATCCCACCTCCGGGCGCGACGACAAGAATGGCGGGACACTCGCGATGCACACCCCTGCTCATCGCGGTGATCGCCGCCGCCGTAATCGCACTCTCCGGTGCGGCGGCGGAGGAGGGTGGTGGTGTGTCGTACACCGTGAAGCCAGCCCATCTGCAACCTCCACCTCAACAGAAGCAACAGCGCACTAAGCACCAGCGGGAGCAGCAGCAGCAGTGGGAGGCAGGGGCTCCTCACACTCGTCCGCTTTTCAGCTCGACCTGAGCCGTGTCTGACACCGAAACACACCCTGAACACCCTGTAACACCGTAAATACCCCCTGAACACGGGCTACACAACCCCTACGCCCACCCCGTATCACATACAAAGCGCTTACGCTTACGCTGAGCTGAAAAGTGGACGAGTGTAAGCCCCTGGTGGGAGGAGGAGCAACAGGAGGAGCAGCGGGAGGAGCGGCAGCAGCAGGATGCGGCGGCGGCGGTGGAGGCGAAAGCGTCGTCAGCTGCGGCGGCGATGGCGGCGGATGCGGCGGCGGCGGACGCGGTGACGGCGGCGAAGGCCGAAGCGTCGGCAGCGGCGGCAGCGGAAGCGGCTGCAGCGTTGGATGCGGCGGCAGCGACGCAGGCAGAAGTGGCGGCAGCAGCGGCAGATGCGGCGGCGGCGGTGGAGGCAGCGACACAGCAGCAGCACAGTTCACAGGCGCACGAACGTGCATATGTGCACGAACTGGACGAGGAGCGGGCTCAACGCAGCGGCAGCAAGTTGGTGCGCGCCACGTTCGCGGCGGGGAACTGGCACGTGGCGGAGGGTCGGCTGGGGTGCATGGCCGGCGTGGCGCGCACCATTGTTGGCCACGTGAGCATCAACATGCGGCAGCCCAGTGGGCCGGCCGACACGCTGTACATCGGCGACGAGGTGGAGTCCGTTCGCGTGTGGTACGATCCGGCGCTAGGGTAGGGGCCTTGCAGATAACACTCGCCAGCGCCACGTCATAAACCCTCATTTATGGATCCTATGTCGGGTCGAGCAATATCAGCCAGTTTTAGTTACATCACATGGATACACATGGCGAGCGTTATCGGCCAGGTTCCAATTGAAGTGCATCTTATGATGTGGCGAACACTATCTGCTATACCCTACGCTCGGGTCCTACAAGGAGTTGTTGACGATCTTCTGGGAGCTGGTATCGGATCCCACGCACATACCCAACGGGCCGATGGGCCCCAAGCAGTGGGCCACCGGTATCTTCTGGCACACCGAGGACCAGCGCCTGCAGGCCGGAGCCAGCCTGGAGGCGGTGCGGGCGCGTCACCGAAGCGGCGGCACCGGCGCCGGCGACAGCGGGGCAGGGCCTTACCTCACTATTGTTTCCATCTCCTCTTCACGCTGGTTCGTTTTAGCTCATCTTGATGCCACTTGATGTGAGCGTGGCCAAGGCTTATCTATGTATTGTCTTCAACTCATCTTTGCACCGTGTGTCTCAGATCATCTTGATGCTACTTGATGAATCCCACTACATATGATAGCTCAAAGATACTCAAGTGCCGGCTGACAAAAGTACGTAGGGATGGCCCTGCAGCGGGTCGGCGAATGGCGGGGCCAACACAAAGGACGACGACGGCGGCGTCAAGACGGTGCTGATGCGAAACGGCAGCTTCTTCGCCCCCGCACCCGTGGCAGGGTCTGCTTGCATTACTCTCGCCACGTTACAAATGAAGCTGTTTGACATAAGACACTAGCTAGGGTTCAATATTGGGCCCCATCACCAAGATGCAGCTCATCAACTGGTGGCAGAACAGAAAGGCAAACATGACTCTGATGGCTCGAGCGGGAGGGGCGGGGGCGTTGGATGACGCGGCAGGCAATATTTGCTGGTCCCTTCCCCCCGGCGGCGCAGAAGGCGGAGCTCCAGCGCCGCGACGAGATGGCGGAGGCATTCGCCACAAACCTGAGCAGCGACGCCTGGTAGGGCGGTGCAGATTGACAATATCAAAAACCGGTCTTGAAACCGCCTATGGTTTCAGCGCTTGAGACTAGAATATCATAAACTGCTTTCAACGATTGCTTTCAATTTCAACTTGCGCCGGTACAGCCTGGATCCTGCACTCTGCGGCGGCGGCGAAGCTGAACGGGTACCTCAGTGGGGGGTGTATGGCGCGGCCGTGGACCGAAGTGGAAGGCGAGATCAAGGCAGGGGGGTACACCATCCCACAGTGCCAATTACAGCGCAGCTTGACCCGTCAAATATTTGATTAAGTCCCTGAAAGCACCCTCTTCAACCCAACTTTGGCCGTCACAGCTGTGGTTTTGTTTCTAGAACAATGCAAGGTATGTCAACTGAACACCTCGAAGATGCTTAATTCGTCACAGCTGTGATTTTGTCCCTGAAACCAGCTACCAATCGTATTACACATGATACCACGAAGTTGCTCATAAGTCAAGCTGCAATGGTGACCAGTGTGAGGCCCTGGATGAAGGGTCTGAACTTGACGTTCGCGCAGTTGGAATCCATGGTAGGGCGGTGCAGGTCCACCCTATCAAACCTGTTCTGAAGGCGCCTGGATCGATGCTTTTGAAACTGAGATGTGATAGACCGCTTTCAAACGTTGCTTTCAATTCCAACTTGTGCCACTACACCATGGGGCTGGAGCACCTGTTCCCGGGCGTCATCGTGCTGCCGCCCTTCGGGGCTAAGGCAGGGTGGTGCAGGTTTGACCCCAGGTTGACAGTATCACAAACACCCGTGTTGATAGCGCTTAAGCTTTCCGGGGTTGGAGGGCTGTGCAGGTTGACAACATCAAAACTTGTGTTGAACGCGCCTATGGTTTCAGCGCTTGAAACTATAACTTCATAAACTGCTTTCAACGTTTGCTTAATTGACTTGCGCCGCTACATTAAGGAGGAGCGCCATCACAAAGAGAAACAGGCGGCCGAGGCAGCGGCGGCGGCGGCGGCGGCGAGCAAGGGCGGTAGCGGCGGCGACGGTGGGAGTGGGGGGGGGAGTGCGGGCAGCGGAAGCGGCAGCGCCGGCGAGGGCGGGGATGGGGGCGAGGGCGGGAGCGGGAGCAAGGGGGCGGAGAATCTCTTCAACTCCCAGCGGAGGAAAGGGCGCAAAGCGAAAGCGGCGGCGGCGAGGGCAGCCTCCGATGCAGCGAGGGCAGCCTCCGATGCAGCGCGCGACGAGCTGTGAGGAATCAGTTTCGGTGTCGCGTTTAGATTTTTTCACAAATATGTCGCTGATGAGCTAAGAAGCGGCGAATAAAGAACGGTTACGTTGTGATGGGTACCGCGGATGGGTTGCCATCTAGGTTCATAAATGTATCATATGATGAAATGGACAACAGTATCCCGTGGGTTTTGTCCACTTTGTGGTGTGGATCACGATGGGCAGCCGTTGTCGAGCGCCCACTGGAGCACGTCCGCGCGCCCGGCCGCGGTCGCTTGCTCAACGGTATGCGCATCCCACGGGCAGTGGTGCTCCCGAAGCCACTTCAGCACCTCCCGGTGTCCACCCGAGCGACCCGTGCACATGTCCACGCAACCCACGGGTAGGCGTGTTGCCGCAGCCACCGTAACACCTCCATATGCCCGCCCAGTGCGGCGTGCGTACACCAGGTCTCGCCTGCGCCCCACGGACATCCGCGATCCGACGCCCACTTCAGCACCTTCAGGTGCCCGTGCTTAGCTGCGATTGCACACGTCAACATACCCCATGGGCAGTGCTGCTCCCGCGCCCACCGCAACACCTCCAAGTGCCCTTGGCGGCTACACACAACGGTTTCGCTTCGTTCCACGGGCAGTGGTGCTCTCGTGCCCAGTGCGATACCTCCATTTGCACTTCCCGGGATGACGTGTTATGCAGCTACTACGAAGGGTATGCTTAGTGCGAACGAATACAGTACTAGTAGTCCACATCATCCAATGTATAGCAGAACTTACCGTATGTCATGTTACTTACAAAGATTTACAAATGTCCCTCCTGCTCCGCCACATAGCTGACGTGTCAACTTCCTCCCGCCTCTCCTTCTCCCGTGCAACGAGCGGATGCGTCTCCGCAGCATTCCGACATAGTTGCATGTTGGCACTGCCGCGCTGCACATCTTGTAACCTGCGCACCTTATGACGCCGCACACCTTGTAACCTGTGCACCTTCTGATCGAAAGTCGACTTTCCGAGCATTAAAGTACACGCAATCACAAGAGACGTAATGGTCATGCTTGAATGCGCGTTATCCGGGATAATATCAACGAATTATACGAGCCCCGTCGTAGTCGTAGTCGTTATCGTAGTCGAAGTCGTAGTCGTAGTCGTTGAACAACATTCCACGACCGCCACCGAGTGATCTTCTCGCAACATTCGTCAACGCCCCGTCCTTCTCCCACTCCGCTGGTACGCTCGTCAGCTGGTTCCCGCCGATGTACAACGTCCTCAGCGCGGTGAGCCCCCCGAGCGCCGCCGGCACGCTCGTCAGCTGGTTCCCGTGGAGGTCCAATATCTCCAGCGCGGTGAGCCTTCCGAGCGCCGCCGGCACGCTTGTCAGCTGGTTCCCGCCGAGGTCCAACGTCTTCAGCGCGGTGAGCCCCCCTAGCGCCGCTGGCACGCTCGTCAGCTGGTTCCCGCCGAGGTCCAACGTCTTCAGCGCGGTGAGCCCATCCAGCGCCGCTGGCACGCCGGTCAGCTGGTTATTGCTCATGTCCAACCACTCCAGCGCGGTGAGACCCCCCAGCTCTACCGGCGCGCTCGCCAGCTGGTTCCCGTGGAGGCTCAACACCTTCAGCGCGGCGAGCCCCCCAAGCGCCTCCGGCACACTCGACAGCTGGTTATTGCTGAGCTCCAACCATTCCAGCGCGGTGAGCTCCCCGAGCGCCGCCGGCACGCTCGTCAGCCGGTTCCCGTCGAGATGAAGCCGTGCCAACGCGGTCAACCCTCCGAGCTCCACCGGCACGCTCGTCAACTCGTTACCGCCGAGGTTCAACACTGCCAGCGCGCTCAGCCCCCCGAGCTCTGCCGGCACGCTCGTCAGCTGGTTACCGTTGAGGTTCAACCTCTTTAGCGCGGTGAGCCCCCCGAGCGCCGCTGGCAGGCTCGTCAACCGGTTCTCGTGGA
>Ga0307489_10000832_pt1 | contig 19607 bp, 31 predicted proteins | sample SB12metaG_FD_202247 | JGI IMG/M metagenome (GOLD analysis project Ga0307489, IMG submission 202247) | Sea-ice brine microbial communities from Beaufort Sea near Barrow, Alaska, United States - SB 1.2 | ecosystem: Environmental > Aquatic > Marine > Coastal | place: USA: Alaska | collected...
GGCCGGCGGGGGCGCTGCGGCGGAGCTGGTCATGACGCCATCTGGCGAGTTCCGGGTCGCTTCACACCTCCAGTGTCCGCCCAGGGGTAGGGCGGTGCAGGTTGAACCGATGAAACACATGTTGAAAACGCCTGGAACTAAGCGCTAGAAACCATAATATGATGAAGCGCCTTCAAACTTTGCTTTCGATCTCAACTCGCGCCGCTACACCCGGGCCAGATATACTCCCTCAATGACGCGCGCTTCGGCGACTGGCCCCAAGGTTTGCAGCGGTACATTACGGCCGTGCGCTCCGGCAACGGCCAGACGGGCAAGCAGTACTCAGCGCGGTACGTGTGTTCGCTGGTGACGGACTTCCACCGCACCCTTCACTACGGTGGGTGGTGCGGCAACCCGCGCCCGCACCTCCGCCTCGTAGGGAGGTGCAGGTTGACCTTATGAAACTCAAGTCGAAACCGCCTGTGACTAAGCGTTTGAAACTAAAGTGTGATATACTGCTTTCAATTTCTGGTATCAAATTCAACTTGCGCCGCTACAGCCTGGTCTACGAGGCCAACCCGCTGGCGTTTGTGGCGGCTGCGTGCGGCGGGGCGGCCAGCGACGGCCATGACAACATTCTGTCCAAGGTGCCACAAGCGTTGCACCAGCGCGTGCCGCTGTTCGTGGGGTCCGTGGATGACATCGCGGAAGTGGAGGGGTACGGGGCAGGGGCTGACACTCGTCCACTTTTCAGCTCAACTTGAGCGCTTTGTATGGGATAGAGGATGCGCGTAGGGGCTGTGTAGCCCGTGTTAAGGGGGTGTTAGGGGGTGTTTCTTGGCCGTCGGTCGAGCAACATCCGACCGACGCCTCCGCAGAAGGTCAGGCGGGGGAAGGGAGACCGTTTGCCAACACCTCGTTCGACGAGCCGTTCTGACCAACGGTGTTGAAGTCGTTCTGATGCTACGCTCTGCTATACGAGTTTAACCGTAGAGTAATCGTAGATGTGTTAGTCTAGAGATGCAGGGGTACTTCAAGTACACTCGCTCTAGTCCTTAGCACGCTAGTACTAGTACTAGCACGATAGGTGTTTAGCCTTTTCGTAATTTATTTATTTTATTATTTATTTATTAAGGGGGTGTTTCGGGTGCGTAGGGTGGTTTTCTGTTACAGAAACGGCTCAAGTTGAGCTGAGAAGTTGACGAGTGTAAGCCCCTGGTACGGGGACGTGCAGCAGGGGGCTGCAGACTACACCATGTGAGTGCACCGTGTGCGTACACAGTGTACGTACACCGTCCGCGTACACCCTGTGAGTGCACCGTGTGAGGGCGTGGCCTCACCGATTGTGGAGGAGCGAGGTTTGGTGTTCTGGCCCAAAGTCAAATGTGTTTTGGTGATTTGGCCGGTACTACAAGTTACGATCCCGTACTACGAACAGACCAGGCACTACAAGCTAACGCTCCAGTCTGCTCCTCACTCACAGTCCGGGGTGTGCCGACTCCCCGACCCCCTGTCGAGGAGTTCGTCCTATGAATTTGATAGGGCGTCATCAGCCGAGCGGTAAAATTACTTCTTTACCGGCTCGGTCCAAATGACGTTGTGATAAGAGAGATCGTTGACTCAATACTCCACACTGGCGCGGTGTCGTTCTTGTTGGAACAATCCTGCTGGAATTGAGATATATAAGCCAACACTGTCCATTATGTGAGCACAGTCTTGTAGGTTAGACTCATGATCTGCGCGTCTTGATAGGCGTCCTCTCTGGTTGATACATGACCAGAACCGCGAGTTGATAATGATTTCACTGACAATGGGTTTGAATCTTGATGTTTTTTTTTTAGCAAACCTTTCAAAACCCGGAATCAATTTCAAAATGATCAAATTCGCCTTTCAGATTCCTCACCACGTCGCCATACGAATTTTCCAGTGCGTGGCGCCGCGCCGCTTTAGTGCGGAACACATCGGCGCCGGCGGCGACGGCTTGCCTCACAGTGAGGAAAAACATTATAAAAACTGTGAGGTTTTCCGCAGTCTTGCGCCAAAGTTGCTCCGTATTCGAGGTTTGTATGGAGGAAATAGGAAGGATCCGACCGGGTAAGGTCCCCCTTAGTCGCGGGTCAAATCTTCCCTCTCCCGATGAAGCCTTCCCTACGACTTGTCGGTCGCCGCGGTCACGTCTTCCAATGAAAGAAATCCAACCGCGCGGTCACGTCTTCCCCACCACGTCGCAGGTACAGGTGCTAACCCCGCCCTGCACCGTCGTGCCCACATCGTCTTGCGCGGGGAGGGAACGGAAACTATGGAGACGGTGGAAGGAGGACCTGATGCCACCGCCGCAGCGTGATGATGAAGCTCTGCAGTTCAAAGAATTGCAGAGGAACAATATGTTACACGATATCCATCACTGAATGTCTGTCATTCATTTCTCTTTCATCACAACATAATGCACTGTTTTGTCACTCTGTTCTATTCCGTGATCGTTCCCTCAGGGCCTCGTCTCACTTCACCGCAGCCATGTACACCCACATGTGACGTCTCTCAATGATTTCCTCGAGTGAACTGGTGTACTGGTAACATTCCCCGCATCCTCCTCTGTGGCCTGATTACTCCCTCATGCCTTGTGCATTGCTTAGTCCTTAGTCCTTAGTGCTTAGTCCTTAGTGCTTAGTCCTTAGTCCTTAGTCCTTAGTCCTTAGTCCTTAGTCCTTAGTCCTTAGTCATTAGTCATTAGTCCTTGGTCCTTGTCGAGCATGGCGCGGTCGAAGTGCCACACGGCGTCACCCTTGTTGCAGAGTGACAAGATATGATCGGGAGATCGATATGGCAGATCGATATGGCACTTTAATATGGGAAATTGATATGGGAGATCGGACATCAATGGGATATCGATAGGGATTTCGATGTGGAGTATGGGATATCGATGTGGGATACGGCATATCGATATGGTTATCTACCATATCGATATGGTCATCCTGGATACCGATATGGGAGATGAGGCTAATGATATGGGAGAGGACAGTATCGATACGGTCATCTCCCATATCGATATGGGATATCTTGTGACTCTGCCTTGTTGCCCATGCGCCGCAGCTGGCTCACGAACTGCGCCACCGTCTCGATGCTCTCGGCAGGGGCTCACACTCCTACACTTTTCAGCTCAACCTGAGCCGATTCTGACACAAAAGCACACCCTAAGCAACCCCTGATACCCCTAGGCACCCCTAAACACCCCCTAAACACACCCTAAATGCACCCCTTATCCCATAGAAAGCGCTTAAGTTGAGCCTAAAAGTGGACGAGTGTAATCCCCTGCTCCTTCACCTGCTTCGTCAGCAGCTGGCCCTCGATGAAGTGGCACATCGCGGTGTCGTCCGACTCCCCCGCCGAGCAGCAGGGTCTCATCGAGAACAAAGTTAGCACTCGACCGAGATCGGAGCATGCACTTGCCTTCATGGTGAATGCAGCCAGTAATTCATACAGGCGCGCAGAGGAGGCGGAGGCGATCCACGATTCAGCGTCGGTGGAATGCTTGTTCTCAATAGCCCCTGTGAAGGAAGAGGAGGAGGAGGAGGAGGAGGAGGAGGAGGAGGAAATTCAATTTCGGTCGAGTGCTTCTTCTTCTCAATTGCCCCCCTGCCACGCGGTGCAGCTCCAAGATGCGATCGTTGTTGAGCTTCTCCAGGCGTAGTGGCGCATGTTGAATTTGAAAGCAAAAGTTGGGAGCAGAATATCACATTATAGTTTCAAGTGCGTAGTTCCAGGCGGTTTCAACTGGGGTTTCATAGGGTCAACCTGCACCGCCTGACCCAGGCTGAGCGACAGCTCGAAGGCGTACAGCGCGTCGCCCTTCTCCGGGTGGTCGTAGTCCACCTGGGAACAGGGTGACAAAATATGATCGGGAGATCAATATGGGATATCGATAAGGGAGATCGATATGGGAGATCGATATGGGAGATCGGAAACCAATGAGATGTCGATATGTTATCGATATGGGATATGGGATATCGATTTTGGATACGGTCTATCGAGATGGTTTTCTACAATATCGATATGTTCATCCTAGATATCGATATGGGAGATGAGGCTAATGATATGGGAGATGACCGTATCGACATGGTCATCTCCCATATCGATATGGGATATCTTGTCAGTCTGCACCTGGGAAACAGGGTGCCGCTACAGATCAAGTGTTTGCTCAGCGAGCCATATCGCAAATGTAATTCTTTTGTGTTTCAATTCAACGCCGGGGGCGGATACAAAAACGTCAAATTGTTTGGTCAATGTGAACCCTGAGGCAGCAGCTTTTGCAACCTGTAGTGTTACCGTATATATCCTCCTCCCCCTCCATGCAGTTGATCGAGCGCCAAGGCGCTCACGTGGAGGGCATCTGCTTCCCTGCCTGGGGCGGAATGATGGCCTGCAGCTGGATCCGGCCGCCGCGCGTGGTCTGGTAGTCCATCAGAATTTCGGCGTGCGAGCGCTCCTCTACGCTCTCGTGTTGGAAGTGCCTGGCGATGCCGGGCAGATACACGTTGTCGCGCGCGAAGTAGGCGTACATGGTGTAGAGGCGCAAGTTGGAAGTGAATCCAAAACACAAAGTGGCTCGTCATGTATTGGCTTCAAGCACTGTAACCAAGCGGGGTCAATCCGGGGTCAACCTGGGGTCAACCTGGGTCAACCCTGGGGTCAACCTGAGGTCAACCTGGGGTCAACATGGGGTCAACCTGGGGTCAACATTGGGTCAGCCTGGGGTCAACCTGGGGTCAACCTGCACCGCCCTACCATCGCGTGGTATATGTAGGAGATGTTGTACTCCACGTTGATCTGCGCGTTAATGGCGTCCTCGCACGCCTTGGAGAAGTGCCCTCAGATATTGCTTGCCGCGTCACGGCGCTGTGTTTGAGTCAAGAGACGAGGGTTTAACACGCGTGTCAATGACGTGACGGGAAACATCGGAAGGCGCTACCTAGCAGAAGTGCTCTCGAGATGTCGTTGAAATAGGAACATGTGATTCGGATGCCGTCTAACTCGAGAAACGAGGGTTCACACCGCGTATCGATGACGTGGCGGGCGTCATCTGCAGGCGCTACCTTGGAGAAGTGCGAGGTGCGCGCGAATGAGTCGCTGCGGCTTCCACCCAGTTGGTAAGGCCTGGCACATACCGCGCACCACGTCATAGGATGCCATGTAACCCAAAAAACGAGGGTTCGAAATTCGTGTGGAGGACGTGGCGAACAGCGGGACACTACGTGGTGAATATGCTTGTCAAACTAAGCTAGTGCTGGCGAGGGGGGGGTTAAACTCAGCTAGTATAAGCTAGTTTAGGGGCTAGTGGTTAGTGGCTTAGTGGCTTAGTATGGGGGACTACAGTGGGTTAATCAATTAGGGGGGCTTAAACTAAGCTAGTTTAAGCTAGTTTAGGGGCTAGTGCTTAGTAGGCTAGTTTAGGGGTGACAAGTATAGTGGTGAATGACGTGGTGCTGGCCACGTCATAGGATGCCTTTCAGTTCAACAAACGAGGGCTTAAACCATGTGTGGTTGACGTGGCGGGCGATAAGCACTTGTCTTCACCAGCTGGTGCTCCTTGGTTGCCTCCAAAATTGCTTGCTGCGGGAGGAAACAGTGTGGGGACGAGGAGGGACAGGCGGGGGAGGGAAGTTAGTGACATGGCTTGGAAGCAGGGCACGTGGTAATTCCAGGCTGTCAGTTTTTCTCTATGTGAATCGAATCTCGACTCGAGGGCCAAGGGCTTGACACCGGCGGGTTTACGCAAGGAGCGGAGGATATTGGGACAGGGTGGCACGGGAGCTGGGACAAAGGGTGGCACGCAGGCCTAGGAAAGAGGGAGGCGAGGCTGCGGGAGCAGCAACGATTTATCCCGAGAAAAGGGAGTTGAGAAAAGGCTCCTGCGTGGTTTTCCTAGAGTAGGCAGCACTAATCCGGCGTGTGCGCGGCTTGGTACCTGGACGGGCTGCGTGATAGCGGTGGCGCTCGGGTCCTGCTTGACCGCGGCGGTGGCAGCCTTGCCCGTGCCGCCCTTGCTGCCGAATTTGCCGCCCGCGGCGACGGTCACCGCCACGGGGCGCGGGCGCACGTGACCGAGGCTGGGGCTGGGGCTGCGGAAGGTGGCGGGGGCGCGCCGGGCGTTGGCCGCGGAGGAGGACGCGGAGAGGCGCACCGCGGCGGCGCCGGGCGTGATGGCGGCGGTGATGGCGGACATGCTGTGTGCGGGGGGATACGGTGGTGGTGTTGTGGCGGTGGGGTACGCGCCTGACAAGTGTCCTACAACAAAGCCAACAATGAAACACCTGTGTTATAAAAAATGGAACAGAATCGTAGCTTTAGCTCACTGCCTACAGTAGAGCTCTAGCTCTACGAGTAGAGCTCGGATAGGAAATCAAAGGGGAGGAGGGAGGGGAAGGGGCAGGGGTAGGGGCAGGGGAAGAATGGGACAAGGAGGACGGGGTGGACACGGATTAAGTCAGGGTGGTGGCCAAAAGGAGAAGGTCGGAAGCGGTGGGAGAGGAGTGGTGAGAGAACGTGAGGACGAGGATGACGATGGGACCGATGATGCAAGAGGACAAAGACGTAGGACGGACCGGGACGAAGGGGTGGAAACTGATTGGAGCAGAACAACAGGAGACGCACGAGGGGAACAGAGGGTGGGAAGAGAGCAAGAGGGACGGGATTGGAAGTGACTGAAGATGATGGACGGGGTAGACAAGGGCGGAGAAAGAGGCAACGGATGCGGAGTGAATCGAACATTGAGTGTGATGAAGAGAGTGAGTAGATTTCAACACCATTCTCCTGTCATCAATATTAAGTCTGCTTTCACTAACTTCAACCTTGATATTGTCACAAGACCCTCAACAACGGTTAGGACCTCCAATACTGTAACCTTCAGTAAAATTAGCATTTAGCATTAGATTAGAATGCCCCTCGATAAAGGGCCCAACTCATAACAAGAGAAGCGGAGTGTGGGTATGGGCATACAGGAAGAACGGCCCTGGGCCTGGAAGGGCTTAACCCATACACAAATATCAACTCCCCTAATTATAGAAGCTTGATGGAGAGTTCTTCCACAAAATATGACCATAAACATTGAGAGACTGAGGTCTGTCCGCTTGAAATTGCGGAGAGGGTTGGTTAAGCTCACCATGTGTAGCGCCGTGGGGCTCGATGAACGTGAAAGAAAAAAAAGAAAAGAAAAAACAACGCAACTTCCATAGAGCTAACGCTCCCAATCGATTGGAAAGGCGCGCAGCTTTTCCCGAGGCACGCTGGTATCGTTGTATCACAGCTCGCACGCCCCCCGCCCGCCACTTCACACACGCGCGGGGAGCCTTCTTGGCGCAGCCGCGATGCCGCTCGTAGTCCCGCTCCGCTTCGCGCCCCTCGCAGCCCCGGGGGGGCTGGGGCGCCGCACGCCTCGCGCGGGAGGCGGCAGCGGCGGTGGGGGGGGCGTTAACTCCCTGTGCGGACAAGTCATTGGCGCCCCCCGCGTCGTTTTGGCGACACAGAAGAGGAGTGCGGGGCGTGGATGTGCCGCGCGCGCCACCCTCGACGCCAGCGCCCCGGTCACCCCCGACGGGTTCGACGCATATTATAGCGCGGGTCCGGCGGCGGCGGCGGTGGCGGTGGCGACGGGATCAGAAACCACGTCTCCAGCGTCGGCGAGTAATATCGTCGAACTTCGCCACGAACCTCGCCAGCACAAACTGGGCGACGTCAACCACGATGACCACAGCAACGCCGCCGCCGACGCCGCGGACGCGGACTTGCGCGCGGCAGGAGCTCACACTCGTTCACTGTCTCAGCTCAACTTGAGACGTCTTTGGTCCCCGAACCACTGACACCACCCAGAGCGTCCCTCGAAAGGGGCTCGCGTTGAGCCGAAAAGGGGACGAGTGTAAGCCCCTGGCGCGCGGGCGGGCGCGGCGGCGCCGCCGCCGCCGCCGAGAGCCTGCGCGTGGACATCCGCCGCGAGGCTGGGGGCGTCGTCACGTTCGACGCCACCATCACGCTACGCGCCGCCGACGCCACCGCCGCCGCTGCCGCCGCCGACGCCGCCTGGAACGCGGTGCGGCGCGCGTCGCTGGGGCAGGTAACCTGCAATAGACCCACCGTCCCACTTGAACACAAAAACTCAACACCTGGCAACGTCTGCGTACGGGGGCCGGCGAGAGCGAAAACCTGGTGCCTCCTTACATATGGTATACTGGTGCTCGCAACGTCATGGGAGCCAGGGAAAAAGCCTGGCGCCTCCTCGCATACGCGGAAGCGTCTCTCTCTCTTTCGCTCGAGGTGGGCAGGGCGAAAGCCTGGTGCCACTTATACACGCAGGCGCATCTCTCTCTCACGGGAGATAGGGCGAAACCCTGGCACCTCCGTTTCCACGCGGAAGCGCCACCCTCTATGAATCTATCTCGCTCTCAGCTGTGCCGTGAATCCTAACACGCCATCAAATGGAACATTACAGCTGCGGCCGGGCACGGACCTCAGCGACGTGCTGTGGCAACGCGTCACGGCCACGGTGCCGCCGGGGGAGCACCACGACACCGGCGCCGTTATGGAGCAGGAGGCGCGGTGGGCCTGGGGCTGGTTCGGGGCAGGAGCTGACACTCGTTCCCATTTCCGCTCAACTTGAGCTTACCTTGCCCCTTTCCGCTCAACATGAGCTTACTCTGTCCCCCATATAACTCAAATTAGCCCGTGGATGTGTGCCGAAGGTGCTCAAGTTGACCTGTAACGTGAGCGCTGTATCCCGAAGATCATCAAGTTGAGCTGTGAAGTGAACGAGTGTAAGCCCCTGGTTCCGGGGCTCGAGCCGCATGACAGTCATCATGACGGTCAGCGACCGGAACCATCAGGCGAGGCCACGTTACAAGGTGCCGCGTGACTCAATATACGTAGACCGAGTACCGGGACACCGTTAGCTCGCCAATGTTCATGTCGATGAGCGACTGAGACTATAAGGCAGGAGTGCTGGAAGCTAACGAGTTTGACAGGGCTGCTCTGGGTCAACGTGTCATCCTATGACGTGGCGAGCGTGATTTACCTCGCCCTCCGACGAGGCGATGTTCCGCCTGGCCGACGCCGTGGCCGCCACCGCCACAGCCACTGCCACTGCCACTGCCACTGCCACTGCCACATCCTCCTCCGCCTCCTCCACTGCTGCCTCCGCCTCCGCCTCCTCCTCCGCCTCTGCCCCCTCTCCCTCCTCCGATTCCATGCTGGAGGATTATCGATGCACGATGGGAGTGACGCTCACCGGTGCAAGAGGTGGGGCCGCTCCCGATGCGGCGCCGGCGGCCGCGGCGGAGGGGGGTCGAATTAGCGGCGTCGTCGTGTACATGAGAGGCGAGGCAAAAGTGAAGGACGTGGGGTTCGGCGGGCGGGAGATCATCGCACGCGCCATGTGCGGCGCGCTGCGGGGGCAGGGCCCACCACGCCCGCAACTCAACGTGTCTGTCCGCTCATAGTGTACCAGTGCCCCCGCATGTGCGGTGCGCTGCGGGGGCGGGGCCCGCCACAGCCGCGTCCTCTTTCAAGCCCTCGAAGCTCACCCTGACTGTTTGCGCATATGGTACCCGTGTACCCGTGCAGACTCGCCGCATTCTCCTCCATGGCATGCTCACTCGTTGACTTCCCTGATGCTCTGCTCATCTTGCACCTGTGTGCTCATACACATTAGCCGCATCCTGCTCCCTGGTGAGCGTGTCCGGGTATAGTTTAAACTCAGGGTCGGGTCCGGTATCGAAGTTGTGGTATCGAAGTCCATTCGACCAATCAGTACTGTCCAAAGCGAAGATCCGACCGTGCCGCCCGGCTGAGATCCGACATGGTCGCGATTCATCAGTTAATAGATCGTCGATCTTCGAGGCGATAAAAGGGACTAGTCCCTCCGACACTGAGTTTAAGCTATGAGCACACTGTCAGGTTGATATGAAACGGGGACTCGTGCAAGGCCCTGTGCGGAGGCAGGTGACGCGGAACCTGACCGACATCGTGGCCGTGGCTGACTGTGGATTGGATGGTAGATATACGGAATAGATGTCTACACTCAGAGAGAAAGTGAGAGAGAGAAAGGAGAGAGGGTGAGGGAGAGAGAGGCGAGACGCTTCCGCGTGCATAAGGAGGCACCAGGCTCGGTAGGATGTGATAGTGTACGTATTGCGACAATAAATGCGGGAGCCGCGGCGACGCCGGCCGTGGCTCGAGGCAGGGGACCGTGGCGGACTATGGATTGGATGGTGGATCTACGAAATAGTTATCTACAGAGAGCGAGTGTTCAGTGTCACACCTAGCATAAGCCCCACTGAGAGATCAGTGTCACACCTAGCATAAGCCCCACTGAGAGTTCAGTGTCACACCTAGCATAAGCCCCACTGAGAGTTCAGTGTCACACCTAGCATAAGCCCCACTGAGAGATCAGTGTCACACCTAGCATAAGCCCCACTGAGACTTCAGTGTTACACCTATCATAAGTCCCACTGAGAGCTCAGTGTCATGACGCTTCTGCATCCGCATCCACCTCCACGCCTCTCTCGGAAATGGTGCCCGGCGCGTGCGCGTGCTGCTCGCGCTGCCGCCCCCGCTTCACCTTCGTGTCCAAATCCTCCTCCGCCTCCCCATCCTCGTCTGAGCACCCTTCCTCCTCCTTCACCTCCACCTCCTCGTTGTCAGTCTCGTGTAGATGCTGGTGTTGCTGGCGAGGTTGGTGCATTCTCCGCTGACGACGAAGGTCGTCCCGGCTGTGGCGGCGATGCGAGGCCACACTAGGGGCGACAGCCGATATCCTTCGCGCGCACTGCGTGTGGCCGACGTGCAAGTTCGAATGTTCGTCTTCGAGACTTCCGAGGGGCACTGAGCCAATAGACCGGCCGGGTTTCAGCCACTCCACCCTCTGCATCAATAACGGCAACGCGCGGCCGGATACACCGAGGACCACGCACACGTCGGCGCGTCCGTCGTTGGCGCCGCGGGGAGGGGCGCGGGCGTTCGCGAAGAATGGGGTAACCAAATCCAAGTGTCAATCAAAGTGGGCATGGGCACCTTGATTGATGGGCCCCTGAAATGGGCACCTGACACCCCTAATTGGCATCTGACCCCCTACCCTACCCCCATATTTATGGGCACCTGAGGGTGCGGACGATGCCGGTGGTCGCGAGCTGTCGCGAGTACGCGGGCGGCCCGGCGCACAACACGGTGGCGCTCCAGCGGTGCCGCTGTCACTGAACCGCCGCCTCCGCCTCATCATGGGAGGCGCGGGCGCGGTGGCCGCGACCGGGGCGGGCGCTGTCGTACGATACGCCGGCGGGAGCCTCAGGACGTCATCTTCAGCTGACGATGTTAAGATGGCGCGTACTCGTAGTCAACTCGCGCCGACGCCGCTGCTCCGAGGCCGAGGTGCACAGTCGTCGCCGGCGCCGCGGCGGCAGGGGCTTACACTCGTCCACCTTTTCAGCTCAAACTGAGCCGTTCTAATCACTGTCAGACCGACACCAAGCAGCGCATTCCACAAAAAGTGCTCACGTTGAGCTGAAAATGTTGACGAGTGTAAGCCCCTGCGCGGCGGCAGCTGCAGCAGCGGCATAGCGTAGTGGTGAGGAGCTCGAAGGCGTCCAAGGTTGGCCGCTTCCCGCCCACGCCACCCACCGACACGCATTCGCTCACCACCGTCGGCGTCGGTGATGGCGGGTGTTCAGATGCATCTCCATCGGATAAGGATGGTCGTCCGCAACACTTCCACGACCTCGGCGCGCTGTGCGCCCAGTGGCGAGCAGCGGCTGGCAAGCCCGGTGCCACAGTCATGCGCGATGTGGAGGCAGGGGCTTACACTCGTCCACTTTGCAGCTCAACGTGAGCGCTTTCTGTGGGACAGGGTGTGCGTTTAGGGGTTGTGAAGGGGTTTTATAGGGAGTTTGGGGGTGTTAAGGGGTGTGCTGGGTGAATTTTGGTTTCAGAAACAACTCAGGTTGAGCTGAGAAGTGGACGAGTGTGAGCCCCTAGGTGGAGGCCATGCTGCGCGACAAGCCATCGTCCGACGACGAAGCAGTCGTCGACGACGTTGTTGTCAACAACGTCGTCGACGAAGACGCCGCTGCAACCCCGTCAGCATCATCACCATCGCCGCCCGCCTTGTGGAATAAGAAATCTGCTCGGCGGCAGGGGCTTACACTCGTCCACTTTTGGCTCAACGTCAGCGCTTTCAGTGGGACAGGGGGTGCATCTAGGGCTTGCTTGGCGGTGTGATGGGGGTCTTAGAGAGTAGTAAGGGGTGTTCAGGGTGTAATTTGTGTGAGATGCGGCTCAAGTTGAGCTGAAAAGTGGACGAGCGTAAGTCCCTGCTGGGCGGCGTGGTATCACAACAACAACATCACCATCACCATCGTGTTCGTCATCATCACCGTTAATCGCCGACGACGATGATAACGAGGGCAGGGGCTTACACTCGTTCACTTTTCAGCTCAACCTGAGCCGTTTCTGACACAAAAACACACCCCAAACACCCCTAATACTCCCTGACACCTGCTAAACACCCCCTAAACAACCCCTCAATGCACCCCTATCCCACAGAATGCGCTTAAGTTGAGCTGAAAAGTGGACGAGCGTAAGCCCCTGGACGAAGGCTGGCGTCTGGTCCTCTCTCAAAAGCACGAGAACCTTTACAACGCCTACGCGCTGGAGATTGCGTCCGTGTCGCCCGGCAGGGGCTTACACTCGTCCACTTTTCGGCTCAACGTAAGCGCTTTCTATGGGATGGGGGGTGCATTCAGGGGTTGTGGAGGGGGTGTTCAGGAGGTGGCAGGGGGTGTTAGGGGGTGTGTACGGTGTATTGTGTGTCAAAAACGGCTCAGGTTGAGTTGAGAAGTGGACGAGTGTAAGCCCCTGTCGCCCGGCTCGCGCGGCCTCACCACAGGCAGGGGCTCACACTCGTTCCCGTTTCCGCTCAACTTGAGCTAACTTCGCCCCTTTCCGCTGAACTTAAGCTGACTGTGTCCCCCATGTAACCCGACGTAACCCGTGGATGTGTCCTGAAGGTGCTCAAGTTGAGCTCTAACGTGAGCGTTGTGTCCCGAAGGCCCTTAAGTTGAGCTCTGAAGTGAGCGAGTGTAAGCCCCTGACCGCGGGCCTCTTCGCGGTGCCCCGCCCGCTCCCGCCCTCGGTCCTCGCGCGCATGTCCGGCGGGGGCTTGCACTCGTTCACTCATCAGCTCAATCTAAGCCGTTTTGGTCACTCCATCCCGTGTCCACCTGTCTAATAGACTGGGGGGAAATCATGCACCCAACGTATCCATCAAAATGTGCTTACGTTGAGCCCGAATGTGGACGAGTGTAAGCCCCTGATGTGCGGCCTCCGCGCCATGGTGGACCCCATCGCCGTGTGCGCCACCGCCGAAGAGCTGATAGTGACGGCGGCGGCGCTTCAAGTCGACATACCTGACCTCGCCGCGTCGACGTCTGCGGCAGGGGCTTACACTCGCCCACTTCTCAGCTCAACTTAAGCGCTTCCTGTGGGATAGGGGGTGCGTTTAGCGGTTGATTGGAGGTTGTTCAGGGGTGTTAGAAACGGCTCAAGTTGAGGTGAGAAGTGGACCAGTGTAAGCCCCTGGTCGGCGGCGGCGCGGCCAGCGGCGGCGGCGGCGGGGGCGGCGGTGGCGGGGGCGGGGGCGACGAGGCCGGTGCCTATTGCGCTATACTACGACTGCGTGGCGCGCAACCCGCGTCACATGCCCTCCCCGGTAGAGCGGTGCAGGTTGACCCTATCAAACCCACGAGAATGCGCCTGGACTAAGCACTTGAAAGTGAAAGCTGAGAGACTGCTTTCAAATTCTGTTTTCAGTTTGAACTTGCGCCGCTACACCCCGGAGCTCTACGCGTCGCTCGGCGAAGTCGTTGGGCAGTGGGGCGGCGGCTTCACTCACGGCAAGGGGGGGGGGGGGTATCACATTATACCCGCTCTTTCTCAACGCAACTCAAGCCCCCATTGGGTAGCACCCATAACAACTCAAACTCAAGGTCTTCTGCGTTCTCAGCTCGTGGTAAGCCAGCGTACAACCCATACATACTCCTTTATACCCCCCTTACACCCCATGTATACCCCCGTTATACCCCCGTTTCACTCCATTTGTACACCCTATATAGCCCCTTTATACCCCCTATATACCCCCTATATACCCCCTCCAGAACACCTTTATACGGAGGCCCTGGGTGACGGCGTGTTCGCGCGCTTCAAGAACCCGGCGGCGCCCGAGGTGGGGCGGTGCAGCTTGACCCTATGAAACCCAGCTTGAAAGCACCTGGATCTATGCTCTTGATACTGAGATATGATGGACCGGTTTCAAACTTTGCTTTCAAATTCATCTTGCACCGCTACACGGAGGCAGTCGCTGCCCTCCGTGACATGCTGCGCTTCGTCGTCATCGAGACCGCGTCGGGCTACATCCTGGGTCTGGTGAACTACGCTCCTCCGGTGCAGATGTCGATGTGTGACTGGCAGGGGCTTACTCCCGTCCACTTTTCAGCTCAACCCAAGCCGTTTCTGAATCAAAAACACACCCTGCACACCCCCTAGTACCCCCTAAGAGCCCCTAAACAGCCCCTAAACAACCCCTAGACGCGCCCCCTATCCAACAGAAAGCGCTTACGTTAAGCTGAAAAGTGAACGAGTGTAGGCCCCTGGTGACTGGAACCGCAAGCCCAACAACTACAGCGCGGTAGGGCGGTGCAGGTTGACCCTATCAAACCAACGTTGAAAGCGCCTGAAATCAATCAATCAAGCTCTTAAAAGTGAAATATGATAAACCGCTTTCAAAATTTGCTTTCAGATGTAACTTGCGCCGCTACAGCGCGGGTACGAGGCCGGAGATCGCCGCGGCGGCCGTCAACGCCGTGCTGGGTGGGGGGATGCGCTATGCGCGAACAAGTTGCGGCGGTGCGGGCGGCGTGGGCAGCTTGGGAGGTGCGATGGGCGGGGCCGGGGCCGGGCCGGGTGGCGGGGGCGGGGGCGGGGGCGGGGGCGGGGATGGGGATGGCGAGGGCAGGACTACCGTTGCCGTGGTGATAGACCCGTGCTGCGGCTCCGGCACCATGCTCCATGCCGCGTGGGCCCGCGGATACTTCGCCCTGGGGGAAGGGGCTTACACTCGTCCACTTCTCAGCTCAACTTGAGCCGTGTCTGTCACAAGAAAACCTCCTACATAGCCCCTAACACCCCCTTAACACGGGCTACACAATCCCTACGCGAACCCCCTACTCCATACAACGCGCTCAAGTTGAGCTGAAAAGTGGACGAGTGTAAGCCCCTGCCTAGGGGGTGAGATCAACTCCCTGAACGTTCAGAACGCCCGGGGCAATATCGCGTCCTTCCGCCCGTTCATGCCTGAGGCAGGTGCTTACACTCGTCCACTTCTCAGCTCAACATGAGCCGTGTCTGACACAAACTACACCCTAGACACCCTGCCATACCCCTGACACCCCCTAACACCCCCGATAGCCAATCTAAACAACACCTGAATGCACCCCCTGTTCCACAGAAAGCGCTTATGTTGAGCCAAAAAGTGAATGAGTGTAAGCCCTAGGCCCGAGGCCCACGCCGCGCTGGCGGCCATCGACGGCGGCGGCGGCAGGGGCTTACACTCGTCCACTTTACAGCTAAACCTAAGCCGTTTTAGTCACACCTCGCCGTGTCCCCCTGTTTACTAGACTGGGGGGAAATCATGACCCAACGTATCCCACAAAATATGCTTACGTTGAGCAGACAAGTGGACGAGTGTAAGCCCCTGGGCGGCGGTGGCAGCAGTCGTGGCTCTAGCCTTACTACCGCCGACGCTTCTGCCGCCGCTGCTGCTGCTTCGACCACTAACAGTAGCGACGGAGGAGGAGGAGGAGGTTTAGGAGGAGAAGGAGGGGGAAGAGGAGGAGGAGGAGCAGGAGGAGGTGCTGGCGTCGGTGGTGTGGCGGTAGATGGGGTGGGAGTGGTGGAAGAGGGGGATGACATGGGCATAGATGGGATGAGAGTGGCGGAAGAGGGGGGTAATATGGGGGTAGATGGGGTGAGACTGGTGGAAGAGGGGGGTAATAATAGCGCTAGCGGTAGGGATAGGAGAGTAGCGGCAGGTTGGCGGCGGGGGCGGGGACATTGTCATGGGCGAGGGCTATGGGGTGAGGCTCTGGACAGGGACGGTCTACTAGCCCCCCCTCCCAAGGTGTTACAAGCTGACGCCATGACTGTTACTGACTGGAAAACGCGCGCCGCTACCGCCCTGGGCGCGGGTGGAGGCGGGGGTGGAGGCGGCGGAGGCGCAGGAGATTTTTCGGCAATGGCGGCGGCGGCGGCACCGGCGGCGGCAACGACGCTGGTTGAGGCGGCGGCGGTTGAGGTGGCGGCGACGGAGGTTGCGGTGTTGGCAGCGGCACCGGCTGTCGAGGTAGGGCGGTGCAGGTTGACCCTATCGAACCCACGTTGAAAGCGCCTGAATCTAAGCGCTCGAAACTAGAACATGAGAAAACGCTTCCAAACTTTGGTTTCAAATTCGAGTTGCGCCGCTACATCCAGGTAGCGGCCATCGTCAGCAACCTGCCGTTCGGGCGCCGCGTGTCGGTGGGCGGCAGGGGCTTACACTCGCACACTGCTCAGCTCAACCTGAGCCGTTCTCGTCAGTGAGCTGGTTGCGTGTCCAGTTTGTGACGAGTCATGACCCACATATCTACTGAAGGTACCCAACGTGTCCCACAAATAGTGCTTACGTTGAGCTGAGAACTGGACGAGTGTAAATCCCTAGGGGGCGGAGGCGGCGGCGACGGCATGAGCGGCGGTGCCTCCGCTGCCCAGTACGCCCCGCTCCTCGCCGCCCTGCTGGACCAGGCCCCGCGACACGCGTTCATTTCTGGCGTGCCCATCGGCGCCGTCATGCGCCAGCTCGGCTACGAGGCAGAGTGACAAGATGTCCCATATCGATATCTAGGATGACCATATCGATACGGTCATCTCCCATATCATTAGCCCATAAGCCATATGGATATCCAACATGACCATATCGATACGGACGTCTCCTATATCCTCAGCCCATATCCCATATCGACAACCCATATCCCATATCGATATCCGTATCGAAATCTCATTGATGTCGGATCTCCCGTATCGATCTCCAATATCGATATTGGATCATATCTCATCACCCTGCTACGAGGGCGTGACGGAGGTGCCCATCTGCCGCTTCGGACGGATATTCCTCACGGTATGGCAGTGCAGGCTGACCCTAGCAACCCCACGTTGAAACCGCTTGGAACTCAGCGCTTGAACCTAAGATATGATACACTGCTTTCAAGTTTCACTTTCAAATTAAACTTGCGCCGCTACATCACGGTGGCGCTGGGTGCGGAGGTTGGGCAGTGCAGGTTGAACCCAACCCAGTCAAAGCTTGTGTTGAAAGCGTGTTGGTTTCAGCTCTTGAAACTGAAAACATGATGAGCTGCTTTCAAACCTTGCTTTCAATTTCAACCTGTGCCCGTACATTGGAGGTGAACCCTAAACCCCAAACCCCAATCCTTAAACCCTACACTGAGGTGGGGGAGCTGCATCCGTCGCTGAGCTACACGATGGAGCAGGCTGTGGCGGCCAAGGACCAGATGGGGTGTGTGCGCGCGGCGACTCCAAAGTGGGTCCAGGCTGCTAACGCCGCGGCAGTCGCAGCCGGGGCTAGGGCTTCGAGCTAATGTTTGTCCATGAAACTATTCCGCTGATCTTTATTGCTCATGAAGCCATCGGTGTCTACATTGGTCGCTATCGAGTACTAGTCTGTTGTGCGTGATGGTCGTGTGGCACATACACCGTCGCGTAAGCTCATGTGGCTCGCGCTGCCTTGCGCGCCGCCTTGCGCTCTGCCTCCACCGCTTCCTGCTCCGCTTCCCGCGCCGCCTTGCGCGCCGCCTTGCTCTCCGCTTTGCGCCCCACCGCCTCCTGCTCCGCCACGTGCGCCGCGCGCGCCGCCTTTCGCTCCACCTTCCGCTCCAACTTGCGCTCCGCATCCGCCTCCTCCTGTTCCGCCACGTGCGCCGTGCGTAGCTTCTTCGCCTTTTGCTTATCTTTTCGCTTCGCCTTTCGCTCCGCTTTGCGCTCCCCCTCTGTTGCCGCCTGCTCCGCCATGAGCGCCGCGAGCCGCTTCTCGCCCAGAGCAGCCTTTGCCTTCTCGGTCGCGGCTTGTGCCTCCGCAACCACAACCTTTGCCTCCGCAACCTCGGTCTTTGCCTTTTCAGCGACGATCCGAGCCTCCAATGCTGCCTCACGCGAGGTTGCTCTCGTTGGTGCCGCCGCTGATGTTTGTGCCACTGCCAAAGCCGTGGCGGCCGGACCCGCCGAGGTGTCTAGTCGCATATTCTTCGCTTGCGGGGGCGCCGGGGTGGTCGTTGCTGCTCGTTTGGAACCAGCGCTGGCGTCGTGCGCACGTGCAACCGGGCAAGAAAGCGTGGCGGCGGCGGCGGCGGCGGCGGTGGAGGTGTCGTTGCTGCCATCGGCGTCGCCGGCAGGCGGGATGACGTTGAGGTCGTCGACTGCGTCAGGTTTCATGCGAGCCCCCAATGCCGCCTCCCGCGTTGGTGATCTCGCCGGTGCCGCCGCCGTTGGTTTTGCTGCGGCCGCAGCCGTGGCGCCCGCGCCCGCCGAGATCTCCAGCCGCAACGCCTTCGTCTGCGTGGGCGCCGATGTCGTCGGTGCAGCGCGTTGGGAGCCCGCGCCAGAATGCGCGTGCGAAGGTGCGGCCATGCGAGGAAGGGCGGCGGCGGCGGCAACGGCGGCGGTGGTGGTGCCGCCTTCGTCGGCGCTGCCCGCAAGAGGGATGATGTTGAGGTGGATAAGCCCGATGCGCTCAGCTTCCTTGTTGTACGCCCGCGCCGCAGCCTCCTCCGTGGCGTGGTGTCCGAGGTGTACCCCCTTGCATTGCGCCCTCCATCTCCCGCAGGCTTTGTCCCAGCAAACACCCTTGAACTGAGAGGTGCCTCCTCGCTTCATAGGCGGGACGTTGTCCTCGACGTATTTCTCGCACGCCCGCGCCGCAGCCTCCTCCGTGGCGTGGTATCCGAGGTGTTTGCGCTTGCACGTCGCCTTCCATTTCTTCTGGCGCGTGATCCAGCTGACACCTTTGAATTGAGAGCTGACGACGCTGCGGTGTTGCACAGGATCGACGCCGTCCTTGGCGTACTTGTGGATTGCCAGCGCCGCACCTTGCTCGGTTGCGTGAAGTCCAAGGTATACTTGTTTGCCGTTAACGGTAGGTTGCGCCAGCCACTTCCCGTTTATCCGGTTCCAATAGACGCCGGCGACCTGAGAGGAGCGTCGGTCGTCCACCTCCCCGCGGGCTGCGCGCCCGTTACCGTTGTTACTCTCGCCCTCGTCCTCGCCCTCGCCATCCTCCGCCTCCTCCTCCTCCCCCTCCTCCTCCTCCTCCTCCTCCTCCTCCTCTTCGTCGTCGTGCTCCTCCTTTCCCTCCTCCTGCCCCTCCTCCTCCTGGTCGTCGCAGTCATCATCAGTATCCCGCTCCACAGCCGGAATAGTGTAGCTTCCAGGTGGCAGCCGCGCGCGCCTGGGGATAAGCGCCATCGCGTCCGCATCCGCATCCACGCGTCTCT
>Ga0307489_10000833_pt1 | contig 19600 bp, 28 predicted proteins | sample SB12metaG_FD_202247 | JGI IMG/M metagenome (GOLD analysis project Ga0307489, IMG submission 202247) | Sea-ice brine microbial communities from Beaufort Sea near Barrow, Alaska, United States - SB 1.2 | ecosystem: Environmental > Aquatic > Marine > Coastal | place: USA: Alaska | collected...
GCTTTCAACCTGGGTCAACAAGGGACTGCCAATCGGTCCCGTTTCACCTCAACTTGAGCACATTCGAGGGATAACGGCAGTGGTTTCAAGGACAAAACAGTTGAGCTGAACAGAGAGCGGTTATTTAATAAGGCGATGGTTTCAAGTTGCACCACCCCAAAGGGAACCCGTGTAACGCGTTGGTTTCAACTTGCACCATCCCAAAGGGAACCCGTGTAGTAAGGCGGTGGTTTCAACTTACACCACCCCGAAGGAGAACCCGTGTAAGGCGGTGGTTTCAAATTACACCACCCGAAAGGGAACGCGTGTTAAGACGGTGGTTTGAACTGACAGCACCCCACCGAGCCGGGGCCGGACCTGGACTCGCCGCTGCGCCATACGTTGGAGACGAATATTTTGTTGAAGGTGGTCCCGCGCCGCGTCGCACCTGTGCTTGTCAAACTAAGTTAGTGCTGGCGAGGGGGGGGGTTAACTAAGCTAATATAAGCTAATTTAGGGGCTAGTGGTTAGTGGCTTAGTGGCTTAGTATGGGGGACTACAGTGGGTTAGTAAATTAGGGGGGCTTAAACTAAGCTAGTTTAAGCTAGTTTAGGGGCTAGTGCTTAGTAGGCTAGTTTAGGGGCGACAAGTATAGTCGCACCTGCCGTCGCCGAGGGCCCGGCTGATCTACCTAGTGCCTGGTCTGTGAGCCGTAGGTAATTATTAACTCGTCAGATCACTTACTTGCGTGCTTAACTTACTTGGCTAACAGACCAGGCACTAGGGCTCGCCTCGTCATAGGATGCCGCTCGACTGAATACACGAGGGTGCGAACGCGTGTGGGTGACGGCGCGTAATGGGTAGCGCCTGGCAGACAATGATCGCCACGTCGTAGGATGCCATTCGACTCAAGATTCATGAAACGAGGGTTGGAAGTAACGCGTGTCGATGATTTGACGGGTAACGGGCCTGGCGTATATTGCTCGCCACCGCATAGGACGCCATTTGACTCAAGAAACGATGAATCAGAACGCGTGTCGATAACGTGGCGGGCAATCTAGTTGATGATCCTTACCGCGACTGCCGAGTGCGCGTTGAGAAGATTATGCACGTCCTCAACCTCGGGTCTGCTGGATAGTGCTTGCCGCGTCAATAAAAACATAATGAACCCTCTATTCTTGAGTTGAACTCCATCCTTGAAGAATCGAGCACTATCCAGCAGTGCCTACCTCAACTTCTCGCGCCCAGGTCAGGTAGTTATGGGTTTCCTCAGTGTAGGGGCGCAACTTCATATTGAATGCAATATCTGAGAGCATCTTTTATTGTACTGTGTACCAACGTTCATCGTGCCCCAACCTGTAAGGCCCTCATGTGGTGAGCATCAACACATCCCCCATGTCATCACTTGTTACTTTCGAGCGCCGCTGGACCCAGGCGCTGTTACACTCTGTGTTGGGTCTGGTATCGACTGAAAGTTTTCGACCAACCAGAACGTTCCAATCCAAACCAAAAAGCAATGGTGTCCCGGTAAACTTTAGGAGCGGTCATCCTCTCGACCAATCACAGGACGCCAACTCACAGGGATCGGTGCCTCCGGCACTGAGAGTAACCAGGGCGTCAACGTGGATCAACTCGCAGCGCCTCACCTTGGTGTGTCGGCGCAACTTAAATTTAACAGAACAATTTGATAACGGTCGGCTCCATCATACTATAGTTTCAAGCGCAGAAACCTAGGTGCGTTCAACATGGGTTTTGACAGTGTCAACTCGCAGCGCCTCACCTCGGAAGCTCCGAGAAACGATCGGGCCATCGCGATGACGTCGTTCACCTCTTTGTAGCGGCGCGATGTTCCAATCGAAATCAACGTTTGAAAGCGGTTAATCTTAATCTAGCTTCAAGAGTTGCCACCAGGCACTGTCAACACTGGATTTCAACACGTTTCAACCTGCACCGCCCCTACCTCGGTCTCGTCCGGTTGCTCATACACCATGCCCTTAAGGTAGCGACTGCTGGATAGTGCTCGTCACTTCACAGGATGGCATTCAACCCGGGTTGGGGGATTCGGATTCCAGGGTCCCGAAACCAGGGCTAAATATGTGTTTGATGACATGGTCGAGCACTATCAAGCTGCCCCTACCTTAAGGTTGGGGCAGGCCGATGATGCTCTAGCCACGTCATGTGATGACAATTAACTCAAGAAACGATGGTCTCACACGTGGAGGGTGACGTGGCGCGCAGGCTCGCCACGTCCTGTATTGACATTTAACTCAAGAAATGAAGCCCTCAAATGTGGAGATGACGTGACGCGCATCCTCGACACGTCATGTGATGAGATTTATACCTGAAACGAGGGTCTCACACGTGGAGGATGACCCGGCGGGCATACTCGCCACGTCATGTGATGCCACTTAACGCAAGGGACGTGGGGGTCTCAAATGCGGAGGATGATGTGGCGGGCAATGTCGTGGTGGGTGATATCAGCTAGGCCCTTCTCGAGGGCCCTTCGCTCTCAACGTTAGTAGAGAGAGGGCACGATAACCCTGATTTACTGACGACCGACCGCTAGCTCCAATCCGACCCCCATAATCCACCTTTAAATAAAGTGTCCCCCCTATTCTGCCCCAGTCCCTTGCCTTCAAGAGGGCTCGTAGTAGAGCAGTGTGGATTCGCTTGAGCTCTTCGACGAGAGCCAGTGAGATTATGCTCGCCCCATCATGTGATTCCATTGAACTCGCGAATCGAGGGTCTCCAATGTGCAGGATGACGTGGCAGGCAATATCTGCCGGACCCCACCTTGGGCCAGGGGGTACGGCACTTTCTCGAGAAAGAGTTAATAGAGACATTGAACTCGAGAAACGAGGGTCTATAATGTGGAGGATGACGTGGCGGGTAACATCTGCCAGGTGCTACCGTGGGCGAGGATACGGAACTCTGTCGAGAATTGGCAGCGGATCAGCCGGCCGCGCCGAGGCTAGCCCGGCAGGAGGGTCATTGAGCACAAACCTACTCGAACAGAGATCGGTCCAAGCCTTCAGGGTGAATGCTGATACAGACGCGCGGACTCGGTTCATGGTCGAGTGCTTGTTCTCAAAAACCTCCCTCTCCGGCCGGGGCCGGAGGGTCATTGAGAACGAACAACTCGAATCGGCTAGAGCTCGGACGTGATCCGTGCCGGCATGACTTAACTCCAGGGTGAATGCTCATACTTATAGACGGCGCACGGACTCGCTACGTCGGAACACAACGTGAGTTGAGCGCTTGTTATCAATAAACTCCCTGTCGGGGAAGAGGGGCCATTGAGAACAGTCACTCGAACCGAGATCAGAGCATGACATACGAAGGTGAATGCTCATACAGACGCGTGGAGGAGTAGAAGGAGGAGTCAGATGCAACGTCGGTCGAGTGCTTGTTCTTATGAACACCCCCTCCTGCCTGGGGTTCGTGGAGGCCCCGCTGACAGCCTCGCTAAAGCGCGGGACCAGGTTATAGGGGCGCGAGTGGAAATTATGGTGCTTGGTCTGAAGAGTAATCCAACGCCCCAGCCTGGTACTCATGCGAGAATTTATGCGAGAACAGGTCGGCCGGATCAAAATGTGGGTGGCCGCCGCGTGGTTCCAAATACCATTGGATGAAACAAGACCCACACCTGCGGCGGCTCGGCGGCGTCGGCGGGCGCGGCGGGCGCGGCCGTGGCGAAGGTGCGAATGAGCGTCGCCACCTGCATCGTCACCAGAGCGGCGCCCAGCAGCATGAGCACACGGCGGAGGAACAGCCCCGATCTGGTCCCTTTCGCCATGGCGCCCGTCAGTCAGGGGCTTACACTCGTTCACTTCTCAGCTCAACTTGAGCGCTTTTTGTGGGATAGGGGGTGCGCGTAGGGGTTGTGTAGCCCGTGATAAGGGGGTGCTAGGGGGTGTTTAGGGTGTGTAGGGTGCTTTCTTGCGTCATACACAGCTCAAGTTGAGCTGAGAAGTGGACGAGTGTAAGCCCCTGCCGTCAGTCTGGAGTCAGCGGCGCGGCGCTGTCAGACCTGTCACAACGAGCGCGGGTAGAGAAAGAGACGCGACAGCAACCGCGTTGGGTGTTTTGGGTTTGACGCCGGTGGGCGGCGCAGAGCAGCGGAGCGTCACACTGCAGGCTGCACGCGGTGGGTTGGCTGGGAGGGGCGCGGGGAGGCCGTGAGGGAGGGGTGTTAGCGAAGAGCGCGCACTACGGTCGCAGCCGTCAACACAGCAGCAGTCGCAAGCGCCCGGGAGGGGGGCGGCCCAAGCGTGTATGAGGAGGCACCAGGCTTCCGCCTTGGCCCCCGTGGGGGGGCGGACGGACCTGAGGAGGGATGGGCGCGGCGGTGACAGAGTGCAGCGACACGATGTACGCGGTGGACGGGCGTGGGGGGAGTGACAGGGAAGAGATAAGAACGCGCCGCTTCGAATCCTGCTAGTCCGAGGAAATTTAGAAGAGCTCAACCCGTGGTACACCGGCCGGTTGCACCCACCCTGTGCGTAACGGCGACGGGCGGTCCGACACGCAGAAGGCGACAAACACGTCGGAGAGTCGTTCGATGGGGTCACTGTCGTTGGCGACGGGTCGCGCGCGTGACAGTGCTCGGGGCATCGGGAGGAGGCGGAGGCGGGCACTGACGTGACGTCGATCCCCCCATCACAGGAACACAGCACAGCACAGCCCCCCACTGGATCTGCGCGTGATTCAGGGGACCAATGTGTTTTCTACGCAGATCCGGTGGGGGGTCAATCAAATGACCCCCCAACGGATCGGGTATTATTGCCTTCGGCGACCATCTAAATGTTGTCTTCCCGCTCCGGCGCAGCCGTCACAAACGACGACGCGGCGCAGCCGTCACAAACGACGACGCGGACTCCCACGTCCCCACCCCGTTCCCCGCACGAGATACAAGCCCAGAGCCAGAGGAGATCCCAACCCCCTCGCCCCCGCGCTCCCACACCCCCGCCCCGCCCCCCCCCCCTCGAGTCCACCCACCGCCACCTCCGCCCCGCCTCAGCCATGCTGCGCCCGAGCTCCCGCACGGAGGCCCGCAAGAAGAGCTTCAAGAAGAGCATCGACCCCGATGAGAGCCGCAGAAAGCGCGAGGAGGGCATGATCCAGATCCGCAAGGACAAGCGCGACGAGGCCATCATCAAGAAGCGCAGGTACTTCAACGGGGGGTTTTGTTTTCTTTTTCTTTTCGTTTCCCCTCCCATGCCACGCACCGCTAAGGAAGGTCGGCTCTACCTCTTAGTGGGTCGTACTCGTAAGGAACTCTCCTATGACAGTAACCATACCTGACGCCTGCTTCACGGGGGCTTTCGCCCGGCGTTCAACCCCGTACGCGGCGCGGCGCCCTGCACGCGCGCCGGGGGCTTTCAGATCTTTTTCGAACTCGAGTTTATTCACGTCGGTCTTTCTACTAGTACGAGTAGCCTGGTTTTTTTCTCGTGTGGCCCGAGAGACGCGGGGGGGATCTTACCCGGCGCCCTGTCCGCGGCGCTTCGACTGACGCCCACCCCCCGCCGCCGCTTGTGTTTTTTGCAGGGATGGCATGGGCCCCCCGAGCGCCCACGACTCCACCGCGCTGTCGGCCGGCGGGGGCAACGTCCTAGCCAAGGTGCGTGCCGCGGCGATCCTTGTGCCCCCTTTCACGGTTTAGCGAACCCCACAAACATCGAAAAGAGCGCCGACTCGCTCACGCACACGACTACGACTCTCTCACCCCCGGGCCCGGCGGCCCTCCCCGCCCCATCCCGTCGCGTTTCCATAGCGGCTCGGTACCCCTCAAGAAGCGCACCAAAGCTCTCACGCGCACCACTCACTCACCCCTTCGCTCTTTCACGTTCACGGTTCGACAACCCCCGAAAAGAAGCGCCGACTCGCTCGCGCGCACGAACACGACTATAACTGACTCATCCTTCCCACTCCCCCCCCTCTCCCGCCCCCCCCGCCCGTCACACGCAGCTGGAGAGCCTGCCGCAGATGGTGCAGGGCGTCAAGGAGCAGGACGCGCGCGTGCAGCTCGAGGTACGGCGGATGTTGTGAGTCACCATAGCTTTACACTCGTCCACTTTTCAGCTCAACGTCAGCACTTTTTGTGGGATGCGTTCGGTGGTTTCATCGACAAAGGCGGCTCAGGTTGAGCCGACGAGTGTAAGCCCCTGTTCGCCACGTGACAGGATGCTTTGACGTCTTAGAACCGAGGGGTCACGGGTTGCTCTACAACCCAAGGCACGAGGGTTGACAAGGCGCGTGTTGGACGTGGCGAGCGAAGTGCGGTGGGCCCTGGGCTCCGGCCACCACGCAGTTCCGCAAGCTGCTGTCCATCGAGCGGTCGCCGCCCATCGAGGAGGTCATCAAGGCAGGGGGGTTCTTGACACCATGCACTCCACCGACGCTGAATCTCCTCCTCCTCCTCCGCCTCCTCTGCGCGTCTGTATGAGCTATCATATGAAAGCCAAGTCTTGCTCCGATCTCGATCGAGTGCTTGTTCTCCGCGACCCTACTGCCCATGAACCCTGAAGATGAGTCACACTCTGATCTCGGTTCGAGTGCTTGTTCTCAACGGCCCTGGCGCGAGGCGGGCGTGGTGCCGTACTTCGTCGAGTTTCTGAAGCGCGAGGACTTCCCGCAGCTGCAGTTCGAGGCGGCGTGGGCGCTGACCAACATCGCGTCCGGCACGAGCGAGAACACGGGCGTGGTGATCGACAGCGGCGCCGTGCCCATCTTCGTGTCCCTGCTGCGCTCGCCCAGCGACGACGTGCGCGAGCAGGCCGTGTGGGCGCTCGGCAACATCGCCGGCGACTCGCCCAAGTGCCGCGACATGGTAGGGTTGTGCTGGTTGACCCCCAGGTCGACCCCGGGTTGACTGCGCTTGATTTCAGCGCAAGAAGCTAGAATATGAACCGCTTTTAAACTTCGCCTTCAGTTCCAACTTCTGCCCCTACAAAATGGTGCTGGCGCAGAACGCGCTGCACCCGCTGCTGGAGCAGCTGAACGAGCGGTCCAAGCTGACCATGCTGCGCAACGCCACGTGGACGCTCAGCAACTTCTGCCGCGGGAAGCCGCAGCCGCAGTTCGACCAGCTGCGCGACGCGCTGCCCGCGCTGGCGCGCCTCGTGCACTCCAACGACGAGGAGGTGCTCACGGACGCGTGCTGGGCGCTGTCCTACCTCAGCGACGGCACCAACGACAAGATCCAGGCCGTGATCGAGGCGGGTGTGTGCCGGCGCCTGGTGGAGCTGCTGCTCTCCAAGTGCCCGTCCGTGCTCATCCCCGCGCTGCGCACCGTCGGCAACATCGTGACGGGCGACGACTACCAGACGCAGATCATCATCAACTGCCGCGCGCTGCCGAGCCTGCTCGCGCTGCTCACCGCCGACCACAAGAAGAGCATCAAGAAGGAGGCGTGCTGGACCATCAGCAACATCACGGCGGGCAACAAGGACCAGATCCAGGCCATCGTGGACAACAACATCATCCCGCCGCTCATCTACCTGCTGGCTCACGCCGAGTTCGACATTAAGAAGGAGGCGGCGTGGGCCATCAGCAACGCCACCAGCGGCGGCACGCACCAGCAGATCAAGTACCTGGTGGACCAGGGGTGCATCAAGGTAGGCCGGTGCAGCTTGACTATCAAAAGCATTGGTGAAAGCGCGCCAAGTTTCAGCGCTTGAAGCTTAGATGTGGTGAACCGCTTTCAAACGTTGCTTTCCAATGCAACTTGCGCCGCTACATCAAGCCGCTGTGCGACCTCATCGTGTGCAGCGACGCGCGCATCGTGACGGTGGCGCTGGAGGCAGGGGCCTACACTCGTTAACTTTTCAGCTCATCTTGAGCCGTGTGTGACACATAGAAACACCCTACACACCCTACACACCCCCTTAACACGGGCCACACAACCCCCACGCGCACTCCCTATCCCATGAAAAGCGCTCAAGTTGAGCTGAGAAGTGGACGAGTGTAAGCCCCTGGCTGGAGGGTCTGGAGAACATCCTCAAGGTGGGTGAGGTGGACAAGGTGGACGGCGCGCCCAACCAGTACGCGCAGTTCATCGACGAGGCGGACGGCCTGGAGAAGATCGAGAACCTGCAGAACCACAACAACAACGACATCTACGACAAGGCCATGAAGATCCTGGAGGAGTACTTCGGCCTGGAGGAGGAGGAGGCGGGGCCGGGGCCGGGGCCCTCACACCCGCTCTTGTTTCCCCCCGCCCACCTCAAGAGGGACGCTTCCGCGCGAACGAGAAGGCACCGAGCCGTCACGTCCACTCCTTTCTTCACCCGGCCACTTGAGAGGGAGACGCTTCCGCGCGAACGAGGAAGCACCCAGCCGACGAGCTGGTGTGTGAGTATCTTCGAAGCATATTTGTGGGATGGTTTAAACGGTTTCAGGGACAAACTGCTCATGAAGTCAAGCAGGGAAGGATGGTGAATGTGCGGCCCTACTGGTGGGACCAGAACCTGGCGCCGGCGATGGACGCCAACGCCAACCAGTTCGCGTTCCAGCAGCCCACCGTGCCGCAGGGCGGCTTCAACTTCGGCGGCATGCAGTGATCCACTCACGTGACGCGACCGGGACTGCGGGGCGTGCGTGGACGGCGTCGTACCATGACTTTTGACCAGTTTCTGACTTAACGAACCTCCCTCACGGGTAGTATAGATTGACTTAACTGCCTCCCTTGCCGGGTGGTATAGATTGACTTGACACCCCGACGGTGACTTAACAACCTGACGGGTGAATAGATTGACATAACTCTTAACCTCTTAATTGACCGAGACCTAACATCATTCTTTAACATTTATAGCTGACTGACCTGGGTTTAGCTGAACTAGCTGACCAAACCATCCTAGCGTGTTGAAGCTACCGAAGCTAAAACAACGTGTGTTTACGTAGTATATAGAGACAAGAAACTGTGCTTCCTCGGCACACCGCACAACTTAGACGAGCGTCATTGTTATAACAAACAACAGTGCGCTTGGCCAACTACAATACCAATATGGTGCATCAATGGTCGCCGCGCGATTACCGTTTCAAATAATCCACCCGTGCCCACGGTAGCTAGTAATTGATCCACCCGTCACCCACGCCGGTTCGCCCCGCCCGCCCCCGCGAGCCCTCACCCCCGCCCCCCGCCACGCCACCGCCGCCGCCCTGTGCACTGCCCGCACCGTCCTGCGCCGGCTCGCCCAGGCACACCGAGTACGACAGTGCGTCCTTTTGCGGCACCCAGCCGGAGGGTCATTGAGCACAAGCACTCGACCAACATCGGAGCATGACTTACCTTCAGTGCGAATGCCCATACAGGCGCGCGGAGAGTAGGAGGAAGTTCAACGTCGGTCTGGTGCTTGTTCTCAATACCACCCCTGCCCAATTTTTGTTCCACACCTGCTCGTACTCGAACATGGCGTCATACAGCTCCGTCCTGTGCGTAGCGCCGCAGCTTCACATTTGCGGCCGAGTTTGAAAATAAAATAATATTATATCCACAGTCGCGGGAGCTGAAACCACACGGCGTTGAAGCGGTTTGAAGTGCAGCAACCCCCCTGCCTGTAGAGACCCGCGGCGGTGTCCACGTACTCCAAGTACCCGGGCGCGCCGGGGTATAACGCCGCGAGTTGAATTTGAAAGCAAAGTTTGAAGGCGGTTCATCATATTCTAATTTCAAGCGTTTCGTTCCGAGGCGCTTTCAACATGGGCTTCATCGGTTCAAGCTGCACCACCTCACCGGGGTACACCACGTTGTCCGCCACCACCGCTGTGCCCGCGCCAAGGGCCGGAGTAATCCTCCACTTCTCACCTCAACCGCAAGCCCTTCTTCTCACCCAAACCCACTGAGACTCCATGATTTTACCCCACGTGTCTCTCAAAAAATGGTCACGTGAAGCGGAGAAGTGGAGGAGTGGAGGAGTGTGGCGCCCCTGCCCGCGGCCACCAGGCCCACCCGCTCCATTTGCTTCAGGTCCGACAGGCAGGGGCAGGACACTCCTCCACTTCTCGGCTTGACGTGAGCACTTTCTCGAGGGACACTTTGGGAGGGTTCAGTGGATATTTCAGTGAGCAGCACGGGTCAGGTTGAGGTGAAAAGTGGAGGAGTGGACACCCCCGGTGGTGTGGCGGCAGGCCCCGCCGGCAGGTAGCACTCCTTACAGTGGTCCAGAAACACCAGGCACGAGGGTCGTTGAGAACAAGCACTCGACCGCGGTTGGAGCATGACTTGCCTTCAATGTGATTGCTCGTACAGGCGAGCGGACTCGGTTTGTCGGTTCAACATCGGGCGAGTGCTTGTTCTGAACAGCCTCCCTGCCATGTCAGCGGCGACGCCGGCGCCGACCATGGCCGCCACGTCGGGGATGCGCTCCGACCCGCCGTCTAGGGTTTAAAACGTGTTGCTCGCCACGTCATCGACACCCGTTTGAAGCCCCGTTCCGACAGTTTAATGGCATCACATGACAACGTACGCGACAGCCCCTCGCGTATGTTGCTCGCCACGTCATCGACACGCATGTAGAACCCTCGTTTCTTGCGTTTCACGAAGTTAATGACGTGGCAAGATGACGTGGCTCGCACCATCGACCCGGCCCCACCGGCTCCCTGCAGGATCTCCACGCGGTCGCTCACCCCCGCCGCATAGGGCCGGCCAATCATAGGATGCCCTGTCGCCACGTCATATGATGTCCTGTAACTCAAGAAACGATGGTTCAAACGTACTAGGGCCGGGCAGATATTGCTCACCACGTCATATGACGTCATTCAACTCAAGAACCGAGGGTTCAAACGTACTGGGCCTGGCAGACATTGCTCGCCATGTCATACGATGCTGGTCAACTCAAGAGACAAGGGTCCCAAGGTACCAGGGCGTGGCAGATATCAATCGCCACGTCGTAGGACGTCTTTTAGCTCGAGTGATGACGGTTCACATGAGTGTCGATGACGCGGCGAGCACCGTCTGGCAGACCCTGCCGCATACGCCGTCAGCGCGCGCGCCACCTCCGGGCGGGAGGGTCTCTGAGAACAAACACTGGACCGATATTGGAGCATCACTTGCCTTCAGGGTGAATGCTCGCACAGACGCGCGGACTCTATTCCTCGATGCAGCGTCGGTCGAGGGCTTGTTCTCAATAGCCCCCCTGCCACGTGGCGAGGCTCAAACTCCACGCATATGAGGCGCCCCCCGGGTGGCAGGTTCAACGCTGTCCAAATCGCCGAGTACCCCAGGATGTAGTGACCCATGGATAGTGCTCGCCACGTCATCAAACAAGGTTTCAACCCTGGTTTCTTGAGTAAAATTGGCATACGGATGGATAGTGTTCGCCACGTCATCAGACGGGTTGAGAGCCCTCGTTTCTTGAGTTAAACGGCATCCTAAGCCGTGGCGAGCACTATCCACCAGGCCCTACCAGGAAGGTTCCCACTTCGAGCGACACGGTCGGTCGGCGGTCGCGCACCAGGCCGGCCAGGATGCGCCCCTTCTCGTCACCCATCTTGCAGGGGCGTACGCTTCGTCCACTTTCTGGGTCGACGTGGGCTCTTTTTGTGGATACGTTGGGTGTGCTGCGGTGGATTCAGTGAGAAGGACGGGTCAGGTTGAGCTCTTTTTGTGGATACGTTGGGTGTGTTGCGGTGGATTCAGTGAGAAAGACGGGTCAGGTTGAGGTAAGAGGTGGGGGAGTGGAAGCGCCTACCAGCTTGTACATAGGGTAGTACTCCCCGAAGGTGTCCATGGCGCGCAGCACCGCGCCCGCGCCCAGGGCCGCCACACGGGTGGTGGTATCGGGGTGTGTGAACCAGCGTTCTGAGCGCCGCGGCGGCGGAGGGGGGGCGCCGGTGGGGCCTGACAGATAATGCTCGCCACGTCGTGTGATTACACTTAACTCAAGAAACGAGGTCTACAATGTGGAGGATGGCGTGGCGTGGCATGGCATGGCAGGCATCATCGGCCGGACAGATAACGCTCGCCACGTTGCGTGACTCCACTTGACTCAAGAAACGAGGGTCTACAGTGTGGAGGCTGACGTGGCTGGCATTATCTCTCAGACCCAACCCGCGTCGCCCTTCGCCTAGAGCCTCACAGATGTTGCTCGCCACGTCATAGTATGCCAGTTAACTCAAGAAGCGAGGATTCAACATGCGCTTCATGACGTGGCGGGCATTGTATGGCAGACCCCACCTCCGCCGCGGCGCTGCGCACGTACGGGATGATGTCGCTGGGTTGCGCGTATTGCCACTCGCTGTAGAATGCGGGGTCGCGCACGAAGTTTGGCGGTGCCGACTGGTCTGTCGCTAACGCTGGCGGGGACGCTGTCACACCTGCACCCGCGCCCGCGAACAGAACCGCCGCCGCCGCCGCCGGTACCCCAGCTAAAGCGGCGCGACGCGTGACGCCGCCGACCGTGCCGCAGGAGGCGGGCACGCTCGCGCTCGCATCCGAGGAGGAGTCCTCAGCCGCTGTGCAACACACGACGGATGGATGACGACGTCGCACCACTGGCGACGGCTGCAACTTTCTGCAGCCGCCACCGCCACCCCCACCCCCATCGCCACCGCGGCCGCCGCGGCCGCAGCCCGCACCCCTGGTGGCTCCCGCGTGGAGCCACTGCCCGCGGAGCAGCATTGCGCTCGACATCGCCGGTGCCGTGTCGTGGACAGTGGCTTCTCCGCGTCCGTGTCTACAAGACTTTACGTGGGCGATTTGAGAATCATGCGCAGATCCAGTGGGGGGATCTCGATCTTGGCACCAAGAATGCCTTCGCGCCAGGAACGGCGAAAAGCGGAGCGCGATGCCGCCAAGCGCGCACCGGCCAACGCGGGAGACTCAAACGCCGCGGATCGTGGCCCTGCTCTCGCGAACGTACCAGTCAACGTGAACGTGAACACGCTCGGTGACACCCCAAGGACGAACGCCAGCATCTGACCTCAACGTGCTGCTGGGAGCGCCAGCGCTCCGCGCGGGAAAGCGGGCGCCAGGTCAAATGCCCATACAGAGTTGCGGGCAAAGCGTCAGCGCTCGGCACGGGAAGCGATATGACCGGAAACGCGAGTCGATAATGATTGGCCCGTTAAAGATCAACAATGTCGGAATCACCTTTACACTGTTTGCCCATACAAACCGCGAATACGGCTCAACTTTGGCGCAAGAGTGCGGAAAACCTCAAACATTTTTTTGTTCTTTTTTGGCACAGTGCCAGAAGCCGCCCCCCCCGGCGCCGGAGTTTTCCGCGCTAAAGCAGCGCGGCGGCGCGTAAACGAAGATTCGTATGGCGACGTGGTGAGAAATTTGAAAGGCTGATTTGATCATTTTGAAATTGATTCCGGGTTTTGAAAGGTTGATCTAAAAGAATAATCAAGATTCAAACCCATTGTCAGTAAAATCATTATCGACTCGCGGTTCCGGTCATATACCGAAATCGGCCTATTGAGAGTACTTTTACGAGGAGGAGAACGGAGAAGGGTGGACCGGATCTCGGGATTAAATGGGGTTGGCCTAACTTTCATCGAGCCGCAAGGCACTCACATAGTGAGCGTTGCCAAAGCCCATCACGAAAAAAATGAAAGGCTCGACGGAGGGCTAGTCTAACATTAACTTTGGGGTAAAATAAACAGTCTAGTTGTCTGCAGCGAAATCCGCCCCTCCTCCGCCAAAGTCTCCGCCGCCGCCGCCGCCGCCGCCCCAGGGAGGAGGGTCGTTAAGAACAAGCGATCGACAGGGGTTGGAGCACGGCTTACCTGGAAGGTGAAGGCTGATATAGACCGCAGAGGAGGAGAAGGAGGAGGAGGAGATTCAACGTCGGTCGAGTACTTGTCGTCTATGACACCCCAAGGTGGATGCTCATACACACTGCAGAGGAGGAGGCGGAGATTCAACTTCGGTCGAGTGCTTGTTCTCAATGCCCCCCTGCCAGTGGTCGCCCCCCGAGTCGTGGTGGTGGTGGTGCCCCCCCATGATCTAGCGGCGCAAGTTGAAACTGAAAGCAAAGTTTGAAAGCAGTTCATCACAGTTTAGCATCAAGCGCTGAAACCAAGGCGCTCTCCATAGAGTAGCACGTGGTAAGATCACAGAGTATCATATACGGACGGTGAGTCAGAGACCCAAGGCGAAAACGTATTATTCCGTGCTTGAAAACGCGGGTTTCGAGCTACACCGGCCAACCATGGACTGACCCAGCATCATGCCCCCCATCATCCCCAGCCCCAGCCCCCCCATCCCCCACCCCAACCCCGAGTGTCCCGCGCCGCCGCCGTGCTGTAGCAGCGTAAGTTGATTTTGAAAGCAAATTGTGAAAGGTGGTTCATCATATTTTAGTTTCAAGCGCTCGGTTGTCGGTTCCAGGCGGTTTCAACGTGGGTTTGATAGGTAGGGTCAAGCTACACCGCCTCACCGTGCCGTCCGCCCATCATCCCCGCCTGCGCGTAGTTGGGATGCACCGGGTACCCCGCGCCAGGGGCTGACACTCGTCCACTTTTCGGCTCAACCTGAGCCGTTTCTGACGCATAATACACCCTAAATACCCTCAACAGCACATAAATGCACCCCCTATCCCGTAGATAGCGCTTACGTTGAGCTGAGAAGTGGACGATTGTAAGCCCCTGCCCCGCGCCGGCCCCCATGGGGTGCATGGGTATGCCCTGCAGTGGCCGCCCGTCCGGACCCACCGGCACCCCAACGGCCTGCTGCTGCTGCTGCTGCTGACTGTTTGCCCATAGCGTACCAGCGCCCAGGGGCTTACACTCGCCCACTTCTCAGCTCAACGTTAAGCACTTTTTGTGGGACACGTTGGTTACCTTTAGTAGATATGTGGGTCATAACTCGTCACAGCCTGGACACACAACGGCTCACCGACCAAATCGGGTCAGATTGAGCTGATAAGTGGACGGGTGTAAGCCCCTGCCAGCGCCCCCCTGCTGCTGCATCTGCTGTTGGTGCTGGGCGTAGTAGTAATCCTCCTGCATCATCATTTGATCGCGCTGCTGACGCGCCGCAGGGCCTTTAGGGTTGAGGGTTTAAGTTTTAGGGTTTAGGGGTTAGGGCCTCACGCCAGTACCCATTGCGGCTCAACTTGAGCACTAACGTAGCACCTCTCAAGTTTCTAGGGGCATAATACAGCTTAAGTTGATCCGAAAGGGGTGTGCAGTACGCCCTGCCGCGCGAGGCAGCCGCGGACGAGGAATGCGGTGAAGATGCAGAAGAAGAACACGGTGAATGGGCTGGCGCCCTGGCGGGAGGGTCGCTCAGAACACGCGCTGGAACCGGTATCTGACGTGCCCGCGTGACTTACGTTGGGGGTGGAAGTTCATGCATACGCGCGGAGGAGGAGGAGGAGGAGGAGGAGGAGGGGGAGGAGGAAGAGGAGGAGGAGGAGGAGGAGGAGGAGGAGGTTGTGCAGGAGGAGGAGGATGAGGAGGATGAGGAGGTGGAGGAGGAGGAGGAGGAGGAGGAGGACGAGGAGGAGGCTGAAGAGGAACACAACGTCGGTCGAGTGCTTGCTATCAAGAATCCTCCAGGGAGAACTTGGTTCGTCGGAACCTCAGACACATCGTTAGTGTGCTTGTTCTCATTAACCCCCCCTGCCTCGCCGTCGCGGTCGCGCCCGTACCCGCCGCCGCCCCGCCGGTCGTCGTACCGCTCGGCGCCGTAGCGGCCGTTGTCATCCCAGCGCCCCTCCGCGCGCGCCGGCTGGCGGCACCTGTACCCGCCGTCCGCAGCGCTGGGGTAGCACTTGGCCATTCCCACCTCCGAGCAGGGCCGTGCATACAAAGGTATGGCGCGGTCAAACTGCCACTCAATACGAACGAATACCTCGAAGATGCTGAATTTAAGAGCGTCGAGCTGGAAAACCCACTGACTGAGGTGTGATGTGAGGCCCAGCCAACTTGCCATACGAGCTCGTACCTCGAAGATGCTTAAGCTCTACACCTTGCCCCGCGCATATACCGATAGGCAACGCTCGGCAGTCGTCAGGCAGCAAGCTGACAAGCGTACTGCCTGGTAGATACAAAGCCCCCCTCCCCTGCCTCCTGGTTGGACTTGCTGGGGCAGCAGAAGGCCTTGGAGCTGGTGAGGCCGCTGCCGAAGCCGCAGCACGTGCCGGGCCCGCCCTTGAACGACCGCGAGCAGTCGCCGCCTGCGGGGGCGGGGCGCGGGGCGCGGGTGGCGGGGAGCGGCGGGTGGAGTTAGTACGAGTATCGGGTTGAGGCAGGTGCCGTGGACGACGCACGGAGGATGAAGGGGGGTTTGGGTTCGCACGGGCATCGGGAGGGAAGGCGCCACGACTCCCGTGGCGGCGGTGGCGGCGACGGCGGCGACGGCGGCGGCGGTGGCGGGAGCGGAGGAGGCGGAGAGTAAAGCCGCGGCGGCAGACGCAGCAGCCGCGCACGACCGTCGCGTCGCCGCTGCCAACATGCCCAGAAGGGTGGGACGAACAACATCTCAAAGCGAACATCTCACCTGGCGAGCAGCAGGCCTCGCACGGGGTCATCTCCGCGTCGGTCGTGGTGTTGCCCGGCGGCGCGAGCCCCGCCCCCCCCGCGCCCCCCGCGCCCGCGCCCTGCACCAGCACGTCCGTCGCCTGCGCCCGCGCGCTCGCCACGCAGCTCGCGACTACCAGCACCACCACCAAGCCCTTCATCGCGCGTGTGCGGAGCTTGGGGTAGACAACGACGGCACGGCGGTGGCGGAGCCGGTAGAGGTGCCGGGTGCGAAGGCGGATGCGGAGGAGGCGGCGGCAGAGGCGGAGACGGAGGCAGTAATGGAGGCAGGTGCGGATGCGGAGGCGGTGGAGGGTGCGGCGGTAGAGTGGCGCAGATGATAACATGGAGGGCCGAGGGTCGAGGCGTCGAGGGTCGGAGGGTGCCTTCCCTGAGTGCGCCACGCGCTGGCCGCCACGCGTCGCGTCGATGGGTGCCCTAAATCGCGGGACCGTCCACAGGATGCCGCGCACGGCCGGGCCGACGGGCCCCTCCTACCAAGTCCCAAGCTACGAACCGATGGGTCCTTTCCTGGGCCACGCGGAGGCGGCGGCGACGACGGCGGCGGCGGCGGGCGGCGGCGATGAGGAAGAGGATGGATGTGTAGTCGGGCGGCTGACACTTGAGAACGAGGCGATGGAGATGGAGCTGAAGGAGGCTATGGATGTGCAGCTGGACGCGCTGGTGCAGCTCGAGGTGGCGGCGTACCGGGAGCAGGATCCGGGCGGGGCCCACACTGTGTTGAGGGCGGAGTGTAGCGCGCGCGTGTACCGGCCGCGGAGGCGCAGCGTGTTACGCGTTCGTGATGCTGTTGGGCACCCCAACTCAGCATCTTTGTTTCACCGCGTCCCACGGCGGCGTGCTCCCTCCTCCTCCCTGCTTCCTCCCTCCCTCCCTGCCTCCCTCCCTCCCTTCCTCCTCTCTCCTCACTTCCCTTGTACTCTACTGGTCCAAACTCGCCGCCGCCTCCTCTCTGGCCCCTCCTCACGGACGACTGCGCGGCCTGGCTTTACGAAATACATACGCGTACGTATACACGTCGCACCTGCGCTGCGGCCGTGAGACCCAGTTGTGACGACCTGACGACTGACTCCTCCTATGCGCTTGCACTGAGTAAGACCCTAGGGCGCGGCCTGGCGAGACACATGGGTGGGGGCGCGGGGGGAGCCGGGGCCGAGGCCGAGCGCGGCGCCTTCGCCACATCTGCCTTCTCCCAGCACCTGAGCAATGGCAGCCCATTCGACGGCGGCGGCAACGGCGGCGGGGACGGGGGCGGGGGCGGCGGCAGGGACAGGGGCTGGGGCGGGAGCAGGGAAGGGGGTGTGGGCGGCAGGAGCCCGTATATCAGCGATTGGACCCGGCAATTGGGCAGCGGTATCCCGTTCGGCGGCGGCGGCGGGGGGGGATGGGGCGGCAGAAGCGGCGGGGGCTGCGGCGACGGCGGCGGCGGCGGGGGGCGCGGGGGCGGCGGGGGTGGGGGCGGCAGCGGCGGGAGCTGGAGTGACTGGTCCCAACGCGCGGCGGCGAAAGAGTTGGAGCTCACACGGCAGCTGGAGGGAACTTTCCCTGGAGGGCACCACAGCCACAATAACAGCAATTACAACCACATGCGCCAGGTAGGGCGGTACTGGCGGTACAGGTTTAAACCCTATCAAACCCAAGTTGAAATCGATTGGAACTAAGCGCTTGAAACTGACGTGTGATGTATTGCTTTCAACTTCTGCTTTCAATTTCAACTTGCGCCGCTACAACAAGGAGTCGCTGGATGAAGACGCGGCGCGCGACGCGGCGCTGGCATGGGCATACACTCGTTCAGGGTTTAGGGTTTAGGGTTTAGGGTTTAGTGTTTAGGCTTTAGGGTTTGGGCTTACACTCGTTCAATTTCTGTGAGACACGCTGGTTGGCGTCACTCTGTCAGCGACAAAAGCGGATCAAGTTGAGCTGAAAAGTGGAGGAGTGTAAGCCCCTGGGCGCTGGATGCGGCGCTGGACTTAGACGTTGGGGAGCGCGCGAGGCGCATCGAGCGCGACGCCGCGCTGGCAGGGGCTTCCACTCGCCCACTTCTCAGCTTAAGCTTAGCTGTCTTAGTCAATGATATTCACTGAAACCACCCACGTGTCCCTTGAAGGATGCTTATGTTGAGCCGAAAAGTGGACGAATGTAAGCCCCTGCAAACTGGTGGCCGCCGCGAAATCCCGCCGAGGCACCGACGACAGCGGCGCCGTGGCGGCGGAGCTGCGGCGCCGCGTGGCAGGGGCTTACACTCGTCCACTTTTCAGCTCAACCTGAGCTGTTTTCCACTGACTACACTCAGCGCATCTCGCAAAAAGCGCTTACATTGAGCCGGGAAGTGGACGAGTGTAAGCCCCTGCCGCGCGGTGGACCTGCAGCTGCAGCTGGGCGCGGCGCTGCGAGAGCGCGCGGGGGTCACCAGCTTCCGCGGCGTCACCGACGCGGCAGGGGCTTACACTCGTGCACTTCTCTGCTCAACCTGAGCCGTTCTTGTCACTGAAACCCAATGAAAAACCCATCGTATCCCAGAAATCAACAAAGGGTGCTCACGTTGAGCCGGAAAATGGACGTTTGTACGCCCCTGCGACGCGGCCGGCCTGGATGTGGCGCGCGAAAACCTCCGCCTGCGGCAGGAGCCGCCAGACTGTGCTCGTCCCGTCATAGGAGTTCATTTCACTCACGAAACGAGGGCTCAAAGCACCTTGTATGACACGGCGGGCAATCAGTGGCGGGCCCACCCTAACCCCTCATCCCTAACACCTAGCCCCTAAACCCTAACCCTAAACCCGGGCAGTTAGTGGCGGGCCCTGGGCGGTGGCAGGAGAACGCGGCGCTGCACGCCGCGCTGGTCACCGCCAACGCTGGGAGTCATGCCGGGGTATCACCCGACGGGAACGCGATGCTCGAAGCGCTGGCGGCGGCGCAGGTGGACGTGGAGCGCGCCAACCAGCGCTCGCAGAAGTTGGAGGCGGCGCTGGCGTGGATGGCGCGCGGCGGGAGCGGGGCTGAGCAGCACGTCGCGGGGGAGCGGACGGGGGGGGAAGCGGGGGCGGCGGCGGCGGGGGCGGGATTAGGGGCCGGGGCGGGGGCAGGGGTAGGGGTAGGGGTAGCAGCGGAAGCGGGGGCGATCATGGGG
>Ga0307489_10000835_pt1 | contig 19591 bp, 26 predicted proteins | sample SB12metaG_FD_202247 | JGI IMG/M metagenome (GOLD analysis project Ga0307489, IMG submission 202247) | Sea-ice brine microbial communities from Beaufort Sea near Barrow, Alaska, United States - SB 1.2 | ecosystem: Environmental > Aquatic > Marine > Coastal | place: USA: Alaska | collected...
CGATCATCCCCCCGCCGCTCCCCCAGCCGCACCCTCGCCGCGCCCCCCGCCGGCCCCAAGTCCCACAAATGGTGTGCCCCCCCCCCTCAACGACCACCTGCGGACACGAGGAGAGGCACGCGCGGTCAGTGCGCATGTATGTCGCGCGCGCAGGCTCGTATGTATACGGCCGCTTCCAAAGTGCCGACCTGGCTGTGGGCGCGTGCTTACGAGTGCCGTGTCTGCGGACATGCGCGCAGTGTTCATCGCACCCAAAATATAAAAAGAGTCTAAAGGGCGTTCTGAAGGCGCTCATCCATTTCCGTGATTAGCCGACAGTTCGGTATGACCAGATTTAGCGCTGGCCGCAGGGAGGCAGGGTGGCAGCTGCAGGAGGCAGGCCGCGGCCTGACCGAGCCGAGCGCCGACCGAGTGATTGTTTGGGTTTTCTTTACTCGTACTCGTAGGTAGGGTTTGGGTGGTTTTTGGGTTCTCTGCTCTGCTTCGCTGAGTGTCCGCCGAGGGTCGGAGCAGTGAGAGAGGCTGTTGGAGGTGAAACAGAGTATGCCCAATCCCCTGGGACTCCCCCAGGTGCCGAGTTTTATTACAAATCCTGGCTAGTGAGGTGGGTGCTAGCTAGAGCTAGTGGTGCTTTTATAAACCAAGCACGCTGTAAAACAGACGAGGGCGAAGCCTGCTGGGTCTTCGCCGCGGATATGGCACGGGTTGTGCTGTTCTTATGTCCATGCATGTATATGTGTATGTGTATGCGCATGTGTATGTGTATGTATATGTATATGTATGTGTATGTATATGTGCGCCGGCAGGCTTGGCGACGGCGTCCTTGGCGGTGGCTCCGTCGGCGGCCTACGCTTGCGAGGAGGTTGAGTTGGCGGAGGCGGCGGAGACGACCCGGTTCTGTGCAGCTGCAGCCCGAGCCGCCCTGAACATTTGCGCAGTCCTGAACCAAGTGGTAGCGGCGCAAGTTGATATTGAAAGCAAATCTTGAAAGCAGCTTATCATGTGTTTGTTTCAGACAAGCGCTTAGATCCAGGCGATTCCGAGCCTTCGACGCGTCTTTGATCGGTTCCAGGGTTTAGGGTTAGAGGTTTAGGGTTGAGGGTGTAGGGTTTAGGGTTCGCCCTGCGCCGCCTTACCAAGTGTCGGTGAAGTTGTACACCACCTTCTTGTAGCGGCGCAAATTGAAATTTTAAGCAAAACTTGAAAGCAGTTGGTCATATTCCACTTTCAAGCGCTTAGTTCCGGGCGCTTTCAATGTGGGTTTCATAGGGTCAACCTGCACCATTCACCCTACCTTCTGCAGTGCGGCGGGCGGCGTGAAGGTGAAGGGCGATTGGTACATTGACTCGTCCACGGAGGTGCCGTAGTCCACGCCCACGTCGAACCCATCATCCATCGTGTAGTGCCGCACGCTGAAATTGAAAGCAACGTGCAAGATGCGGTTCATCACATCTGAGTTGCAAGCGCTGAGACCAGCAGCGCTTTCAACTCGGGTTTTGATACTGATACTGCCAGGTTTGGGGTTTGGGGCTTAGGGTTTTGGTTAGGGTTTAGGCGATAGGGTTACTGTTTAAGGGTTCAAGGTCACCGCCCCACCACGGAGTACTGCACCACCGTCCACTGCACCAGCATGGTCGCATTGGGTGTGGTGGTTCCGTTCACGTACATCGTCACGTTGGCGCTCCGTCCCGCGTGTAGCGCCGCACGTTCGAATTGAAGGCAACATTCAAAAAGCGGTTCATCTTTTGACATTTATAGATAAGCCCACATTCGAAAATCCAAGTTTTGGACCGTTTGACTCAAGCCGTCGTGACTTTGAACGGATTTTAGAACGTGGGCTTGTGTTTGAATGTCATATTATGGTTTCAAGCGCTGATTGGAGTGAAGACACCAGGCGCACTTTAAACTCGGTTTTTGATACTGTCAATCTGCACCGCCCTACCCAGTAAGCGAGGTGTTCGAGGGAAAGGAGCGGATGTCGATCAGGGGCTTACACTCATCCACTGTTCGGCTCAACGTAAGCGCTTTATATGGTATAAAGGGTGCCTTCATGCGTTGTGAGGGGGTATCAGGGGGGTGTGAGGGAATGTGAGGGGGTATCAGGGGGTGTGTAGGGTGTGTTTGGTATCAGAACTGGCTCAGGTTGAGCTGAACTGTGGACGAGTGTAAGCCCCTGCCGTCGAACATAAGCTCAATGGGGCCGTCGGCCGGCAGCTCCGCGGAGGTGATGGTGGTGCGTTCGGCGCCCAAGAAGTTGAACGTCATCGCCGCACGGTTGTCCTTGATGCAGCGGCGCAAGTGGCGATTGAAAGCAGTATTTGAAAGCAGCCCAACACATTTTAGTTTCAAGAGCTGAAACCAGGCGCACTAAAAACCCGGGTTTCGATCAGGGGCTTACGTTTTTGCTCATCACGAGCAGTGTTTGTGGGTCACGTTGGCTGGCTTGGGTGGTTTCAAGGACAAAACGGCTCAGGGTTGAGCTCAGAAGTGGACGAGTGTAAGCCCCTGGTTTCGATACTGTCAACACGCACCGCCCCACCTTGATGTAAATCGCGTACCCTCCCGTCATGCCGCCGACCGCGACGATGACCCCCTCTGCCGTGTTGTAGCGCCGCACGTTGAAGCACTGAAATCAAAGTTTGAACCCGCGATTCGTCATATTCTAGCTTCAAACGATGATACCACGGCGCGCTTGCAACACGGGGTTTGATACTGGCAACCTGCTGAAAGCAAAGTTTGAAAGCGATTCGTCATATCCTAGCTTCAAACGATGATACCACGGCGTGCTTTCACTTTCAACACGGGGTTTCATACCGGCGACCTGCAGCGCCCTACCGGGAGCTGGGTGATGTTCGCGGTAATGGTGTGGTTCAGCGCCTTGCTGTGGTGCCGCACAATGAATTTGAAAGCAACGTTTGAAACCGGTACATCCATAATTTAGCTTCGAGCGCTGAAACCATAGGCGCTTTCAGTCAAGACGGGTTTTGGTAGCGTGAAGCTGCACCGGCCCACCTTGCCCAGCTGAGCAGCGGACATGGTCTCGTATATGCGCACGGCGCCCAGGGTGTAGCGCCGCAAGATCACAATTTGAAAGGAAACTTGATCGTATTTTAGTTCCAAGCGCTGACTGAAAGCGGGCTTGCTTTCGACTCGGGTGTATTTGATACTGTCAACCTGCGCCGCCGCCCCACCGGGGTCCAGTAAGTGAACTGGTCGCCCATCGGCGCTTCGGCTATGGATTTTAGGGTTTACGGTTCAGGGTTTTGGGTTGAGGGTTTGGGGTTTAGGGTCTAGGGTTTAGGGGTTTAGGGTTTTGATATGGTCAACATGCGCCGCCTCACCGGGGTCCAGTACGTGAACTGGTCGCCCATCGGCGCTTGTTGCTGTGACACGGCCCGGTAGCGTTTCTCCAGGTTGTAGCGGCGCAAGTTGAAATTGAAAGCAAAGCTTGAGAGCAGTTCAAGGAGTTCATCATATCTTATTATCAAGAAATGAGTTTCAGGCGCTTTCAACTCGGGGTGCATAGGGTCAACCTGTACCGCCCTACCAGGTCGTCGTCGAGGGGGAAGATGTTGTACTTGATCGCATCCTCCATGTAGCGGCGCCACAGCAAGTTGAGCATGGAAAGCATTAGTTTGAAGAGGTGAGATCCAGACGCTTGTATCGTGGCTTTCACCGGGTCAATAGGCCGATCTTGGTATACCGCCTGGGTGAACTGCCCATGCAGAGTTGCGGGCAAAGCGTCAGCGCTCCGCGCGGGAAAGCGGGCGCCAGGTTAAATGCCCATACAGAGCTGCGGACAAAGCGTCAGCGCTCGGCGCGGGAAGCGATATACCGAAATCCGAAATCGGCCTCTCTGCACCGCCGTACCTCCATCCACAGTCGCTGCAGCTCGCGCAGCTTCTCCGGAAATTGCGCGGCGACGTCGTAGCTCCCACTGGGGTCCTCCTTGTACCGGCGCAAGTTGAAATTGGAAGCAAAGTTTGAAAGCGGGTCATCATGTATTAGTCTCAAGCGCTTAATTCCAGGCGGATTCAACTTGGGTTTCATAATAGGGTAAACCTGCACCTCTCTACCTCGTCCACGTGGTACAGCTCCCACACGTCTTCTGAGAACGGGACCGAATCCTCTCGGCCATCGAAGGGCCAGGATGTAGCGCCCGCCGCAAGCTGATTTCGAGAGCAACGGTTTAAAGCTGCATTTCATCACATCCTCTATTCAAATGCTGAAACAGGGTGGCGCATTTAGCACCGGTTTCAACACATTTAAACCTGGGGCTTATACTCGTCCGCTTCTCAGCCCAACCTGAGCCGTTTTTGTCACTGAAACCCTGCAATTACCCCCACAACATCTCAAATGGTGCCGCCGTTGAGCTGAAAAGTGGACGAGTGTAAGCCCCTGGTTCCAACTCGCGCCGCCCTACCATGGCATTCTCTGCCCGTGCAGGGTGACGGCTTTCCACCCCTCCCACATGTAGTGGCGCGAGTAGAAATTGAAAGCAAAGTTTGAAAGCGGTAGACCATATGATAGCTTCAAGCCTGATGCCATAGGCGCCTTCAAGTTTCAACATGGGCTTTGATGCTGGCAATCTGCCCACCGCCCTGCAGAGAACATCCCCATGTTTCCGAACATCTCGTAGTATTGCTGGGTCCACGCGGCCGGTGCTTCAGCCGCCTGTGCAAGTCGAATTTGGAAGCAAAACGTAAAAACAAGTCACCACATTTTATGAGTAGATCCGCTCGATACTAAGTCCACTGCTTGATACTAAGTCCACTACTAAGACTTGTTCTTGATGGCATAGTTTCATAGGTAGGGTACGGTGCTGTCATAGGTCGAAGCCAGGCGCTTTTCTTCCAACACGGGTTTCAACACGTTTCAACTGTTTAGTTGCCCCGCCTCGGGCTGGAATAGGTACGCGAAGGACTTGCCGTGGATCAGGGGGCTTACGTTCGTCCACTTGTCGGCTCAACATAAGCACTTTCTGTGGAATACGCTGCCAGGCTCGGTGGAGTCAGTGACGACAGCGGCTCAAGTCAAGCCGAAAACTGGACAGGTGTAAGGTAAGCCCCTGCCGTGGATGGGCTGCTGCACCACACCGTCCACTAGGGGCCCGCGGCGAGACACTGGTCTACTGTTCAGTTCAACCTGAGCCATCATCAGGCAATGTATACTGTAGCATGAGCCGAAGAGAGGGCGAGTGATGCGTTGCGCAGAAAAGCGGACGAGTGATGCGCCCCTGCCATCCATCGTCGCGGGCGCCGCGATCCCCACCGCCTCCAACACCGTGCTGCAGTGCCGCAACTTAAACGTGCCAGCAAAGTCTGAAAGGTGACAGCACTTCATCATGATATAGCTACATGCGCTGAACACGGATTGGAAACAGGCAACCTTCACAGTTTTCCAGGGTACCTCAAATAGCGGTAGCCAATTCTTGAGAAATAGACGGTCGAATCGCCATGTTGTACAGTTGTATGGCAAAACTGACCGTCTATTTACTCGAGTCGTCCGATTCGAAGTTCGTTGACCGCCATTTGAGGTACTCTGGAAAACTGCGAAGACATGCACGGCCCTGCCGTGGGCGCAATGTCGATGATGTGTGTGTACTGCCGCCGCGTTTGCCCCGCGCTCTCCGCGCCCACGCCTTTCGGCCGGTTCGTAGCGCCGCACGTTCATCTTGAAAACCCAACTTCTGAAAGTGGACGCTGCAGCCGAGCGTTGAAGGTAGCCAGGCGTTGAAGCCATCATGTTTTCAGTCATTTCATGCGGTGAATGCAGGCGGTTTGGTTTCAAGACTGCGAGGTGTGGTTTCAGCACGTTTGAAGTTGCACCGCCCCAGCAGAGTGACAAGATATGATCTGGTCATCCTGTCCACAAGACGACAAGATGACAGTGCCGATATGGGAGCTGACCTTAAGATTACAGTATCAATATGGAGGATGACAGTATCGATATGGAAGACGACCTTAAGATGAAAGTATCGAAACGGTCATCCTGGATATCGATATGGGATATCCTGTCACTCAGCGCCCCAGCCCCACCAGTGCAGGTACATGAGGTCGGACTCCCCACCGCGGTGGACGGACTGCTTGAAGTATTTGAACGGGGTGTTCCCAGCCCACGCCCACCCCGCCGGTAGTGCCTGGCGGATTATGCTTGCCAAAGTCATAGATCGGCACTTGAACTGAGCGTCGGCGTAACGCGTGAAGCTGATCTCGTTGGGATCGAGGGTCTGTTCACCCAAGGATGGCGACCGTGTCGGACTGTCCGCGAGGCGGTCGGTGGGATTCTCAAAATGGACAGTTTTCACAGGTCGAACGTGATTCGACACCATACCCTCGATACCGGATCCGACACTGAGTTTAACTCAAAACACAAGGGTGTCACATGATAGTTGATATGACGTTGCGGGCATAATCCACCGGCCCCTACCTGCGTGGTAGTGGGCGTACGTGGTGGTGGTGCCCCACTCGTCGATGTACGGCATGTTGTCCCGGGTGTACCGCCGCAACTTGAAATTGTAAGCAACGTTTGGAATCAATTTATCATCTTCTAGCGTCAAGCGCCGATACCATGACAGGCGTTCTCTGCTCTACTATGCTGAGCTGAGTGTCCGCCAAGGGTCGGAGCACAGTTTCATTGAGACAACTTCTGTGCCTTAAACACGGGTGTTGATACTAGTGCCTAGTCTGTAAAGCGTACTATATATAGTATCTCGTAAATCGTAATACCTGTAGTAAGTAGGCGTTTGTATAATTTTCACCAAAAGTCATTTGACTTTTGGCCAAATCACCAAACTCCAGCTTATTAGAAGTTACTAGCTCAGGCACTAGCAACCTGCAGCGCCCTACCTCGGCGGTCGTTGCGACTTTGTTGAGGGTTTGTATCTCGTTGTAGGTGCCGCCCAGGCCGCCCTCGCCCGACGCGCCGTTGTCTGAGACGACAATGATGATCGTGTTGTCCAGCTTGTAGCGGCCGAAGTTGAAATTGAAAGCGAATGTATTATATTTCTGTGTCAGGCACTGACGCGTGTCGTGGCGCAAGTTGATACCGAAAGCAAATGGTGATTGCGGTTCATTACATTTCTGCGTCAGGGACCGACGCTTGTAGTGACTGGCGCAATTGAAATGGAAGGCAGATTTTAATAGCGGTTCATTATATTTCTGTGTCACGCGCTGACACCGACAATGGTTTCAACAACGGTTTCAAAATGCGTTTGAACCAGCTGCGACCTACCAGCTGACCGATCCTCTCCAGCGTGTCCACGATGCGCCCGAACTCGTGGTCCGCGTGCGTCAGCTGCGCGGCAAACGCCTCCTTCATATAACGGCGCGAGTTGAAATCGAAAGCAACGTTTGAAAGCGGTTCATAGCATATTAGTTCCCATCGCTGAAACCAGGCACGCTTCCAACTCGGGGTCTGATGCTGCCAACCCAAACCCTAAACCTTAGACCCTAAACTCAAAACCCTGAACCCTGTCTACATGAAAAAGCGTCTAGGGTTTGGGGTTTACCCTACCTTCTGACGCGCGTAGAGGCGCTTCTCATCCGAGGTCAGACTGGCTCACGCCGGAATGGAGTCCGGACGAGCGGTGTTGTTCGTGCCCGCGGGAAACAAGCCCGTCTTGTAGCGGCGCAAGTTGCATTTGAAAGCAAAGTTTAAAAGCGCTTCATCATATTATAGTATCAAGCACTGAAACCATAGACGCTTTCAGCACTGCTGTCAACATGCACCGCCCCACCATCTCGAGCTGGTTCTTGAAGATCTCGTCGCGCTCCTCGTTGTAGCGGCGCAAGTTGAATTTGAAAGCAATTTATTTAGGCGGTTCATCATATTATAGTTTCAAGCGCTTATTCATAGGCGCATTCAACGTGGGTTTGATAGGACAACCTGCACCGCCCTACCTCGTCCCACCCAGCGTCGAACTTGCCGCGGTACTCCTGCAGGTAGGGCAATACGGATTTTTCTCGAATCGTCATCATCCACAAATTGAACCCTCGTTTCTTGAGTGTGACTGCACCCTATGAGGTGGCGAGCAAAAGCCGCCAGGGCATATCTACGTTATCATCCACATTCTAGACCATTGTTCTTAAATTGAACTGCACCCTATGACGTGGCGAGCAAGACACGCCAGGCCGTGCCTACGTTATCATCCAGATTTTATACCCTTGTTTCTTGAGGTAAACCGCACCCTATGACGTGGCGAGCAAGAAACGCCGGGCCCTACCTGCAAGTACGAGTCCGGCGCGTGGTGCGGCGCGTGCGACGCCCCCGTGCTGTAGCGCCACAACTTGAGATTGTGCACATTGAAAGCAAAACTTGAAATCACTTCATGGTTCTCTAGCTTCAAGCGCTGGTATGATGCTATAGGCGCTTTCAACACGGGTTTTGATGATGACAGTATCGATATGAAAGCTGACCTTAAGATGTCACCGTCGATATGGGAGATGACAGTATCGAATTGGGAGACGACATTATGTATATGAGATATCTTGTCTCTCTATGCACCGCCCTACCGTGGCGAAGTAGGCGAAGAAGGGGCGGTCCTGTTTGGCGCTCTTGACGCCGGTGATGTACTCCATGATGCGGTTCGCCAGGTCCTCAGCGTAGGGTTCCCAGGGGGTTTAGAGTTTAGGGTTTAGGGTTTAAGGTTCAGGATTTAGGACTTAGGGTTTAGGGTCCAGGAGCCAGATGACGTTAAAGCATAATCAAGCAAAATTGAGAGCAGTTACATCGTATTTCAGTTCAAGCGCTGAAACCGAAACTGAAACCAGGCGTCTTCAACTACACGAGTTCAAGCTGCAGCACCGCACCTCAGTGAGGTGTTAGGGTTAAATTCTAGGGTTCAGGGTTTAGGGTTAGGGTTTAGGATTCTGGCCGCACCTCGGTCATGTGGTAGGTGTCCTCGCGGCCCAGGCTGGGCTCCACGTGGCGGTGGTTGTCGTACATGACGGGCCTGAAGTTGTGCGCGTCCGCCGCCATCAACCAGGGGCTTACACTCGTCTACTTTTCAGCTCAACCTGAGCCGTTTATTGTCACTGGTTGCACCCACAGACCCACCGTACCCCTCAAAACATGCCTACGTTGAGCCGAGAAGTGGACGAGTGTAAGCCCCTGCCATGAACCCGTAGAATTGGTCGAACCCGTCCCCCGCCGGTCACGGCCGTAACACTTATCAACATTCCGCTTCGAGATTGTACTAGCATCGCAGTCCGTTTCGTGGAGGTAGCGATGAGGCATACGCTGGGCGGAGTCAGCTAATCAGTGAGAACACCCCCTGCCGTGGGCCAGTAGTTGAAAGCAGCTTCAACCAGGCGCATTCAACATTGCTCTCCAACACTTCCAAGCTGCACCGCCCCGGCCAGGTGTCCCACGAATACGCATGATAGTAGCAGGTTGGTGTTAGGATCACTGAACACCACACATTGGCAATTCAGTCAGGCACACAACCGCGGACTTATCCCGTGTGGCGCCCGCGCCCTACCGAGTGCCATGGTGGTGTACCCGTTGGTCTGCAGCACCTTGGCCAGACTGGCCGCTGACTTGGGCACCCGCCCGGCGTACCCGGGGTACCCCATGCTGTAGCGCCGCGACTATACTCGAAGGCAGACTTTGAGAGCAGTCAACCGTATTATAGATTCAAGCGCTGATCCCGTAGGCGCTGCACTTATAAACTCAGTGTCAGCGTTCCTAGGAACGCTGATCTCCTCGAAAGTGAGGGTCTGTTTACCCAAGGATCACCACCCGGTCGGACTGTCGACGAGTCCGTCGGCGGGATTCTCATAATGGACAGTTCTGATTGGTCGAACAGGATTCGTTACCATATCATCGATACCACACCTGACACTGAGTTTAACACGTCATATGTTGTACTGGCAGTGTGCAACGCCCTACCATGGCGGTGATCATGTGGCTTCCGAAGCCGATGGCGTGGTGGTTGCGGCCCGTCAGGATGGAGGCGCGCGAGGGGCTGCACAGCGCGGCCGTGTGGAAGTTGCTGAACTTGAGCCCGTTGCGTAGCGCCGCGCATTGAAATTGAAAGCAACACTTCAAGCAGTTTAACGGATTTCTGTGCCAAGCGGCGAGGGCTCAACATGTTTGTTGATCACGTGGCGGGCACTGAACCTTTTCCTTTCTCGCCGCGTCATATGACGCCGTCGAACTCAAGCAACGAGGGTTCAAAATGCGTGTTGATGGCGTGGCAGGCAATGAGCATGGCAGATATTGCACCGGGGGCCAGGGGCATGGCAGATATTGCACCGGGGGCCAGGGCGAAATCCCTGTGCCTCCTCATACAAGCGGAAGCATCGCTCTCTCATGGCAGACATTGGCCTGCTCCGCCCCACCGTTGTCGGCGAGCCGTTGCAGCGTGGGCGTGCGAATGGACTTGGTGCCGTACGCCGACGTTTGCGCGTAGCCGGTGTCGTCCAGCACCCACAGCAGCACGTTGGGGCTGCCCGCCTTCGCCTGCAAGTGGGGCCCGCCATCGTCCACTCCTGCAAGTCTCAATCACTTTTAATAGGCCGGTTTCGGTATATCGCCTGGCTGGGTGAAATGCCCATACAGAGTTGCGGGCAAAGCTTCAGCGCTCCGCGCGGGAAAGCGGGCGCCAGGTTGAATGCCCATACAGAGTTGCCGACAATGCGTCAGCGCTCGGAGCGGTAAGCGATATGCCGAAATCGGCCTATTTACTCATCCACATCAGTATCGTATGGGCCCGTTATCGATGGCAGCATCCTATAACTCATGACACTTGCAAGGGGGTGCTAGTGGCAGCCCAGAGGGTAACGGACATTGGTTATTTGTTTCCATTCTCAGCGATTATCCCACCAATGGAATGATTTCAGTAGGGCAAACAAGTTGATGTGGTCTCGTGAAAATGAGAGCACGGTCCCACCTCGGTTTCTTCCGACCACTGTTCCTCGGACTCGGACGGGTCCGTGGTGAGACCCATCTTGCCCTCGAAAACCTCCTCACCCACGTTGTAGTGGCGCAAGTTGAAATTGAAAGCAAAGTTAAAAAATCATAATCCATATTATTTTATCTCCAGATAGTTAGTGCTATTCAGATAGTCAGAGAAGCGCTGAAAGCCTGAAACACAGTTGAGCGGAAAGCAAACGCGTGACTCATAGAGTACTCGTGTGGGGTGGCTCCAGCTCTAGTCTGCTAGTGTCAAGTCTCAAAGTTTCAAGTTTCAGATGGAGGGCTTCAAGCTGTTGTTTCCACTGTTTTGCTGCTCTGTTGGTTGACTCGAGATTTTGCGTGCCATCGGACACGAGCGAAACAGAGATCGTTTGAACACACACTTCAAAAATAAAGGGGCCATGTGGTGAACGAAGAAGGGTTATGTCACGGCAGGATACTCAACGAATAGTGATATGTTTCCCGTACCACGTAGGTGGTGCGGCCGTCTGAGGCGGTGTCGGAGACCACGTCCGAGACGCACAAGGTTGTGGATCAAAGTCTGATTGATCAACGAGAATCGATAATCATTGCTTCTATCAAGTATCAACATCAATCAATGGCAGCCGATGAAAAAAATGGGTAGGTATCAACATCGATCAATACTCAAAGCAAAAATGAAGAATCGCATCGATCGGTCCTAAAGTACAATCGATAGTTGGTTGTGAGGCGTCACATCTCGCGTGTGGAGTTATGGGACTGTGGGACAGTGGGGTTGTTGGGGTTGTGGTGGAGTTGTGGGGCTGGAGATGTGGGGATGCGGGGCGTTGGGGTCGGGGATGTGTGATTGGTTGTGGGGCTGGATGTGTGATTGGTTGTGGGGCTGGGCTGGACTGGGGCCGGGGCCGGCTGGGGTTGTGGAGGGTTGTGGAAGCCGTGGAGCTGAGGAGTTGGGGTTGTGCGTTGTGCGTGGTTGGGATATGGGGCTGTGCGTTAGGCGGTGTGTTTGGCGGTGAGCGGTGTGGGGCGCGGGATTGGCAAATGCTCCGGGGCAAGGCGCGGTATCGATACCGAATCGACTGATTTTAAGATTTTACTTTAATATCAAATCAAATCAAATCAAGAAAAAAATCATACTATCAACATCAATCGATAGGAGCAAGTTAAGAATCAACATCAATCAATACCCCAAAAAAGATTTGATCCACAGCCTTGTAGACGCACGTCTGGTTGCATTGCCGCGGGTCCAGGTACACGAACCGGGGCTCTCCCGCGGTGTCCGTGCTGTAGGGGCGCAAGTTGAATTCGAAAGCAAAATTGAAGCAAGATTGAAAAGCGATTTATCGTATTCTTTTATAGTTTCCAGCGCTTCGTTCTAGGCGGTTTCAACTGGGGTCTCATATGGTCAGCCTGCACCGCCCTACCATGGTGTCAGACGCATTCTCGGCCGCGCAGCACGCGTCGAGTAGCTCGCCGGCGCGCTCACTGCTTTCGCCGCTTTCTAGGGCCTTGCGGATTTTGCTCGCCACGTCATAGGGTGCAGATAACCTCTAGGGTGTCAGCTGCCGCAGAGCGAGCACATACAAGACAAAGCTATGAGGGTTGCCGAGTGGAAAATGGCATCGCACTTTTCTAGGAACTAACAATCACAGTTCTAGGAGGTAACAATCACACGGCTTCTCACCCATACCAAAGAATAATATTGTGTGACCCTGACGGACGGCGACGGTGGGCGGCGTGCAGGTGGCAGTTGACGAAGTGAAGCGTGCGTTCATGGCGCCGCTCACGGTGGTGGTAGTGTGCGACGGGCACTTCAGCTAATGAAGTGGCGAGCGAAATCCGGGCCGGCCTACCGATACCGCTTTCTTTTTCGTTCTTCTCCGTCTCTTCGTCTTTGGGGGCGACGGGGGCGGGGGTGGGCGCCGCGGCGGGGCGGGGGCTCGGAGGCGGCGTATCGGTCGACGGCGTCGGCGTGATGGCGTCCTCCGCGTGCAGCCGCCGCGTCGCGCCCCCCTTCGGTGCCGCGCGAGCACGACCCGGGGAGCTGCTGCCGGGGTGGTTGCCCAGCCCCAGGGGTGCCGTCGCCGCGGCCACCAGCAGGAAACAGAAACCGGCGAAAAGGAAACCGGCGAAGCCGCCGTAGAGGAAGGTGCGTGTTCGGGTGGGCGGCGGGCGTGGGGAGCGGAACATGATCCCGCTGTGCGCGTGCCGCTCCATTGACGCGTTGCGGTGATGGTTTGTGGAGACGTGAGTTGTGCTGTGGGTGGTGGCGCGTACGGTGGGACGCAAGTGCCGGGAATAGTGGTGCTAGCTGTGTCTTGGCCTTCGTAAGAAAGCGTTTCCGGAGGGTTCCACAGATTCCTTCCAAATTCTTCTATTCCATCTTGACACTTGTCCTATTGTTCATTGGACGATGAAGAACCGGAAAGCACTGTGATTGGTCGATGGCATCCGGCCGCAATCTTGGGCGATCCCGTGGGCTTGACTGTATTGTGGGAAGGCGCAACAGAACAAAAGGGGTTGAAGGTTTATTATCCTGCTGTGACTAATAGAGATATGCCCTTCTCCGTTCATCAAATGCCCCCTTCATCCCTTCATTCACACTTGTGTCATGATTATAGAAGAGGGTGCCCGCCGTCGGATTCGGTGGTACTATAGCCTGGTAAGGGACGATGTTAAATGCCGCCATCCACGTTCGATGTCAAGAGAGGTCGACACGCTCTAGAGCTCCTTTTTCAACCCACCGCAAGCTCCTGATTGAACCACTCCACCCGTCAGCGCCATCTCACCATACAAAATATCTTCACTCTGTCCATCAGCACCATCTGACCCATACAAAATATCTTCAGTCGACCAAGGACTGGCAAAGCAGGGAAAGCAGGTTTCTCGTACTCAGTCACACAGCGACTGTGGCAACGGCTACAACTCCCTGCTTAAAATCTGCCTCCTCTCAAACGTACGAGCTGTCATTAGCCCGCGGCCAACACCCGTTGACTAGGGCCCGGCAGACATTGCCCGCCACGTCACATCATGCCATTCAACTCAACAATCAAGGGGTTCAAATGGGTGCCGATGACGTGGCGGGCATATTACCCGGCACGTCATAGGATGCCATTCAACTCAACAATCAAGGGGTGAACCCGAAATGGATGTCGATGACGTGGCGGGCAATGTGTGGCCGGCGCCTGCCGTCGTCGTCGTCCTCGTCCGTGGCGGCTGCCTGCACCTCGCGGTACACCGAGCGCAGTAGATGAGAGCACCGCTCCTGCGCACCGGGGCCCGCCACACTCTGCCAGCCGCGTCATCCAACGCATTTTGTTGAATCCTCTTTCCATGCGTGAAACGACATCCTGTGATGCGGCTTGTAGTGCATGCAAGGCCCTAGCGTTCAAACCCTAAACCCTAAAGCCTAAACCCTACCGGGGACTCGGTGGGCCCGCACATGAGGTACAGCACGTTGCCCAGCGGCCGCGCCTGTATCGAGTGCGCCCACGCCCAAGGCCGCCCGGATACCGCTCGCCACATCATAGGATATCGCCTAACCTACGAAACGAGAATTTACATCACGTCAAATGAAGTGGCGGAGGTCCATGTCTAATCTGCATCTGCAAATGAGGGTTGAACATGCGTCGCAGGATACGGCAGGGCCGCGCATTATGGGTGGCCGGGTACCATTATAGAGGGGTAATGTGCCCATTATAGGTGGATCAGGTGCCCATTATAGGGGGGTCAGGTACCATCAAAGGGGGTTCAGGCGCGCCCTACCCGCAGCTTGAGGACGATCTCGCGCGCGGCGCCGCTGCTATACCCGCCGCCGCTGCCGCCGTCCTCCACCTCCACCGCCAGCACGCACCCGATGGCCGTCACGCCCTTCACGTTGGGGAGCATGGACATCTCGCGGACAAACTCCTCGTTCCACAGCTCGCGCAGCCTCCGCTGCAGGTTGGGCTTGTTCCCTGCCCCACTCACCACCCCCCCACCCCCCTCTGCCGCCCCCCCTGCCGGCTTCCCAAATTCCAACAGTTGATTCCACAACGATTGGTTGATGACGCCGCCGCTGACCCCATCACCGCCGGTGACCCCTTCACCGCCGCTGACGCCCTCATCCACGTCGAGCATCCCCCCCCCGTCGCCCCCGCCGCCGTCACCGCCGTCGCCGCCGTCGCCGCCCCAGCCGCCCCCGCCGCCCCCGCCGCCGCCGCCCCCCCACGCTCCGCGCGGCCTGGACGGGTCAACCACCACTAAGTTGGTGTTGGCCACCGGGTCGCGGTATATCCTCATCGACTCGGCCGCCACCGCGCACCCCATCGGATACGCAGTGTACGAGTGCCCGTGTAGTAACGCCCGCCAGATATAACCCAACACCTCATGGGATGACATCAACGTTTCAGAGAAGAGGGTACGCAATGCGTTAGATCTCTCCAACGTGCGTTGGATGCCGTGGCGAGCGATACCTCATGGAATGAATGAACATTCAGAAACGAGGGTTCGCACCGCGTTGGATGACTCCCACATGTCTTGGATGACGTGGCGAGCAATACGCGCCACGCGCCAGACCCTACCGTGGAGCAGCGCGTTTTGTTTGGCCGGCCCCCGGAAGGCATCGTACACTTCCTCGGAGGTGGCCGTCGCCGCCAGCGGCACGAGCCCCCCGGTCAACAACTTGGCATAGCACGCGATGTCGGGTTTCTCGCCCAGGATGTACCGGCGCAGCTTGATTGTGAAAGCAGAAGTTGAAAGCAGCACATCACAATTTAGTTTCAAGCGCTTTGTTCCAGGCGGTTTCAACTTCGATTTCATCGGTTCGACCTGCACCGCCTTACCAGGAGCTCCCACGCGCCTTCCGCGCCCAGCCGCCAGATCCCGGCGAATACCTCGTTCTAGCGGCGCAAGTGGAAATTGAAAGCGTAATTGAAGCAAAATTGAAAGCAGTGTATCATATTTTGGTATCGAGCGCTTAGTTCCAGACGCTTTCAATGTGGTTTTGATAGGGCCAACCTGCACCGCCCCACCTCGTCGAGGACAATGGGCAGGCGGCGCTCGCGGCAGACCTTGATGTAGCGGCGCAAGTTGACATTGAAAGCAAAACTTGAAAGCAGTGAACCATATTATAGCTTCAAGCGCTGAAATCAAGTGCGGTGAACCCGGGGTCAAGGTCAACATGGGGTCAAGCTGCACCGCCCTACCTTGATGAGCGTGCGTTGGAACAGCGGGTCGATGAGGTCCATGCCAGGGGTTAGGGTTCAGGGTTTAGAATTTAGGGTTAACGGTTTAGGGTTTAGGATTTAAGCTTTAGGGTTGAGCGTGCGTGGAACAGCGGGTCGATGAGGTCCATGCCTCCCGCGCCGTGGAGGATGGACTCCATCACCAGCGCGGCCACCCACGCCCAGGGACTACACATCGTCAACGCCTCCACCATTTCTTAAGCCCTCGTTTTCCTGACCCCACCTGTATAGGCCGATTTCGGTATATCACTTCCCACGCCGAGCGCTGACGCCTTGCCCGCAACTCTGTATGGGCATTCAACCTGGCGCCCGCTTTCCCGCGTGGAGCGCCGACGCTTTGCCTGCAACTTTGTATGGGCAATTCACAGTGGCGATACACCGAAATCGGCCTATTATACCATGGTGCTTGGGTTGAGGTGAAAGTATGGCGGTTGGAAGACCCTGCCCGCGGCGCGCCCTTATGTTCAGCCGCAGCGGCAGCACCGTCGAGGACGCACTCGATGCCGCAGCGTAGGGCATGCCAGACATTGCACGCGACGTCGACGTCATCCAACTCATTTTGAACCCGCATCTATTGCGTCAAACGGCACCAGAACCCTTGATTTAATTTAAGATTTACCGATTTATAGCTCCAATCATTAGACCCCTACACCACCTTTTAATAAATATCCCCCCTCCAATTTGAGTCAAACGCCCCCCCCTAATTTGAGTCAAATGGCATCTCATGACGGGGCGAGCAAAATGCGTCTGGCCCTACCGCGGCGGTACTCCGCGGCCAGCGCGCTTTTATCACGAACCTCAAAGTCAAAAGCCTCCGCGCGGGTTTTCCACCCGGTCAACGCCTCCTCTTCACCCCACGCCGCGCGGGTTGACCCCGCCCCCGCGCCGGTTGACCCCGCCCCCGCGCTGGTTGACCCCGCCCCCGCGCCGGTTGACCGGCCGCAGCACTGGGAGGGAGTCATGGAGGCGAACGCACAGTCGCTGTCCGGTCGACCAGCCTCCGCCTCTGGCAAGGGGCTTACACGCGTCCACTTTTCAGCTCAACCTAAGCACTTTTTATGGACTACAGACGTCCATGTTTCGGCGTGACGTGAGCACTTTTTGTGGGCCATGTTCAGAGGTCGCATCGGCGAAAACGGCTTAGGTTGAGCTGAGAAGTGGACGCTTGCTGTGGCTTCAGTGACCAGAAACGGCTTAGGTTGAGCTGAGCAGTGGACGAGTGTAAGCCCCTGCCTCGGGCCCGGCCCAGGCCGGCACTATCGGTCCGATGCCCCCCTCGGGCTGAGTGACCAGCCACCGCCCCTTACAGCAGGGTCATTCAGAACAAACCCACTCGAACCGATATCGGACGTGCCCGCATGACGTACCTTCAGGGTGAGTGCTCACACAGACGCGAGAAGCAGGAGTGACGAGGAGGAGGTAGGTAATGTCGGTGGAGTGCTTGTTCTCAACAGCAACAACAGCCCTGCCTTGCGCATCTGCAACGTGGGGGGACTGAGGAACAGGCCTCGGGGCAGGGGCTTACACTCGTTCACTTTTCAGCTCAACGTAAGCGCTTTCAATGGGATAGGGGGTGCGTTTAGGGGGTATATAGGGGGTTCCTAGGTGGTGTCAGGGGGTGTGGGGTGTGTTTAGGGTGTGCGTTTGTGTCTGAAACGACTTAGGTTGAGCTGATCAGTGGACAAGTGTGAGCCCCTGCCTCGGGGCTTGTACCACGGCGTCTGCAGCGGACCCGTGAACACACTGGGAGCCACCATGTCTAGAGTGCCCAGGGTGTAGCGGCGCAAGTTGAAAGTGAAACCAACCTTTGAAAGCAGTTTCTTATGTTCTAGTTTAAAGTGCTTAGATACAGGCGCTTTCAAGGTGGGTTTGATAGGGTCAACCTGCACCGCCCTACCAGGGTGTCTCCGTGGTACGACCCGTCCAGCGCCAGCACCTGGACCTGCGGCAGACTCTTGGCGTCCTCCACCATACTGTCCGGCCCGCCGATCATACCGTGCTGTAGCGGCGCAAGTTGAAATTTCAAGCAAAGTTTGAAGGCGGTTCATCATATTATAGTTTCAAGCGCTTAGTTCCAGGCGCTTTCAAGACGGGTTTCATCGGTTCCAGCTTCACCGCCCTACCGTGCCGCGTGTAGAAGGTGCGGATCGCCATTTTGACCGCGACTTCCATCGCCGTGGATCAGGGGCTTTCACTCGTTCCCATTTCAGCTCAATTTGAGCTCCTCTATCCACCGTGTAACCCACATTGACTCATGAATGTGTCCTGGAGTTGCTCAAGTTGAGGTCAAACGTGAAGCGAGTGTAAGCCCCTGCCGTGGATCCGTTGTCCGAGAAGAAGACGCGGTGGGCCCAGGAGCGGCCGGGGCCTTCCAGCACCCCCTGCGCAGGGGCTTACACTCGTCCACATCTTTGCTCAACCTGAGCCGTTTTTGTCATCGAAACCAGCAAAGCACCCCGACACATGGGAGAAAAAGTGCTCACGTTGAGCTGAAAAGTGGACGAGTGTAAGCCCCTGCCCCTGCGCCGCTTGCAGCGCCGGCTCGTGCGCGTTCTCGGGGAACATGACGTGGCCGTAGCGCCCCGCCGCGTTGTAGCGGCGCAAGTTGAAACTGAGAGCAAAGTTTGAAAGCGGGGCATCACATCTCAGTTTCGAGCGCTTCGTTCCAGGCGCTTTCCACACGGATTTGATAGGGTCAACCTGCACTGCCCTACCGCGTACATAGCCGCACGCACCAGCCGCGGCTGCAGCTCCTCCCATCCAGGGGCTTACACTCGTTCCGGTTTCAGCTCAATTTGAGCTCTTCTGCCCACCGTGTAACCCAACTTGACCCATGAATGTGTCCTGGAGTTGCTCAAGTTGAGCTCTGACGTGAACGAGTGTAAGCCCCTGCTCCCATCATAGCCAACACCTCATTCACAAACATTAAATGATTTCTCACCCTCACAAACATCGTCATCGTCACCCCCTGCGTCCACGAGACACCAGACTCGGCCAGAGGATGCGGCGAGAGTGTGCGGGCACCTTGACACATCATGAGCAGACAGTCAGAGAACGATTGGCAAGGCCAGGGAGGAGGAAGAGGCGAGTGTGTACGGGTTCACCGGTGAACTATGAGCAATGGGGGGTTTACTGTAGGGTTTTGATCGTTAGACTTGAAATGTAAGACAGACAAATATACAGAAAATTGAGCATGAGGATTCAGGGTTTAGGGTTTAGGGTTTAGGGTTTCGGGTAGTGGCCCTGCCTTGGTCATGCCCTGGGTCCACCAGCTGGCAGCGCCGTCGAAGCGGAGCTGCACCGATCCAGGTGGCAGGGTCATTCACAACCCTCTCAAGGTTGAGATCGAAACGTGACTTACCTGAGGGGTGGACGCTGACACAGGCGCGCGGAGGCGGAGGAGGAGGTGGAGGAGGAGGGGGAGGAGGAGGAGGAGGAGGAGGAGGAGGCGGAGGAGGAGGAGGAGG
>Ga0307489_10000836_pt1 | contig 19576 bp, 13 predicted proteins | sample SB12metaG_FD_202247 | JGI IMG/M metagenome (GOLD analysis project Ga0307489, IMG submission 202247) | Sea-ice brine microbial communities from Beaufort Sea near Barrow, Alaska, United States - SB 1.2 | ecosystem: Environmental > Aquatic > Marine > Coastal | place: USA: Alaska | collected...
CGTGCTCATGGCAATGCCGTATATGATTTTTTACAGGCTCGAGGCCGACTCAATCAATCCATTGGCGACAATGCTGTGTTTGAGCGTCGCGATGTCCGTGGCACTATGAAGGCGCTTAAAAAAGGCCACTCGCTTTGGTATGGACCAGATCAGGATTATGGTTTAGGTCAGGGTTTATTTGCGCCATTTTTTGGTGTCCAAGCAGCGACTGTATACGCGACGGCGCGCTTTGCCGAAAAGACTGGCGCAGCAGTAGTGCCCTTTAGTCATATCCGCCTACCTGGATCTCAGGGCTACAAGATAACGGTTTACCCGGCCCTTGAAGATTTTCCTGTTGGGGATGACCTTGTCGACGCCACCAGAATTAATCAGATTGTTGAGAAGTTTATTCGGCTGCAGCCGGACCAATATTTATGGGTACATCGGCGCTTTAAAAATCGGCCAGAGGGCGAAGACGATTTATATAATTTGCCGGTAAGAAAGAAACGTCGTCGCGCCGTCTAGAGTGGCTCTGGCCTGTCTAGCTATAGACGAAGGTTTAGCTTGTGTCCCCCAGTAGCCATCAGTACCATGATGTGTTTTTTAAACGTTGAAGCAATAGGAAGTAGTAGATGATTCGCGGAAGTATTGTCGCCATGGTCACGCCCATGCACCAAGAGACCCAAGCGGTCGATTGGCAAGCGTTGAAGTACTTGGTTGATTGGCACATAGAGCAGGGTACCAACGGCATAGTTGCAGTGGGTACCACTGGCGAATCAGCGACTCTAAGTGTTGCTGAGCACGCCCAGGTTATTCGCGTTGTGGTAGAACAGGCCGCTGGCCGCGTGCCGATTATTGCTGGCACCGGAGCCAACTCCACCCGTGAAGCTATAGTCCTAACCCAAGCTGCGGCTGATTCAGGTGCCGATGCCTGCTTGCTGGTTACCCCTTATTACAATAAGCCGACTCAGGAAGGTCTTTATCTGCACCATAAAGCCATTGCGGAAGCTGTGGCTATAGATCAGATTTTGTATAACGTTCCTGGGCGCACTGCCTGTGATATGCAGCCCGAGACTGTGATGCGTTTGAGTGCGATTGAAAATATTGTCGGTATCAAAGAAGCCACAGGTGATCTTGAACGTGCTGCAGAGTTGATTGCTCAGCGTCCAGAGGGCTTTGCGATCTACTCTGGCGATGATGCCACAGCTCGAGAGTTAATATTGTTAGGCGGTGACGGTGATATCTCAGTAACCGCTAACGTGGCACCAAAATTAATGTCACAGATGTGTGCGGCAGCGCTTGCTGGAGATGCGGCTGCGGCTGCTGAGCTGGACAGCAAGCTCGAAGCGCTGCACCGTGACCTATTTGTCGAAGCCAATCCAATCCCGGTTAAGTGGGCAGTGGCTGAACTGGGTCTGCAGGAAAACGTCTTGCGACTGCCAATGACGACTTTGAGCGCAGAGCATCATGAGCTGGTTCGAGCCGCAATGAGCAGTGCTGACATTATATAAAGTTGTTTTAGACTTGATTTTAAATTGAATTGAAACTGATTTTTACCAAATTGATGGGTTGCCAATAACGATGAAACGATTGATTAGCGCACTGAATATAGTTGTTATTCTAAGTTTGACGGGCTGTGGTTGGTTGGGCTTGCGTGATCGCAGCGACGACTATCTGCTAGCTGAGGAAACAGCAGTGACTGTAGTGCCTCAGGGCATGGATAAAGCGGTTCTCGGGCAGATCTACGCAATCCCCCAAATTCCCGTAACCAGTGTTGAGTTGGTGGAGTTTGATGTACCTCGTCCACAACCGGCATCGGTCAATACCTTTGAGCAGTCGGTTAAAATTCAGACTCTCGAAGGGCGCCGCTGGGTGCTGATCAATGTTCCCCCCGGCGAAGTATGGCCTCGAGTGCGCAACGTGCTCAACCGCAGTGGCGTGCCAGCTGCGTTGGCTGACGGTTCTCAGGGTATTATCGAAACTGTTTGGGTCAAATTTAACTCCGATGAAGAAAACTCCCACCGCTTCCGCTTTCAGATCTCGCCCGGCGTGCAGTTAGACAGTGCTGAGATATCCGCGGTGCACAATCAGGCCGCTCGCTCCGAAGAGGATCAAGCCCAATGGCCAGAAGCCTCGGACGACGATCAGCGAGAACAAGACATGCTTTCTCTGCTAGCCAGTGATCTGGCTGCCAGTGCCGACTATGCATCCGTATCTTTACTGGCCCAAGACATTGGCGGCGACGCTAAGGTTGAGGTGGTGATTCCAGAAATTTCGGATCCCTTTATTCTGACGAAGCTAAGTTTCGATCGAACCTGGGCATCGATTCTCTACTCGGCGGATCGCGGTGGTTATGTCAGCGTTGATCAGAACCGTTCTGAGGGCGTCATCTACGTCAACTACACCCCTGAGACTTCAGAGGAACCTGGCTTCTTTGGTCGTCTGTTCAGCGGCAGTGATGACATTCTTGAAGTTAACTACCGTATCTTGGTGCAGACCGTCGGCGCCAACGTTGAGATTCGCATTGTTGGTGCTGAAGGGCAGGGCTTGAATAAAGCCGAAACCCTGCGCCTGCTGAAAATCCTGCGTAGCAACATGTCTTAATAGCCTTTTTACTTAGCTCTTGGCTGCAGGTCGCTGTCTAGAGCTTGTTATTAAATATTTGCTGGTAAAAGGTTTTCAACTCTATGCGTTTCGCATCTCTTGGCAGTGGTAGCAAAGGTAATTCGACTCTGGTCGAATGGCGCGATACCTGCCTGATGATCGATTGCGGGTTCTCTATCCGCGACACCACTCAAAGGTTGGCCAAGCTCGGCAAGACTCCAGACAATATAGATGCGATTTTGGTCACCCATGAGCACAGTGATCACTGGAAAGGGGTTGTGCCCCTAGCATCAAAGTTCGCTATAGACGTCTATGTCACTGCGGGCTGTGTGCGCAGTAAAAAAGCTAGCGGCAAAGACTACCCTTTCAAAATTATCGACAGTCATCAGGCGTTTCAGATCGGCGATCTCCAGGTAACCCCGGTTCCTGTACCCCATGATGCCCGAGAGCCTGTTCAGTTCCTGTTTAACAGTGATCAGCATCAACTTGGAATACTCACCGACGTGGGGTCCCTCACACCTCATATAGAGTCGGTGTATGGCAAATGCGACGGCTTGCTTATTGAAGCCAACCACGATCTCGATATGTTATACGCTGGTAGCTACCCCGAATTTCTAAAAGACCGGGTTGCAGGTCCCTGGGGCCATCTCAATAATCAGCAAACCGCCAGGCTATTGTCGGTTCTAGATCAGCAGCGTATGCAACAATTGGTGATTGGACATATCAGTGAAAAGAATAACAGCTTGGAAAAGGTGAAGGAGGCAGTTGAGGCGGTGATTTATGGCGGCGGCAACTTGCACTATGCCTGCCAGCAGCAGGGCTTTGACTGGCTGGAACTTAACTAGTAGCCGTTAACTAGTAGCTTTTAACTAGCTGGCTTTAGCTAACGGCTTTCGGCGACGGCTCTCAGTTGATATAGGGCAAGATTATGGCCGATTACCTAATCTGCTGATCAGGTTCTTTTGTAGGCATTTTAGTCTTGCTTTTTAGCTTAAGTAGTTAAATCCTCAGCAGTATATAAGCTTCCTATAAAACATTTTTTTAATCACTGCAATATCTATTTTGCTGTTTATCAAAACTATTTTTGGTTTTTTTCCACAGATAGCTGTTGTTTCTATGATTAATTTTACAAAACCCTCGTAAGCCATTGATTCTTGAGCAGTGAAACTATAAGTCATTGATTTTTATAGCTATTATTATATGGTCAAAAAATGATCAATCTAACAATTAGGCCCACTTATGGGGCCTTTAGTAGGCCCATATCCCATTTCATCCACAAAGTTATCCACAGGTTTTGTGGGTATCTTTTTTGCACCCTAATCGGGCATCAAACTAGGCTTCAGAATAATTTATTACAAACCGGTGCTGCAATCTTGGCATTCTTGAGCAATTCATCAAGGGCGGCTACATCGTTACAGTTGAGGGATGGGTTTTCAGAAAGATTGACCTGGCGCAACTCGCCTAGAAATAGTAGCGCCTTGATGTCAGTGAGCTGGTTGCTGTTTAGGTTAATTGTCTTAATCTGTGAAAAAAGCTCAATACCAGAGAGGTCTGTAATCCCGGCGAAACTACAGTTAAGTATCTCAAGTTGCTCCGGCTGAGTAATCTTTGCTTCTACTAAGGTGAGTTTGACGCAGTCAGCCAGAGCCGGATCAGCAATCTGGTAACCGCTATAAATCACCTTTGGCGTGTAGATCTGCTGCTGGTTTAGAGTTACGGCATAGCGATCGCATCCTGTTATTAGCAATAGGCTCAGAATAAGGCCCATGGTTGCGCATGTGGTTCGACTCTCGCTTAGGTTTTTTATTGAACTCGCGATAAAGGGAGGGAAGGCGAAAAGGCGATAGCTAGAAGACATATAACACTCCGGTGAGGGTACTTCAGGTGGGCTGCATAGGTTAGTTATTGATTGCTGCATTATAGGTGCCCGATTGTCCCGCTGTAACGCTATAATCGCTGCATTAAATCAATCCACTGGTTAAGTCAGTATCTCTGGCCTTAGCACCCTAATCTTGGGAAATATTTCATGCCTGCAGAGAGCCTCCCGATCATTCGCGTTGCCTACGAATCGAGTTTCTTGAAGCCTCAGGCCGAGGCGCTCGCGGAAAAGCTATCCATGCCTGTTCAGCTTGATACGGATGGCTATGACTACCTTCTTGAGTTTACCAAGCAGGGTTTGCTGCTGCGCCCATCTGCCGACAAAGGCCATGGATCAATTATCTGTGATTTTGCCGGTTCCGAGCACAGTCATCGTCGTCGACATGGCGGCGGCAATGGGCAGGCTATAGCGAAAGCTGTAGGGGTTTCCGGTAAGTTTGCCCCTCAGGTATTAGATCTTACCGCTGGACTGGGTGGTGATGGCTTTGTATTGGCTTCTCTGGGCTGCCGCGTATGCATGTTAGAGCGCAACCCCATTGTCCACAGCTTGCTTGCCGATGGTCTTAATCGCGGTATAGAGGCGGGACAGCAAGAGTTAGAGCAGGGCGACGATGAACTGGGCAGCGTTATCAGTCGGCTTACTCTGCTTGAAGGCAACGCCGCTAGCTATCTCAGCAACTTGGTAGGTCAATTGGTCGAGCTGGAGTCAGGGACACAAGAACTGACGCCGGTAGCATCAGAGTCGGTTACTGATGTATGGCGTCCAGATGTAGTCTATGTGGACCCGATGTTTCCGCTGCGTAAAAAATCCGCCAAGGTTAAGAAGCAGATGCAAGCTTTTCACGCCATTGTGGGAACTGATCCAGATGCCGACGATCTGCTGGCCAATGCCCTTGCAGTCGCAAAGTATCGCGTAGTGGTCAAGCGTCCCACTGGGGCCGGATTCTTGGCTGAGACTAAGCCGAATTACTCTCTCGAGGGAAAGTCCACGCGCTATGATATCTATGCGCTTAAGAAGCTTCCTATTTAAGGCCCCAATGCTTGTGCGACTCTCAGCCTCAGAACCCTAGCTCTCAGCGCCTTTTTAATACCATATAGTTGCCCAGAGCCACCAGTACAAAGCCCCCAGCGGCAAGCAGAGTCCACTGATAATCCTCAAACAGAGTCGATAGAATAATCGCCACAAAAGGAATAATCAGCGAAGTGTAACCAGCGCGACTTGGGCCTATATTGATCAATAGTTTCAGGTAGGCGCCAAAGGCCAGAATGGTGCCAAATACAGAAAGATAGATCAGCGAGAGACTGTATTCTAGGGTCGATCCGTAGGAAAACTTGGCACCGCTCACTAGGGCGATCAGCGTTAAAATCAACGTGCCATAGAGGATAGACCAAGCATTAATCGCCCAAACTGAGATGCCAGTATTGCCATTTCGGGTTGCCACAATATTGCCGAAAGAAGCAAAGACCACAGCAATAAATGCCAGGCCAAAACCGAGCAGGGCGTCATTGGCGTTAGACTTTTCATCAGAGAGCAAGGCGAACTCGGGGTAGAACAGCATGCAGATACCACTCAGGCCTACCAAACCTCCAACAACTGTTTGCAATGTCACTGGATGCTTTAAAAAGATCCTGCCATTAATGATATTGAAAAATACTAACAGTGAAAAAATCACCGCAACAAGGCCGCTGGGTAGATAGACCTCAGACCAATAGATAGTCCAGTAATTTAAACCAAACAAAAAGCAGCCCTGAGCCACCATAAAGCGGTGATCACGCAGGCTGATACCCAGCGGAATACGTTTAATCCGGCACCAGATAAAGAGCAGGCCCGATGCCAGGGCCATTCGATAAATCACTGATACCAGTGGATCAACTTCGCCTAGCTGATAGGTTATCGCCAGCCAGGTTGATCCCCATATCAGGATAGTTGCGAGATAGAGACCACTATTGACGGCGTTCATGATGCACTAGCCGCAGCCAGCTTCACGGCAGCAGCTTGCTTAAAATCGTCTGGTAGATTTCGGTGAGAGAATTGAGGCCATCAATATTGGTGTTTTCATCAATCTTATGGATACTTTCGTTCACTGGTCCAAGCTCGATTACCTGGACGCCCAATGGCGCGATAAAGCGGCCATCAGAGGTGCCGCCAGCCGTGGACAGCTCAGTCTCTAGACCGGTTACTTCGGCAATGCTCTCAACGGTAGCACTGACTAATTCTCCGCTGGACGTTAAGAACGGAAGGCCGCTGAGATGCCAGTTGGCCGAATACTTGACCTCATGATGATCGAGAATAGCCTCAGCCCGTTGAATAATTTGCTGCTCGGTCAATTCCGTTGAAAAACGGAAATTAAAGATCACCTGCAGTTCGCCGGGAATCACATTGGTCGCACCAGTGCCTGCTTGGATATTGGATATTTGGAAACTGGTGGCGGGGAAGAACTCATTGCCGTTATCCCATACTTCCCTCGCCAGAGCAGCCAGAGCCGGAGCGGCTCTATGCACTGGATTATCCGCCAGGTGAGGGTAGGCCACATGACCCTGCTGACCTTTCACTGTAAGTGTGCAACCGAGAGAACCACGGCGACCATTTTTAACCACATCGCCACATTTTGCGGTGCTAGAGGGCTCGCCAATTAGACACCATTCAGGTAACTGGTTGCGCTCTTTAAGCAAGTGAATCACTTTGATCGTGCCGTCGATGGCAATGCCTTCTTCATCGCTGGTGATCAAGAACGCGATACGGCCACTGTGGTTCGGATTGATTGCAACAAAACGCTCACAGGCCACAACCATGGCGGCCAGAGAGCCTTTCATATCCGCAGCGCCGCGGCCGACTATATGACCGTCGACTATGGTTGCGTCAAAAGGCGCTTGCTGCCAGTTTTGCTCCGGTCCTGTGGGCACAACGTCTGTGTGTCCGGCAAAGCAGAGGGTTGGACCTGATTCGCCGTGGACCGCCCAAAAATTGTCCACATCACCAAAGCGCAGGCGCTCAATTTTAAAGCCGATGGCACTGAGTCGCTCAATCATGACTTCCTGGCAGCCACAGTCATCTGGCGTCACTGAGCGACGACGAATCAGCTCCTGGGTAAGCAGTACGGTTTCTGATAGGTGCGAAGCCGGTATTTGAGAGCCTGGCAGTTCAGAAGTTGTTGATTGGGACATAAGAGGGACCTTTTATTTAGGCGCTCATTGTAAAGGGCAAATGCACGCTTCGCTATATCTGCAGAGCTGGATTCCGGTTAACATCGCGCTATTCATTATGTATTACCCATTCGATGACTCTGCGAGACCAGCTTGAGCAAAAATACAGTTGATAGAAATTTTGATGATCTGAGTGAGAAGTTTGCCCGCAAAGTCTATGGCGGCCTTAAAGGGGATATTCGCCTCGTGGTTATCTGGCGCGATCTACTGGCGGTGATGCCGCACCTTGAATCTCAAGCACCTCAGGCTGGGTTGCGGGTATTAGATATTGGCGGTGGCTTGGGGCAGTTGTCTGTGGCGTTGGCCAAGCTTGGGCATCAGGTGGTCTACAACGATCTCTCTCAGCAGATGCTTGAGGCGGCACAGAAGCTGGCGCAGGAAGCAGGGGTACTGGATAAAATCATCTGGTATCGGCAACCATACCAAACCCTTAAAAATGAAGGCCTAGGCCAATTTGATTTGGTGATGAGTCACGCACTGATTGAGTGGTTAGCTGAGCCAGAGTTATTGATTGCAAATCTGCAGGAATTTTTGACGCCCCAGGGGCGATTATCTCTAACCTTTTATAACCAGAATGCTCTGGTCTATCGCAATTTAATTCGCGGTAACTTTAATGTCTTGGAGGGAGAGTTTTCCGCTCACCCTAAGAGCCTCACACCTGGCGAACCACTGCAACCGGATGCTGTGCAGCAATGGGTCGAGCAGGCTGGGCTGGGGACGGATTACAGTGCCGGTATTAGAGTCTTTCATGACTACGTCACCACGCAGCGCGGTGGTCATGAAGATGCCAGTGCGGTTATAGATATGGAATTGCGTCACTCAGTGCAGGAACCGTTTAAATGGCTGGGACGCTATATTCACTTTATCTGCTCTGAGGCCCGATAAGCTGAGAGTAATAGACAGGGAGAATAAGATTCGCTAAGTGCCAAATTGGGGCATTAAAAAAGCTCCCACCTAATTACTAGGAGGGAGCCTTCGGAGTGGAGCTAGGAGTGGAGCTAGGAGTTAGGTAGACGTTAGTTTAAGTGTTGAGGGTCTGCTTGCGTGTCGCTATGCCGAATAACCCAAGGGCCATTGAGCCAAACAAAAACAGTGCACTGGGGATTGGTGTTGCAATTGGTGGCAGCACGGCAAAGAATTCTCTAGTGTTGCCGCCATCAGCTCCGCTGTAAACAACCATGGTGGTCGACCAGTCAAACTTCTTGTAGTCTTTGGCTCGATCTTTCAGTTCCTTGGCGGCGTCCTTATCATCCTCATTATCAAGCTTAGGCACCTCTGCGAATATATCCCAGATAACATAGTTTATCAGGGCATTATATTTTTTTGCGACAGTGCTGGGATCTTTAGAAGTATCTAACAGGCTAAACAGGCTAAACAGGTATCCGGCTTTGGCATATTTTTCCTCGCCATTGCGGCCACTGTTGTATTCCCCAGCACCAGCTTGAACAGCGGCATAGTCATTCACTGTGGCTGTCCAGGTACCTGTCATGCTGCTATTGGAGGTATTCACGGCAAGGCTGTTAGTGCCATCTACTGTTATTACGCTGAGCCCGGCATTGACTGAGTTATTCCCACTACCCTTAGTTTCAAGCGAGGTTGATGTGCCAGTACCCTGATAGCTGATGTCAACTGATGCGGCGATGGCTGCAGTGCTGATGAAAACGGTCAGTGCAACGCTAGTGATAGATAGACTTATGGTTTTTAAGTTGATGCCCATTTCGTTAAAGCTCCCTGTCAGCATCATGCCAACACTTATTGATTACGATTGTGGCGATTTTATGCTTTGCCCTAAGTACCGCAACTGGCTGGGTCGAATAGTGCGAACTGGTTAACATTATTAGTTGAACCAGGGTTGGTTAGAGGCGCGATATGGCTCTCAGGACGATCTTCAGCTTTCACGAATTAGCTGTGGGCACATTTAGTCAGACTGTTGCGTCGATCTAAGCTGCGTGGACCAGAGCTCAGCATAGCGGCCATTTTGCGCCAGCAATTGTGCGTGGGTTCCTTGCTCGACGATGGCACCCTGGTCGAGAACCACAATTCTGTCCGCATCAACAATGGTCGACAGACGATGGGCAATAACCAAACTGGTATGACCCTCGGCGATCTCTCGCAGAGCCGCTAATATAGAGCGCTCTGACTTACTGTCTAGTGACGAGGTAGCCTCATCAAATAGCAAAATTGGCGGCCGCTTAAGAATGGTTCTGGCGATGGCGACACGCTGCTTTTCGCCTCCGGATAGTTTTAAACCGCGCTCACCCACCATGGTGTCGACGCCATCTGGCAACTGCTTGATAAAGGCTTCGAGGTGGGCCATGCGGATTGCATTGTGAACCTCTTCATCGCTGGCCTCGGGCTTGCCGTAACGAATATTGTCAAAGATGCTGCTGTTAAACAGCACCGTATCCTGGGGGACTATACCTATGGCCCCGCGCAGGGACTGTTGGGTCACCGTGCGAATATCCTGGCCATCAATGGAAATGTTGCCCTGTGTGGGATCGTAAAAGCGGAATAATAGTTTTACCAGGGTCGATTTTCCTGCACCACTGGCGCCGACTATGGCGACCTTTTCACCTGGCTGGATTTCAAAGCTGATATTTTTCAGAATCTGCCGGTCTGGCTGATAGTCAAAGCAGACCTGGTCAAAGCGAATATGCCCCTTGCGGACGTTGAGCTGCGGCGCGGCTGGAGCATCTTGTACTTTGCTGCTCAGTTCCATCAGGGCAAACATGTGCTCGATATTGGCCATGGATCCTTTGATTTCCCGATAGACAAAACCGAGAAAGTTAAGCGGCATAAACAGCTGCATCATAAATGCGTTGATCAAGACAAAGTCGCCAATGGTCATGGCGCCCTCGGCCACTCGCTCGGCGGCTAGCCACATCATGGCGGTCATGGCGACAGTAATAATGAGTGCCTGACCTGCATTGAGCGAGAGTAGCGACAGGCGATTCTTGCGCCTTGCGGATTCCCAATCTGCTAGAGCATGGTCATAGAGGCGCGCCTCATACTCTTCATTGGTAAAGTATTTAACGGTTTCATAATTTAATAGGCTGTCGATAGATCTGGTGCTGGCAGCGGAGTCAGCTTTATTGGCTTCGCGGACAAACTGAGTGCGCCAGTCAGTGGTGATCATGGAAAAGAAAATATACAGGACCACAGAGGCCATGGTGATAGCGGCGAATTCGATGCCGTAGTTATAAAACAGCAAACCAATCACCAGACCGATTTCAATTAATGTGGGGGCAATATTGAACACAAAGAAGCGCATCAAAAAACTGATGCCACTGACGCCGCGCTCTATATCTCTGGCCAAACCACCGGTGCGGCGGTTGAGGTGAAAGTCTAGGTCTAGGCTGTGGACATGATTAAACACTTGCAGGCCAATACGACGCATAGCTCGTTCAGTTACACGACCAAAAACCGTATCGCGGATTTCTCCAAGAATGATCATGGAAAAGCGCGCAAAGCCATAGGCTAGCACCAGTCCGATGGGCACGGCTAACAGGTTAGGAATACTTGGGGCGCTGCCACCGCTAGCTCCGGGGCTCAGTGTGTCGACTATATCCTTGAGTAAAAAAGGGCCGTAGACACTGGCAGCTTTTGATAACACCAGACAGACAATGGCGATACCAATACGAACTTTGTATTCGAGTAGGTAGGGCCAGATGACCTGAAATAATTTCCAGTTAATTTTTTTTGCAGGATCAAAATCTTGCCTGTGACGCATAGGGGGCTCAGTATATTGGGGCTTTGGCTACAAGCTAGATTAGCTGATCTTTGGCGGCATTTATTTTAGCGGCAAGATAGTCGCTGCCACCGCGGTCTGGGTGCAGGCGCTGCATCAGTCGCTTGTGGGCTTTGCCAATATCTTCTTTAGAGGCACCGCTTTCTAGGCCCAAAATTTTCAGCGCTTCTTCATTGGATAAGTCAGAGTAGCTACTGGATGTGGAGTCCTGTTGCGATTGCTCATCACCGCCACGGCCGTTGCGGATTAGATAGGCCTGCATCAACACATAGGATTCACGGTCAGTGTCACGGAGGCTATCGCTAAGCTTTTTAGCGTCTTCAGTGCTCAGGTCAGAGAGGCGACGTCCGGCAAACTCGCCATCGAGCACTTCGCCATCCATTTGACGCGTTGCAAAGTTAACTTCAACCGCTAGAGACTTGGTGCGAAATTGCGAAGGGCTGGTTTTAAAGCGACTCAATATCTGCAGAAAAGGTAGGGCACGAAGACCCACTGCAAAGGTTCCTTTAAGCACTGGTACTAGCATTGCAAGGCCGGCCCCAAGCCAGTGCATACGTCCAGTTACGACCAGCATGACCGATGCGCCAAGCACCAACCAGAATGCGCTGCGCCATAAAAAAGCACGGCGTTTTTCCTGGGGTAGACGAGTTATGGTTGTCCACCAGTACCAGATTGAAAAGATGATCGCGACGAGTAACAGTAATCTAATCATAGTGCTCTTTAAAGTTGGAAATGAGAGTTGGAAATTGATAGTTGGCAAACAATAGTTGGAAATTAATAGTTGGTAAATACTAGTTCAGACTTTGGTTAACAATACCCTGTTATTGAAATCAGGGCCAATCGTTGTGATGTTACTAGTACGGCTACAAAAAAGCCCCAGATCTTTACAGAGTTGGGGCTTTTTTACGCTTGTCGAGCAAAGCTTACCGCGCTTTTAATACATCTCGTAGCTTGTCTGCCATCTTAGTCAGTGCGGTTTCAGTGGTCTCCCAATCAATACAGGCATCGGTCACTGATACGCCATAGTCCATATCATCTGGATTACTTGAAAGCTTCTGATTGCCAGCATTGATATTACTTTCCAGCATGACACCGATAATTGACTTGTTGCCTTCAACAATTTGGTTGGCAACATTGTCCAGTACCAGAGTTTGCAGATTGTGGTCTTTATTGGAATTGGCGTGACTGCAATCGACCATGATGTTGGCATCGATACCGGCAGCAAGCAGTTCCTGTTCGCAAATAGAGACGCTGACTGAATCATAGTTAGGCTTACCGTTGCCGCCGCGCAATACCACGTGAGCGTAGGGATTACCTTTGGTAGTCACAATCGAGACATTGCCGTCTGAGTTAATGCCAAGAAAACGGTGCGGGCTAGACACCGACTGCAGTGCATTAATGGCGACAGTTAAGCTGCCATCGGTGCCGTTTTTAAAACCAATCGAGCTCGACAGGCCAGAGGCCATCTCACGGTGAGTCTGTGATTCAGTGGTGCGGGCACCAATCGCCGACCAGGCAATCAGGTCCTGCAGGTACTGAGGCGAAATAGGATCCAGGGCTTCGGTAGCAGTGGGCAGGCCAATTTCTGAAATATCATGCAGCAGTTGACGACCAATATGCAGACCATCAGTAATTTTGAACGAGTCGTTCATAAACGGATCGTTGATCAAGCCTTTCCAACCAGTGGTGGTGCGGGGCTTTTCAAAATAGACGCGCATAACAATCAGCAGCGTATCGCCGACTTTTTCTTCCAGCGCTTTAAGTCTGTTGGCATAGTCATGGGCTGCTTTAAGGTCATGAATCGAACAGGGACCCACTACAACGATCACTCGGTGATCTTTGCGCTCGAGAATATTCTCGATGTTCTTTCGACCCTGAGAGATTACTTTGCGAGCAGCGTCGGATAGCGGGATTACACGCTTTAATTCTGCTGGGGTAATCAGAACCACTGGTGGTTCGATATTAATATTTTCTACAGCCTGTGAATCCATGCTCAAGTTCCTAACAAATGTGTTTTACAGAAGATCAGCCATTGTACTTAAATCTACTGGCTTTTGAAGGCTATTCGGCTTCTAGCTCAATAAACATAGGGATTTGGGGGAAATACAGCGCGCAGCGAACAGGATTTGTCTCCATGCTCCGGTAGAGCTTTGCGTAGTGGCCTAATTGGGCGCTGTAAGCCTTGGTTTGGCGCTGAATAAATTGCGCCTCAGGTTCGCCCTCGGCAGGTTGCGAAAGCTTGTAATCAATAATCCAGCGGGTGCCATCGTGGACGAAGGTCCTGTCGATTACCGAGGTGCCCAGATGTTCTCGATCACTGTATCTATAGCCTAGAGCTTGCTCGCACTCAGCCTGCTCATGATTTTGTAAAATCCAGCGGCCACGTTGATCGGCGAGCATGCTATTAACCGCTTCAATCAGGCTCTTTACCTCGTCCGGTCTGGCGAGCATGCCCAGTTCTTTAAGCTGCGCTCCCCAGGTTGCGGGCAGCTGCACGATACGCGACTCCGGCCACTGTTCCAGGCCCTCGTTGGCCAACTGTTTTAAGGTTCTGTGGAGCACTGTACCCATAGAGCGGGCGCGATTTGACAGGCTACTGTCGTTTTCACCGCTGGACTCGGCGGCGGTTTCCGGGGTGCCCAAATTGGCACTACTGTCTGGCCGTTGGGGAGTCTGAAACTCTTGGTCGAGGCGCCGAATATGACTCAGGCTGGGAACCTCTTTATTGCCATCATCCGTTGACTCAGTGACGCTTTGCTTGACTGAGTGGATGCCCAAGTCCAGCCCTGTCTCGATACTTTTCCAAATAGGCGTCAACAATGTGGTCTTGCCTGTAGGTTGCCACTGACCGTTTTTAAGTTGCTTTACCGCACCGCACAAATAGAGCCTGCGCACCGCACGAGTCGCTGCAACATAGAGCACTCTGGTGCTCTCGAGGCGAGTCTTGAGGCTGTCTTCGCGCTTTAGATAACGGTAGACGCTATCGTCTTCTTCATCGTGGGCGCCCAGCGGTGCCATGATCAGCGAAGATTCACTCTGCTCATCTATATGCTGCTGCCAGCGCAGAAGTTGCTTCTTGTCCGACCCGGAGCCACGGCTGAGACCGGGCAAAATCACATGGTCAAACTCCAAACCCTTGGCTTTGTGGATCGTCATTATTTGGATAACCGACTGCTTGCCAGCGCCATTCACTGAATCGGCCTCATCCGGAGAGGGAGCTGCATAGAGTTTGTCGACGGCCAGTTGAAAGCTGTTCCAATCACTGAGGGTTGCGCCGGTCTGCAAGCTCTCCAAGAGATCAAGATAGCTGCGGGCATCACTGAGATCAGCACTGTCTAGCAAGGTCGCTGGGCCACCCAAATCGATCCACAGCTGTTCGACGGTGGCGCGCAAATTAGCCCGGCCACGGTTTTGCCAAGCGCCTTCTAGCAGAGGAATAATACGTTTTAGGCTTTGCTTTCCATGTTGGCTAAGTGGCTGTCTTGGGCGTTCTGACGCGTCAGGCCTATTAAGCAATTCAATCAGTGGCGCCAAGATTGCATTATTTTGTTGGTAGCGATTGCCACTGTCGCTTTTAGCACTGTTGGCGACTACCAGCAAATCCCCGAGACTGAGTCCGCAGAAGGGGGCTCGCAGCACTGCAAGCCAAGCTATTTTATCCGCTGGCGAAAGCAGGGCGCGGGTTAAGGAGAGTAGATCAATCACCGGCATTCTGCTGGCCAGTGGCGTGATATCTATGGCCTGCCAGTAGAGTTTGGCTTCACGAAGTGCTGGAATAATACTGCGCAAATGGCCGCGTCCGCGAACTAGGATGGCGATAGATTCACCGGAATGATTATCCCGCAAATCAGTGCACAGATTTGCTATATAGTTGGCTTCATCAACTTTGTGGTCGTCGCCAGCAAAGCCCTGAAAATGAACGGCCTGAGCATCATCCGCTGCTTTAACTGCCACCGACGGAGAGTAGGGGATTGCACCGCGGCTGATATCGGCGCGGGCTGGAAAGGCTTCAGTAAAGGCGCTGTTAACCCATTCGATAATGCCTTCCTGAGAGCGAAAGTTAGAGCTCAGTGTCAGGGGTGTACATTGCACTGGCCCAACTGGATGGCGCTGAGCATTGAGAAATAGGCCAACATTGGCATTGCGAAAACCGTAGAGGGATTGCATGGCATCGCCAACCAAAAACAGCGTGCGACCATCATCTGGCTGCCAGCCACCAATTAGCTGTTCAAGTAAATTAATCTGTGCCGCGGAAGTGTCCTGAAACTCATCTACCAAAATATGCCGCAGCTGGTAGTCCAGGCGCAGGGTGATATCCGAGACCACGCCACCCTCTGTCTCAGGCTCCAACGCGTTTAAAGCGGCGAGGGTAATAGCAGGGTAGTCACACTGGCCCTGCTGCTGGAAAATAACATCTAGCTGCGCGGCTAACAGAGGCAGCAAAAAGCCCAGAGCATCGAGCATTTTTTGCTGGGCTTGATTGATCTCCGCGTCCGGCAGATGCATCACATTGGCGATCATTTCATTCAGTTCAGGGCGCTCGCGACACCAGTCCAGCAGCACCATAATCCGTGCCTTGACCTCTTTCTGATCGCTAGGGAAACCCTGCTTAACATTGATGGTTTTTCGTGGGTCACCACCTTTGGTCACCAGCAGACCGAGGATCAGTTTCCACTGGGCCACGCCATCGAGACCGATCTCGGGCAATTCACTAAAGCTTCCCAGCTCGCTGAGAGCGAAATTATCCTTGGGGGCAACATGCTGGGCGGCGAAATCGATCAGCTCGACAAACTCACCAGCAATAGGCATCAGGGCCTCATCCAGTTGCAGCAGGTTGTCTGCCACTACCTGTTCGATTACCTGTTGAAAATATTGGCTGTTTTTACCTGCATCGTAAATCAGCGGCAGCCACTGCTCGCGCTTGCCCAGTAACTCGGAGAGCAGGGTTTCACAGCGCGCCATATCATTGCCCGTGTGGGCCAGCAGAACGGCTAGCTGCTCCGCGACCGGTCCGGCTTCTTCGATTTTATCCAGCAGCACCCGGGCGGCGCTTTCATAGTGAATTTGGGGTTGTTCGCTGGGCTCTGGAATAGGACCAAACTTGGTTTCCAGGGCAAACTGACTGGCGATATAGCGACAGAAACCATCGATGGTTTGAATTCGCAGGCGGCCTGGCATGTCGAGGAGATTCCATCCCAGCTGTCGGTTACGCTCCACGGCTGCGGCGGCAAGGTCCCAGGTTTGGGCTTCATACTCATTCTCTGGTCGCGGGGTATACGCCGCCTGACGCAGGGCACTGTGAATCCGGCTAGCCATCTCGCGAGCGGCCTTGCGGGTAAAGGTAATGCTGAGAATTTCTTCCGGATTATCTACGGTGCAGAGCAGTCGCAATACACGCTGCGTGATTAGGCCGGTTTTTCCTGAGCCAGCTGGGGCTGAGACTATAAAGCTCTGAGAGGGATCCAGGGCCTGGCGGCGCTGCTGTAGATCGGCAATCTGAGTCATTGGCTCTGCTCCTCGGTAGTGCCGGCGCTGTTTTTAGAGCCCGCCACTTCGGCATTGATATCCGCTTCTTCAGACCAGCGATTTAACGGCAGCAGATAATCCTGATAGCCAAACTGAGTCTGGTCGTGAACCTCAACACTGGCATGGCCGCGAACAAACTCATCGGCGAGATTATTCAGCGCGCTCTGCCATTCATTAATCTGTTCTGCCCACTGCTGTGACAGGTCGCCATCTGGGCTCCGTTTTTCGCTGGCCAAGAACTTGCTGTCGGTGCTGCCAACAAACTTAATTTTGCCGCCTTTGATCTGAGCAAAGGCACAGCCATTGGCTCGCGGATTGCTGGCAAGAACATAGAGGGGTAACTGAGGATCCACTGGACGCGAACCGCTCCAACTGGACTCTTTTACCTCACCGGATTTGTAGTCAATAACCAGCAGCTTATCGCCGATTTTGTCCACCCGGTCGAGGCGCAGGTTTATCTCAAGATCGCCAAAGCGGACGCTGTTTTTACTTTCCAACTCGACCACCTCGAAGGGTGGGCGCAGTTTCTCTTCTTCCAGCCACTGAGCCAGGAGTTTCTCTAGACGCTGCTGCTCGAGCCCGCGAAAGCGGTCGCCGCGAAGGATCGGGTGGCGTGGCGCCCATTCTGTCAGAGTCTCACCTATGGTGGTTGTCAGCTGTTGCTCCAGCTGCTCCTGGCTCAGGGCCTGCAAGGTAGCAGAGCTTTTCCAGATACCCCAGAGGCGATAGAGAATTTCATGTAATAGGGAACCGCGATCCAGTGCCGACAAACCCTGAGTGGGTTCTTCAAGGGGCTCAGCTTTTAGTCGATGAGTGACAAAGGCATTAAAGGGACAGATGGATTGATTTCTTAGCAGAGTGCTGCCGCCGCGAATGGTTTCAAATTTCTTTTGGTAGGGAGGTGCTTGGTCAGCCAGCAGTTGGCACTGATAGTCCTGATAAAGCCATGGCGGATGGGCCTGGGGACTGTCAATTAATGGCTGGGGGCTAAGGGCAATATCAGTAATTAGCGGGCTTGGATCGAGCTGCTCTTCGCCGCGTAATTTGGGGTAGCTGACAATCAGTCGGCCACTGTTATTTTTGTATTCCTGCAATAGCTTGTTGGCGATATCCAGCTCTCGCTCTGGGAGGCTGTGGGGCATCTGATGCAGGCGTTGAAACTCTGCTGGCAGCAGTTGATTGATGGCCACAGAGGCGGGAAAGTTTTGGCTGTGCATATCGACAATCCACAGCTGATCAAAGCGCAGTCCGGAGCCTTCTAGTAACCCAAGGATCTGCAGCGGCGCATCGGCGGTCTGGGGATGAAACACAGAATCCTGAGCCAGCTGCTGTAAGTGTTTAAAGGCTGTGGAGAGGCCTACTTCAATACCTAGGTTGTCGAGGCCAGTGAACTGCTCCAGTAGTCGATTCCAGTGCTGGCGCTGTTGGTACTCGGGGCTGTTGAGCACGCGCTTACCGGGCCAGCCGAGATCGGTCAGGTAGCTGACAAAGAAGTCACCCCAGGCGGCAAAGCCCTGTTGGCTGTTGATCTGTCGGCGTTCGTAATCGCGCAGCGCCCGCAGGGGTTTGAGCGCGGCATCGCTGTCAGCTTCTTCTGTCGGTTCAGCCCCATGGGCCTGCTCATGTTCTTGTTCATTTTTAGGCGTCACCGCAGTAATAAATTGACTGAGACTGAAGTCAAAACGATTGCGTTTGCGCAGCTGTATTTCGCTGTCAGCGCGAAAGGTTAGGGGCAGCTGATCAAAGGCGGAGTAGGGCGAGTAAAGCAGGTGCAGCCATTCACTGAGTGGGCGTTTATCTTTTAATAGGCCAATCATTAGTAGAGCACTGTTGACCATGGGCGTGTCGCGCAGGGCGGTGCCAGCTGAGATGTTAGCAATGACCTCTGAGGTTTCCGTGTCTTTATTACTGCTGACAGTATTCAGCGCTTCATTCACCACCCGTGCGACGCGCTGCAGTGAGTTATTCAGCTCTGGCACCACAATACCAATGCGCTGCTGTGGATTGCTGTGTAATTCCTGAGCCGCCCAACTGGCCGCTAGGCGCAACTCTTGCTGGGAATCCTCGGCTTCAATACGCAGCACCTGATTGTCACTAGAGACTGAATCTATATTGGTGACCTGATGGCTGGCACTGGCAATCAGTGCAGCCTGTAGAGGCGGTGTTGATTGAAAACCATAAACCATGATTTCAGCTTCGGCGGGGAGGGCCGCAGAGTTAAAGCCCTGTTTCACCAGCTGCCAACTGCGCTGAGTCGTCAGCAGCTTATTGCGCCGCAGCAGTTCATCAAAGCGACCACACCAGCGTTTAAAATACTCTACTGAGGGGTTCTCTCCCGGTACCTGATCGGCGCTGAGATTCCAGCTCTCCAGTGTTTTTAAGGTGTCCCCAGCCAGCTTGACGAAATTAACCGGTTGTTCGAGCCCGTCATCGGCGATGGCCCGTTCCCAGTAATAACGGCTCTGTTGGGTGCCGACTATGGCCAGCCCGCGAACCAATTCGTGATTCTGATCTTGTAGCTCATCCCAGCAGGCTCTGAGCCAGTGATCCACGGAATAGACCCTTGGCTGTTTCCAGGCCGCACAGCTCTGAGTCGGGTCATCGCTGATCTGCTCGCCCCAGGCTTGAATGATCTTT
>Ga0307489_10000837_pt1 | contig 19575 bp, 37 predicted proteins | sample SB12metaG_FD_202247 | JGI IMG/M metagenome (GOLD analysis project Ga0307489, IMG submission 202247) | Sea-ice brine microbial communities from Beaufort Sea near Barrow, Alaska, United States - SB 1.2 | ecosystem: Environmental > Aquatic > Marine > Coastal | place: USA: Alaska | collected...
AGGGCCAGGAGCAGGGGGAGGAGAGAATCAAGGCGGCGGCGGCGGCAGCAGAGCCGGTGACGTTTCTGGCGGTGGCGGCGGTGATGGCAGCGTCTGGATCACTGATAACGGCGCGCTTCGGCTACTCACGCATGGATTCGGCCGCTTCGCACGCGCGTTCCTGGCAGGGGCTTACACTCGTCCACTTTTCAGCTCAACCTGAGCCGCTTCTGACACAAAATACACCCGAGACACCCCCTAATACCCCCTGACACACCCTACACACACCCTGGACAACCCCTGAATGAACCCCCTATGCCGCAGAAAGCGCCTAAGGTTGAGCCGAAAAGTGGACGAGTGTAAGCCCCTGGTTCCTGGTGTCGTCGCCGTCCGCGGCTGTGCGCGGCGGCGCCGCCGCCGCCGCGCGCGCCGCCTGGCGCACCGCCCCCGTATCCTCCCCCGAGCGCCGTCTGCTCGCTGCCGCGCTGCTCGAGATGCTGCCCGCGCTCGCCCCTTATGGTAGAGCGGTGCAGGCTCAACCGATCAAACCAGTGTTGAAAGCGCCCGGAAATAAGCGCTTGAAACTACAATGTGATATACTGCGTTCAAACTTTGCTGTCAAATTCAACTTGCGCCGCTACATTACGGCGCGCAAGCTGGCGAGGCCATGGAGCTCGCACGGTGGCTGCTGGTATGGACACGTAAAACATTATCCTCCAGCGTAACGTCATCGACACGCATTGAGAACCCTCGTTTATTGAGTGACGATTGAGTGACGTCGTATGACGTGGCGACCCATGACGTGGCGAGCAATAACTGCAAGCGCCCTAGGTGCTGGTAGAAGGTGACGATGAAGACGATGGGCGGGGCGGCAGCGCAGGCGCCGCGATGACGGCAGGGGCTTACACTGATCAACTTTTCAGCTCAACCTAAGCCGTTTTGGCCACACCTACCCGTGTCCCCCTGTCTAATAGACTGGGGGAAAACCATGCACCCAACGTATCCCACGGAATGTGCTTAGGTTGAGCTGAAAAGTGGACGAGTGTAAGCCCCGCAATGACGGCGGCGGCGGCGGAGGGCCTCACGGCGGGCATGATGCGCGCCGCCGCCGCGCTCGCCGCGCATCCCAACGCCGCCGCGTACTCCGCGCTGCGCCCGCTGCTCGACGACCACGGCGGGTACTGGCTCGAGACGAGCCCGGGGCCCGTTGCCGCCGACGTCTTCGGTGGCGGGGGTGGCGGCGGCGGCGGCGGCGGCGATGGTGGCGGCGGGGGTGGCGGCGGTGGCGGCGGTGGCGGCAATGGCGGCGGCGGCGGCAATGGCGGTGGCGGCGACGGCGCGTTGACGACGAGCGGTACCGCGTTGGCGGCGGCGGTTGCGTGCAGCGATGGCGGCGTGCCCTACCGGCGGCAGAAGCTGGACGGTCTGCGCGCCGAGATGTGCTACACGGAGCGTGCCATCGTGGCCCGCCTGTCGCAGCGCTCCGCCGTCAAGGCCGTCACCGTCACCATCCACGACGCCGGGCACGGCCTCACACTCCGGGCCCCTTTCCCACCGCCCCACGAGATCCTCATCGTCTTGTGTACACCTGTTAGGTCCGAGCAGGGGCCGGTAAAGTGACCCCAGAATTGACCAGTCAACAGACTGTAAAAGTACTTCAGGGTTTAGGGTTTAGGTCTTTGAGTTTTAGTTTCACGAGACGAACCCCCTAATACCTCCCTCATACCCCCCTACAATTAAAATACACCCCTCTTACCTGGTAAATTCTGGGGCCACTTTACGGGTCCTTACTCGGACCTACCAGCGCCCGGCGAGATCTTATCATATTGTGTACAGCTGTGCACTACGAGCAGACTGTCAGGTTGAGCTGACAATTATTTGGTGTAAGACCGTGACGGCGGGCGGTCGCTTCAGATCCGGCGGCTGACGATCTTCCGCGCCACGGTGGGCAACACGGAGATCGGGAGGCTGCGCGCCGACCGCTCGCTGTGGCACCGCGTGGCTACTGTGGAGCTCGCGCCTGGGCAGGGGGGACATTCAGACCCAGCACTCGACCGATGTTATGACAAAGTGCGTCAAAGTGTTACGATCATGTCTGATCCGAGCCTGTGATTGGTCCATGCTGTTTGCTTTTGCGTTTGCTCGTCACACGTTGACGCACTTTGTCATAGTTCGACGACTCCATCGCGCGTCTGCATGAGCATTCACCCTGAAGGTAAGTCATGCTCCGATCTGGGTTCGAGTGCTCGTTGTCAACGACCCTGCTGCCAGGGCGTCCGAGGCGGTGGTGGAGCTGCCTATCCCGCTGGTGTTCAGCGGCGCCATGGTAAGGCGATCCTGGCTGACCCATGTGAAACCCACGCTGAAAGCGCATGGAACTAAGCGCTTGAAGCTGAAATGTGATAAACTGCTTTCAATCTTTGCTTTCAATTGCTACTTGCGCCGCTACACCGTGGTCGAGTTTGCGGGGTTCCACGTGAACCTGCACGCGCGGGCGCAGGAGGTGCTACAGTGCCCAAGGCAGGCACTCAGATGATGCTCTTCACGTCATCCACCACATAGTGTACCGTGCTCGCCACGCCGTCCACCACATAGTGTACCAGTGCTTGTCTCGTCACGTCACGCCACTTACTGTATTTCATGGTCTCGTTTCCCAAGTTAGGTGACACCGTACGACGTGGGGATGGTTTGTAACTTGGCCCTAGCCCGCGGTGCAGCCGGCACGTGACGGACAAGCACGGGGTGTGCAGACACTGCCACGAGAACGCGCACCAGTGCAGACACTGCCGGAACATCAACTACGAGCACCTGGTCAGGCGGTGCAGGTTGACAGTATCAAAACCCGAGCTGAAAGCGCGCCTGGTTTCAGCGCCTGAAACCAAAATGTGATGAACCGCTTTCAAACTTTGCTCTCAACTTCAACTTGCGCCGCTACAACCTGGACGCGTTTCTGTGCAACGAGTGCGGGCACTCGCGGCACGCGCGAGTGGAGGTGAGCCTCACGGCGCGCCCCGCGTCCGGCCATCCGCGCGTCGCGTCGGAGGCAGGGGCTCACACTCGTCCACTTTTCGGCTCAATGTAAGCGCTTTATGTGGGATAAAGGGTTGTTCAGGGGCTGTTTACGGGTTGTTTGTCAGGTGTCACGGGGTATTAGAAGGTGTTCAGGGTGTATTTTGTGTCAGAAACGGCTCGGATTGAGCTGGAATGGACGAATGTAAGCCCCTGGTGGGAGGAAGACGTGGCGCGCGCCGTGGCGGAGCTGGAGGCGGAGAGCGCGGCGGCGGCCCGCGCACGCGAGGCGCTGGTGGTGGGGGCTGCCGGAGCTTGCTCGCCACGTCATCCAACGCTGGCAGATGGTGCTCGCCACGAGATTCGACGCACTTTGAAACCTCGTTTCTCGAATTATATGGCTTCCTGTGACGTGGAGAGCAATCGCCACGTCATCCGAGGCTGGCAGATGTTGCTTGCCACGTCACTCATCGCACTTTGAGACCTCGGTTCTCGACTTACATGGCATCCTATGACGTGGAGAGCAATCACCACGTCATCCGACGCTGGTAGATGTTGCTCGCCACGTATGCAACGCACTTTGAGACTTCGTTTCTCGACTGACATGGCATCCTATGACGTCTCTACTGGGCCCTACGTGGCGGCGCTGCGCAAGCCCTTACAGCGGCTGCTGGTGCGCGGCGGCGGGGATACCGACGACGGCGGCGACGAGGAGGACGCCGTGCTCGGCAGGGGCTTCCACTCGTCCACTTTTCAGCTCAATCCGAGCCGTTTCTGACACAACATACACCCTAAATACCCCCTAGCATACCCTGAGCCGTTTCTGACACAGAATACACCCTAAAGAACCCCTAGCATCCCTTGAGACCTCCTCAGCACTCCCTAAACAGCCCCTGAACGCACTCCTCATCCTACAGAAAGCGCTTACGTTGAGCCGAAAAGTGGACGAGTATAAGCCCCTGGTGCTCGGCCGCGGCGTGACCGCCACCGTGTCCTCCCCCGCCTCCGCCTCCACCAGCGTCGGCGTCACCACCGGCGGCGGCACGTCCGTGGTGAGCGTGGCGGGGGGCAGGGGCTTACACTCAACCACTTTTCGGCTCGACATAAGCACGTTTTGTGGGATACATCGGGTGCATGATTTTCCCCCAGTCTATTAGACAGGGGGACACGGGGTGGTGTGCTCAAAACGGCTTAGGTTGAACTGAACAGTGGACGAGTGTAAGCCCCTGGCGGGGGGCGCGCCCATCCGCGTCAGCCGCCGCGTCGCCGCCGTCGCCATGCTCTACGGCGACCGCTGCAAGGCAGGACGTTACCTTATGTTGACAGAGTGCGCCAAATGCTTAGACAATCAGTCTGACTCAGAGGTGCTCAGTCTGACTTAGTGCCTTCTCGACCAACCAACACGCTCCATTTGGACGACTTAGTACTACTTGTTGCTAAGTGTCTAAGTGGCTTCACGCACTTTGTCATACTTTTCCCATCTCAACTTGGGCATCTTTGAGGTGTTACGTGGGATACCGTCAGTGGGTTCAGGGACAAACTGCTCAACGTTGAGCTGGGCAAAGTACTCCGGTGAGGCTCTGGTACAAGGCGGCGCATGCGGAGGTGGCCGCGGCGGAGCGCCGGCGTCGCGAGATTCAGGCAGGGGCTTACACTCGTCCACATCTTTGCTCAACCTGAGCCGTTTTTGTCATTGAAACCAGCGAAGCACCCCACCACACGGGACAAAAAGTGCTCAAGTTGAGCTGAAAAATGGACAAGTGTAAGCCCCTGGATTCAGGCCGCGCTCGCCGACTACGCCGCGTTGCGCGCTTTCCTCGCTGGCGAGGAGGCAGGGGCTTACACTCGTCCACTTTTCGGCTCAACGTAAGTGCTTTGTGTGGGATAGGGGGTGCACTCGGGGGTTGTGTAGGTGGTGTTTACGGGGTGTTAGGGGTGCCTACGGTGTCTTTTTTGTCGGAAACGGCTCAGGTTGAGTTGAATAGCGGACGAGTGTAAGCCCCTGCGAGGGGGCTGCCGCCGCCGACAACGATGACACCGCGGCTGCCGACGCTGGCACGTTGCTACCGGTGGTGGCGCTGCTAGCCCCGACGACGAACTACGGGTGCTCCGCGGCGTTCATCGCGCAGGCACTTCCCGTCGCCGCCGCGCTGGCCGCCGCGGGCGAGGTGCAGCGCGTGGGGGCGGGCGCCGGCGAGGATCAGCTCATGCCGGCGCGTGTGATGGCCGCGCGGGGGCTGCCCGCCGCGCTGCTCTCGGTAAGGACCAGTGCATCATGTCAGCCACGTTGTCGACCTCACTACGGACTCTTGTTCTGTTCAGTAAAATGATGTCCTCTGATGCGCGGCGACGATGCTCGCCACATCATCCACCACATTATGGACAACTCAGGACCGGTCAAGACCACTCAGGACCGGTCAGGACCACTCAGGACCGGTCAGGACCACTCAGAACCACTCAGGACCACTCAGGACCGGTCACAACCACTCAGGACCACTCAGGACCACACTCAGGACCACTCAGGACCACTCAGGACCGGTCACAACCACTCAGGACCGGTCAGGACCACTCAGGACCGGTTAGGACCACTCAGGACCACTCAGGACCACTCAGGACCACTCAGGACCACTCAGGACCGGTCAGGACCGGTCAGGACCACTCAGGACCACTCTGGACCGGGCAGGACCACTCAGGACCGGTCAGGATCACTCAGGACCACTCAGGACCACTCAGGACCACACAGGACCGGTCAGGACCGGTCTGGACCACTCAGGACCGGTAAGGACCACTCAGGAACGGTCAGGACCACTCAGGACTATTCAGGGACCGGTCGGGACCACTCGGGACCGATCAGGACCATTCAAAACCAATCATGACCGGTCAGGACCAATCAGGATCGTGAGTCAAATGAGGTCCTTTGACGCGGCGATGACGCTGCGAGCATTGTTTTCTGGACCCTGGCTCCCGGGGGGTCTGGCCGCGTTGGGGCCTCCGCGGGTGCAAGCCGCGGCGCGAGCGCTCATAGTGGCGCTCGCCGCCGCGGCGCCGCCGCACGTGGGCTTGGACATCTGCGATGGGATCCGCGCGCGCGCCACCCAGGCATGCGGGTTATTGAGAACAAGCACTCGACCGACGGTGAATCAATGAATCGACGAGCGGAGTCCGCGAGTCTGTATGAGCATTCACTGAGCATTCACGCTTCCTCCTCCTCCTCCTCCTCCTCCTCCTCCTCCTCCTCCTCCTCCTCTCCCTTCACCTTGATGGTAAGTCATGCTCCGATATCGGTTGAGTGGTTGTTCACAATGACCCTCCTGTCAGGCGCTGGCACGGCACGGTGCGCCGGACGCCCTGGCCACGCTCGCCGACGACTGCCGGCTGCTCGCTAAGCTGGCGGCAGGGGCTTACACTCGTCCACTTCTCAGCTCAACATGAGCACTTTTTGTGAGAGCATCCAGTGGTACAGTAGCCTGTGACAACATCGATGGGTCATAACTCATCAAGAGCTGGACGCAAGTCGGCTCACTGACCAATATACCTTAGGTTGAGCTGAGAAGTTGACGAGTGTAAGCCCCTGGCTGGCGGATGCCGCCGTGCTTGACGCTGACGACGACGACAACGACGACGACGATAGCCTCGACGACTTTTTCGGTGCTGACGGCGGCGGCGGCGAATCATCAGGCGGCGATGACCGTGGAGGAGGAGGTGGTGGTTGTGATGGTGATGGTGATGTGATTGATGTTGACAGCCTTTTGCGGGACGATCTCGCAGGACTGGACCTCAACGGTAGCAACGGTGGTGGGCGCCCACCGTTGCCACCCGGTCGGAGCGACGGCGGAGGCGGCGGCGGCGGCGGCGACGGCGGCGGGGACGGCAGCGGCGGCGTTGGCGGTTCGCGTGGTCGGGTGGTCGGGGTTCTCCCGGTGGCGGTCCAGCTGCTGTTGGACCTGGCGTTCACGGCGATGGCGGCGGGCGGCGCGGGCAGCGGCGTGGTGTGCGAGGTGCTGCTGCTGCCGGCGCTGCGCCTCATGCGCTGGCCCACGTCGGACCCCGCCGTGTGCCGCGGGCCCATGGCAGGTCCTCACTGTTACATGTGTCCGTCTTATATTTCCATTCTAACGACAGAAAACCCTAAAGTAACCCCCCCGTTTCGACCCCCTGACTGTTTGCTCATAGCGCACCGGTGTACCCTCGTTTGCTGAGCTGAGTGATTGAATGACATCGTGTGACGCGGCGAGAGCTTTACTTTATTACCTGGCCCTCTGTGATGGCGCGTGCGCTCCTCGCCCTCGCCCGCCAGCCGCATTCCTTGTCGACGCCGCCCCCGCTCTCACTGACGCTCGCGACCAGCCGACCAGGCGGCGGCGGTGAGGCAGAGGACGGGTCGAGGAGCGTCGCGTTGGTCGCCGCTACGCTGCGTCTGGGCCGCAAGTGGCGTGACAACGCGGATGCCGCGGCAGGGCGGTGCAGGTTGCCAGTTTCAAAACCCGAATTGAAAGCGCCCACGATTTCAGCGCTTGAAACTACAATTTCATAAACTGCTTTCAGCGGTTGCTTTCAATTTGAGCTTGAGCCGCTACACCGTGGCGCGCCGCCGCCGCCGCGCCACTTTAGCCGGCTTCGGCTCTACACTCAGCGTCACGTTGGATGAAGCTACCGGCGTTTTTACTGCTGCCACTGGTGGTGCGAAGCGGTCCGCCGGAATTGCTGACCGGGATGATGTAGACGATGAGTTGTCGGCGGTCCGCGGCGCCGCGGCTTGGGCCATGGACCTACTGCTCGCGCCCGGGTCTGCCGCCGTCCGCTCGGTAGGGCAGTGCAGGTTGACAGTGCCACAACCCGTGTTGAAAGCGCCTATGGTTTCAGCGCTTGAAACTATAAGATGGTAAATTGCTTTCAACTGGTGCTTTCAAAGTCAACTTGCGCCGCTACAGCTCGGAAGCCGCGAGCTTAATTCGACACGTGGCGGCGGACGGCGAACGCCAGCGCTTCGCCGTGCTGGCTCGCCTGGTAGGGGGTGTATTGAGGACAAGCACTCGACCGACGTTGAATCGTTGAATCGTTGAATCCGACTGAAGTGTGTATGAGCATTCACCCTGAAGGGATGACAAAGTGCGTCAAACCACTTAGCAACCTAACGACTCAGCAACTTAACTGAGCAACTTAACTGAGCAACTTAACTGAGTCGTCCCGTTCGACCAACCAGAACTGTCCATTTCGAGGACTTAGCAGTCACAGTGACTAAGTCGCTCAGTGGTTTGACGCACCTTGTCATAGCCATGCTCCGATCTCGGTTGGAGTGCTTGTTGTCCATGACCCTCCTGCCCGGCCGCGGCGCTCCCTGCCGCGTGTAGCGCCGCCGCCGCCGCGTCGCCGCTCGCCGCCGTGACCCCGACCGCCGCCGCGGCCGCCGCCGTGGCTGGAGCCGCCGGCAGGGGCTTACACTCGTCCACATTTCAGCCCAACCTGAGCCATTTCTGACACAAGAACACACCCTGAACACCCGACCCCCCTGACACCGCCCAAACACGGGCTACACAACCCCTCCTCGCACCCCCTATCCCATGAAAAGCGCTCAAGTTGAGCTGAAAAGTGTGAACGAGTGTGAGCCCCTGCCCGCGGGCGCCGCCGTGGCCGACGAGTACTTCGACCTGCTCGCGTCCATGCTCCACGACGACCCCGTGGTAGGGCGGTGCAGGTTGGCCCTATGGAACCCACGTTGAAAGCTCCTGGAACGAAGGGTTGGAAACTAAAATATGATAAACTGCTTTCAATTTTGCTTCAATTTTGCTTTCAATTTCAACTTGCGCCGCTACACCGTGGCGCGGCGCTTCCTGGTGTGCCGCGGCGCCCTGGGAGTGTGTGTTGGTGAGCTGACGCACGAGGCAGGGGCTTACACTCGTCCACCTCTCAGCTCAACTTGAGCCGTGTCTGTCACAGGAAAACACCCTATTCACCCAAAACACCCCCTAACACCCCTGAAAACGGGCTACACAACCCCTGCGCGCAATCCCTATCCCATACAAAGCGCTCAAGTTGAGCTTAAAAGTGAACGAGTGTAAGCTCCTGGCACGAGGCAGCGCGGCTGCGAGCGGCGGAGCGCGGCGGCGCCGCGGACCATGACGCGGGCGCCGTGCTCGGTCGTCTGGCGGACCTGCTGACCCGCCTCGTCGAGGGCCGCGGCGCCGGCGCCGGCGGCGGCGGCGGCGGCGGCGACATCGGAGGCGAGGACGAGGAGGGCCGGGGTATTGCGGCGGTGTTGCTTCGCGAAGAGGGCGCGCTACCTGTAGGGCCTAGCAGATATAACCTACCACGAGTTAGTACCCGCCACGTCATCCAACGCATTCATAACCCTGGTTTCTTCATTTAACTGCCATTCATCACCCTCGTTTCTTCATTCAACTGCCATGCTTTGACGTGTTGGGTGCAATACCTGGCAGGCCCTAGCTCGCGGCGATTCTTCGCGCCGCGCTGGCGGCGAAGTCGCTGGTGGGTGCGCGGACCGTGGCGACGTCGGCGGCAGGGGCTTGCACTCGTCCACTTCTCAGCTCAACTTGAGCCGTGTCTGTCACAAGAAAACACCCTACATACCCTCAACACCCCCTAACACCCACGGGCAACACAACCCCTACGCGCACCCCCTATCTCATACAAAGCGCTCCAGTTGAGCTGAGAAGTGGACGAGTGTAAGCCCCTGGTCGGCGGCGGAGGCGGAGCTGTCGGCGCTGGTGGACCGCTGCGCTGCCGCGGACGCGACCGTGCACGCCGCGCTCGTCGCCGCCGCCGTCGCCGAGGCGCGCCGCACCGGGCCCGGGCAGGGGCTTACACTCGTCCACGTCTCGGCTCAACGTAAGCGCTTTCTGTGTGATACGGGGCGCATTTAGGAGCTGTTTAAAGGGTGTTTAGCAGGTGGCAGGGGGTGCTGGGGGGTGTTTAGGCTGTATTTTGTGTCAGAAAGGGCTCAGGTTGAGCTGAGAAGTGGACGAGTGTAAGCCCCTGGGCCCGGGCCTCTCGCCAGCACAAGCGGCGGCGGCGGCGGTGACGGCGGCGGCGATAACAGCGGCGGCGGCGGCCCGCCTCCGGCGCCCGCCGGCCACGTCCTGGCGGCGCTGGTGCGGCTCCTCCTCCCAGACGCCTCCACCGCCGAGGTCTCATACCCGCTGCGCTTAGTCAAGTCACCCACACAGGAGGCAGGGTCATGTGCAAACGCTCTCACTTCGTCATCCACGGTTTGTCAACCCTCGTTTCTTGAATTCAACGAACGACATCTTGTGATGTGGCGAGCATACGGCACAGCCCTGGGGGGGGGGGGCAAATGGGGATTTGGATTTGGGGCAAATGGGGATTTGGATTTGCTTGAGTTAATACACGGTCGCTCACATAATTGTAGTGTAGATCAGCCTCCCGTACACGGGAGGCTGACAAATCTATGGGCGAGGGTCTATTAACTCAACGATCGTGACCAGACTGCGCCGCGCGCCATCCCCATTTCCCCCCCCCACCAGAACTGCGTAGTTATTAACCTGGCCCTGGGTGGAGGAATTCATCCGCGGGCACATGACCAAGAACCCATACAGCAGCGCCGAGATTGACTGCGCCACGGTGCGCGATGTGAAGAACTTCATCTGCGCGGCGTTGGACATGCACGGCCTGTGCGACGACGACTACGGCATGGAGCTCCTCGTGGCCGGCCGCATCGTTGCGCTGGACTTGCCGATTGGGGCGGTGTACGAGCACGTGTGGCGGAAGGCGCTGACCGCCGGCGACGCCGCCGCGCGCGACGACGACGCGCAAAACGGCGGCCGCGGCGGGCTGCGGCACCACCTCGACGATGACGACGAAGACGGCGACGATTACGACGAAGACATTCGCGGCGGCGGCAGGGGCTTACACTCGTCCACTTTTCGGCTCAATGTAAGTCATTTTGGTCACACCTCCCCGTGTCCCCCAATCTAATAGACCGGGGGGAAATCATGCGCTTAAGCATCCCACAAAATGTGTGAACGTTGAGCTGAATAGTGGACGAGTGTAAGCCCCTGGGCGGCGGCGGCGGCGGCGGCGAGCGCGGCGCCGCGGGCTCTCCCATGGTAGAGACACCGACATAATGTTCGCCCCGTCCATCACCACCCGTCAAAACTTCGCAGATTTCCAGGGTACCTCAAATGGCGCCCAACGCTCTTCGAATCGGACGACTCGAGTAAATAGATGGTGAGATTTGACATACAATGGTATATATGGCGATTCGACCGTCTATCACTCAAGAATGGGCGACCGCCATTTGCGGCACCCTGGAAAGCTGCGTAGAACCCTGTCCTATGACGTGGAGAGCATCCGCAACCTATGACACGGAGAGCATTATTGTATTGGCCCTGTCCCACGGTGATAACGTACCGGCTGCAGGGGCTGGACGGCGAAGCGACGGAGGACATGGTAGGGCGGTGCAGATTGACTTTATCAAACCCACGCTGAAAGCGCCTGGACCCAAGCGCTTGAAACCGAAATATGATGAACCGGCTTCAAAATTTGCTTTCAGATTCAACCTGCGCCGCTACGACATGGTGGATAAGATCGAGGACGATGCGGAGGACGGGCAGGGGCTTACACTCGTTCCCGTTCCCGCTCAAGTTGAGCTTACCTTGCCCCTTTCCGCTAAACTTAAGCTTACTCTGTCCCCCGTATGCCCAAAATCAAGCCGTGTATGTGTCCCTAAGGTGCTCAGGTTGAGATTTAACGTGAGCGATGTGTCCCGAAGGTGCTCAAGTTGAGCTCTGAAGTGAGCGAGTGTAAGCCCCTGAGGACAGGGCGGACCCCGAGGAGGAGTTCGCAATCACCGCGCTCATCCGCGAGGGCGACGGGCTCGCCGCGCTGCTCTCCCTCGTGCCGCTGCTGTCCGACGCAGCGGAAGGAATGGGAGCAGCGGCGCCGGATGCGGTGCCTTCGTTGGGGTCGCTGACGGTCGGGCCTTCCAGCTGTGTCCCCTTCTCACGTTAGTGTGCACGGTTACACTGGTGCACCAAGCGCAAGCAGTCAAGTCGAGCTTGAATGGGAAGGAGCGGTCGGGCTATACCCTAAACCCTCAACCCTAAATCCTAAACCTAAACCCAAACCCTAAACCCCTGGCCTAAACCCTAAACCCTACATCTTAAACCCTAGATCCTAACCCTAACCATGAACCCTAAACCATAAACCCCGCGGGCCCTGGGTGACGGTGAGCCGCACAGAGACGGGCGCGCTGCTGATGCGGGTGCTGGGCGCCGCGGCGCAGCTCCGGTAGGGCCTGGGCCACTGCTCTTCCCTGCCTATGCACGCGTACACCGTTACACCATGAGCAAAACTATGAGCAAACACCCGGCCACGCGTTCCATGACTGTACATGAGTACATCCGTACACTGTGTCAGGGTACACCGCTACGATATGCGCGAACACCCGGCCACTCATTCCCTGACTGTATATGGGCACATCGGTACACTGTACACTATGCACAAGCAGCCAGGGAACACGTGTACGGCCCGGAGATCCGGCTGAACCGCCGCGCGCTGCTCGCCGCCGGCGCGCTGCCCGTGCTGCTGCGTGAGGCGTCGCGTATCTTCAGCGTCGACGAAGAGGCAGCACGGGAGCGCGGCAACGAGTTACTGCTGCTGGTGGAGCGGCTGCTGCAGGAGGAGGCGACGGCCGTGGAGGAACGTGCAGCGGCGAGGCCTGCCCATTTCTGTTCTTTTTCCCTTTTTTTCCGTCTTGTATTTCAAGTCTAACGATCAAATCCCTACAGTAAACCCGCCATTTAGACCTCCAGAGGGAGCACAACTGAAGCTTCCACGAGAAGACCCATCTCTCTTTCTCTATCTCTCTCACAACCAGTGTACCAGTGTTCCCGTACTCACTCGCCGCATCCTCCTCCCTAGCCTTACACTCGTTCCCATGTTATCTCACCCTGAGCTCTTCAGTCCCTAACACTTCACTATCGCCCAAATTGTACGTTGAAGATGCTGCGAGTTGAGCCACCACAAGGATGAGTGTCGGACCCTGCGTAGCGGCTGCGGTGTCGCCGCCGGAGCGCCCGGCGCCCGGCGGCCTGTCGCGCTCGTTGTCCATGCAGGCGATGGCGTCCGAGGCAGGGGCTTACACTCGTCCACTTTTCAGCTCAACCTGAGCCTTTTCTGACACAAAATGCACCCTTAATACTCCCCAAGATCCCAAACACCCCATAAATAATCCCTAAATGCACCCCCTATCTAACAAAAAGCGCTTACGTTGAGCCGAAAAGTGGACGAGTGTAAGCCCCTGGTCTGAGGCGGCGTCCGAGGAGGCGGGCCCGGGGCTCGGGGCAGGGGCTTCCACTCGTCTACTTCTCAGCTCAACCTGAGCCGTTTCTATCAAATACATCTAAACACCCCCTAAACACCCCCAAAATATCCCTTAGATACCCCCTAAACACCCCCTCACCACGCCCTAACACTCCATGAAGCCCTATACATACCCACTTAACGCCCCATAAACACCTCCTATATCACAAAATGCGCTCGAGTTCAGCCGAAAGGTGGATGAGTGAGTGTAAGCCCCTGGCTCGGGGCACTGCCCACCATCGCTGTCGCAGCAGCCACGCACGCCTGTGACGACACGGCGGCATCCAGCAGCGGCGGCGACGGCGGCGGCGGCGACGGTGCGACTGGTGGTATCGACACCGACGCCGACGCCGCCGCGCAAGTGCGGGTGTTTCTGGTGAAGCTGGCGGAGTTGACCTCAGCGGCAGGGGCTTACACTCGTCCACTTTTTGGCTCAACATAAGCACTTTCTGTGGGATAGGGAATGCATGTAGGGGTTGTTTAGGGGGTGTGTATGGGGTGTTAGGGGGAGTGCAGGGTGCATTTTGTGTCTGAAACGGCTCAGGTTGAGCTGGAAAGTGGACAAGTGCAAGCCCCTGCTCGGCGGGCACGAGGCGCGCCGCCGACACGCTGGCGCGGGTGCTGCCGCGGCTCGCGGCGGGCGACGCCGCGGCGACGGAGGAATTAGCCGGACACGTCGCCGCGTCCGCCGCGCGCCTGCCCAACCTCGATAAGGTGAGGCAACGAGATACGACGCAGTCCTTGTGCCTAACTAAACGCCAGTGTCTGATATCTAATGATCTCTCCGAGTGCGACTACTGACGCGCCTTGAGACGTTGTTGGCGTGGCTGTTTAAATGACTGAGGGATGCTCGGTGATCTGACCACGTGCCTCTACTGATGTGCTGTGTGGCCCTCCGATGAGCTGACGGCGGGCCTGCCGGGCGCCGACGCGCTATCGTTGGAGCTGCACTGCTGCGCGCTGGTGACGGAGGGCATCCCCGCGGACGGCACGGGCAGGGGCTTACACTCGTCCACTTCTCAGCTCACCCTGAGCCACTTCTGACACAAAATACACCCTGAACACCCCCCGAAAGCCCCTCAGCACCTCCTAAACACCCCCAGAACAACCCCTGCATGCACCCCCTATCCCACAGAATGCGCTTAAGTTGAGCCGACAAGAGGACGAGTGTAAGCCCCTGAGCACGGGCGCGCGGCTCAAGTCGCGGCTGCTGGCGCGCGGCGCGCTGGCGGCAGGGCATTGACACTCGTCCCCTGATTGTTTGTTCATTATACCCCGGTGCACCCGTAGACACCAGGGCTTGAAAGTCCCCATAGAGACAGGGAGTGACTGACGAGCGAATGACTGACGGAGTGAGTGACGGAGTGAATGGTTTGGGAGTGAATGTCGCCTTGAGATAAAACGGAGTGAATGATTACGGAGTGAATGTCGCCTCGAGATAAAACGGATTGAATGACTAGCCATTCTTTTCCGCGGCCTGAAAATCGGAGTGATTGCACAGGGAGTGAATGATCCGAAAACGCCTGAATTTGCCCAAATATACATAAAATCGCGCAAAATCGCCCAAAATCGGGCCTGCGGCCACATGTAGGCAGCGTGACTAACTCAACACCAAATTTGGCGAGTGAATGACTGTGGAGTGAATGTTGCTTTGCAATGAAAAGGAGTGAGTGATTGAGGAGTGAATGTGGCTTGAGGATGAAAGGGAGTGAGTGATTGAGGAGTGAATGTGGCTTGAGGTTGAAAGGGAGTCAGTGAATTGCGGTATTCACTCCCATTCACTCCCCATTCATTCATTCCTTGACAGGGGACTTTCAAGCCCTGGTAGACACTCGTCCCGTCCTCCTCCCTGGCCTGGCCACTCGTACCCTGGCTATTGCTCGTGTTGCACCGGTGGTTTTGTACACACTCGCCGCATCCTCTTTCCCTGGCCTGGGCACTAGTGCCCCCTGAATGTTTGCTCACAGCGCATCTACACACACTCGCCGCGGGCCAGGGAACACTGTCATCCATGATGAAACAGCCAGGGTTGAGCCACTGCGGGAACCAGCGGAGGCCCTGCCTGGCGGCGGTGACGGGGTACCTGCTGGACGTGGCATTTGCGGCGGCGGGGGCGCTGGAGCGAGACAAGGCCAGCGACGCGTGGGCGGCGGCGTGCGCCAGGCCGGCGCTGCCGCCCGCGCTCGCCACCTTGCAGGGGCTCGTCAAGTCACACCCCGCGGCGGCAGCAGCGGCGGCGAGTTCCACCGCCACCAGCGGCGGCGGCGGCGGCGGCGGGTCGCTGTTGCAACTGCTGCACGCGCTGGAGTCCACGACGGAGCACGGCATCGGGTCGCTCTCGGAGAACGCGCTCACGGCGCTGGAGTCCTCCGACGCCGCTGCCGCCGACGCCATCGCGGTTGGGCCTGGAGAACAAACATTGCTCGCCAAGTCATCGACACGCATTTGGAACCCTCGTCTCTTGAATGATATGGCACCCTGTGACGCGGCGAGCAATAGGCCGATTACGGTATATCGCTTCCCGCGCCGAGCGCTGACGCTTTGCCCGCAACTCTGTATGGGCATTCAACCTGACGCCCGCTTTCCCGCGCGGAGCGCTGACGCTTTGCCCGCAACTCTGTATGGGCATTTCATCCAGGCGATGTACCGAAATCGGCCAATTCCTGCCAGGCGGCCCTACATTGTGGAGCTGCGGCGCGCCACCAAGGCAGGGGCTTACACTTGTCCACTCTTCGGCTCAACTTGAGCGCTTTGTATTCGATAGGGGGTGCACGCAGGGGTTGTGTAGCCCGTCTTAACGGGGGGTTAGGGGGAGTTTAGGGTGTGTAGGATGTTTTATTGTGTCAGACACGGCTCAAGTTGAGCTGAGAAGTGGACAAGTGTAAGCCCCTGCACCAAGGCGGTGAGCATGCAGAAGGCGATGGAGCGGCGCGAGCGCATGCTCCACGAGATGGGGCTCAAGCGCCTTAGCCCCATCCCGCCCGGCGCTGCCGCCTCCCCCGGCAGGGGCTTACACTCGTTCCCATTTCCGCTCAACTTGAGCTGACTTTGCCCCTTTCCGCTCAACTCAAGCGTACTTTGTCCCCCATAGAACTCAACTTTACCCGTGGATGTGTCCCGAAGGTGCTCAAGTTGAGCTCTATCGTGAGCGATGTGTCCTGAAGGTCCTCAAAGTTGAGCTCTGAAGTGAGCGAGTGTAAGCCCCTGTCCCCCGGCAGCCCCAGCCCCAGCCCCAGCCCGGGCGCCGGCGGCAGCGGTTTCCTCTCCGGCGCCAGCCCTATGAGCCCCAGCGCAATGCCCGCCGGGTCCTGGCCTAGTCCTGGCCACGACATCCTCACCGTCGCGGTGAGGCTGCGCGCACATAGACGCAGCCCTCTTCAGTGTGTCTGACCGAATGCCTGTGTGTGGTGTTTGGTGATGTTACCACGTGCCACTAGTAATGTTTGATGATGCTTTGCTGCGCGTATGACAGAATAACTGTGTGCAATGTTCTCGGTGATGGCGAAAGCCTGGTGCCTCTCTATGCACGCGAAACCGTCTCTCTCTCTGTTCTCGGTGATCTGACCACGTGCAACTACTGATGTGGGTCCGTACCTGGCGGTGTCGCCCAGCTCCATGGCCGGGTTCGAGGCAGGGGCTTACACTCGTCCACATCTCAGCTCAACTTGAGCCGTGTCTGGCACAATAAAACACCCTACACACCCTAAAACACCCCCTCACACCCCCTTAACACGGGCTACACATCCCCTATATGCACCCCCTATCCCACAAAGAGCGCTCAAGTTGAGCTGAGAAGTGAACGAGTGTAAGCCCCTGGTTCGAGGACATTGCGGATGAGGCAGACGATGACCCGCTGGTGTGCCGCGTCTGCCGCGAGGGCTACCGGCAGGGGCTTGCACACGTCCACTCATCAGCTATACCTGAGCCGTTTTCATCACTCAAACCACCCAATACACCCAACGTATCCCACAGAAAGTGCTCACGTCAAGCCGAAAAGTGGACGAGTGTAAGCCCCTCGGTACCGGCTGCGACCGCGCGAGATGATGGGGGTGTACTGCTTTTGCAAGCGAGTGGACGGCGCTATGGCAGCGGGCGGTGGCGCGCTCGGTAGGGCGGTGCATGTTGACCCTATCAAACCCATGTTGAAACCGCCCCTGACTAAGCGCTTGAAACTAAAATCGGATGTGTTTTTTTCAACTTTTGCTTTCAAAATCAACTTGCGCCGCTGCAGCTCGGCGTGGGGACGTCCAGCGTGAGCCACTTCCACGCCATCCACCTGGTAGGGCGGCGTAGGTTGAACCGATGAAACACATGTTGAAAGAGTCTGGAACTAAGCGCTTGAACCATAATATGATGAAACGCTCTCAAACTTTGCGTTCAAGTTGCGGCGCTACAACCTGGCGTGCCACGCGGCGGCGCGTCGCGCCGACATCGCGCTGCGCACGCCCAAGCGCGAGTGGGAGGGTGCCGCGCTGCGCAACAGCGAGACGCTCTGCAACAACCTGTTGCCTATTCTCGGCGCGCGTGTCACAGAGGCAGGGACTGGTCTATACCACTCCCCCAGGTCATCCACCGCATAGTGTACGGGTGCTCGCCGCATAACCAAACTCATTGTCAACCCTGGCGAGTCACGGGACATCCTGTGACTTAGTGACGTCGGTGAGTCTACTCGTCCTGACCCCCTCTACTTCAGAAAACGGGGATTACACTACACTCCGTCCGACCGCGGTCGGACATTTTCAATGGCTGCTTGAGTGTCATTAGGATTCAGTCCGAACCAAATCAACCATTCGGGTAGGCGATCCGTGTACACAGACTATTTGCCTGTGAGAACAGTCGATATTTGTGTACCCGGTACACAGCCAGGCGGCAGACGCGCGACTGCCCCGAATGCGTGCGGTGGAGGCGCCCCCGACTATGCGCCCGGGTACGAGTGCGCGGTTTGGCAGAGTAGGAGTGCTGGGGCACTCGCCGGATCAGTCCCAGTGGCGTGCCGCCCGCCGCGTGTGCCGAGGGACGCTGTCTCGCCGCGATGTTGCGGGTGTTTTACCGAAACACCGCCTGAAGGTCCGAACACGCGGACAGGGCGGCGCCCCGACGATAAGCGGTGGGCAAATGGCGGCGCCCTACCAGCGTATACGCATCAGGGACTCTCCGAAGCGGTTTCTACGGCGGTACATCCACCGTGTGAGCCATGAGCCGTCCCCAGCAATGGTGCGACGCGTGTGAGGAAATATGATTTGCGCGCTCCGATTGTACACGGATCGAGGAGGGCTCCGTATGGGCAAAACACCATTTGGTTCGGACTGAATCCTTAAACCCTCGAAATTGGTCACATAAGTTTCATGTGATTTACCCCTCAATTTCTTAAGGTGATGGTGTCGGACCGTGTAGGTTTAGTTCGCGCGGCCCTGCGGCGAGGCCGGGTACGCGCAGGCGCTGGAGGGGTGGTGGGAGAACGTGGCTGCGGTCGGTCGGCCGGAGCCCACGTCCGCGCGCCTGCGCCTCGCGCTCGGCAGGGGCTTACACTCGTTCCGATTCCAGCTCAACTTGAGCTCTCTTTGTGCCCCATGTAACGGAACTTGACCCATGAATGTGTCCCGAGTGTGCTCAAGTTGAGCCCTAACGTGAACGAGTGTAAGCCCCTGGCGCTCGGCGACGCCGTCATGCTGCTGGGGCGGTTCGCCACGGGCGCGAGCTTCAGCACGGACTGCCACGGTAGCGCGGTGCAGGTTGACTCTATGAAACCGACGTTGAAAGCGCCTGGATCCAAGCTCTTGAAACTGAAAGATGATGAACTGCTTTCAAGCTTTGTTTTCATTTTCAACTTGCGCCGCTACAGCACGGCGGCGGGCGCGAGAGCAACATGCGCGCGCTGCCCTTCCTGCTGCAGCTCGCCGCGCACGAGCTCGAGCGGAATCAGTCCACGGCGTCGGGCGCAAGCGGGGGTGGAGCGGTGATCACGACGTACCACGCGGGGGAGGCCAAGAAGGCACTGGAGGAGCTGTTGCGCGGCGGCGACGGCGGCGGCGACGACGCGGCGGCGGCGGCGGCGGCGGGCCCGGCGCTGCCCGCGGCACTTGTGTTGTCGCTGCTGGTGACGCCGCGCTCGGAGTGGGTGCGCGTGCGGCGCGTGGCGCTGCGTGCCGCGGTCATCCACTGCGCGCGCGAGGGCACCGGGCAGGGGCGTACACTCGTTCCCAATTCAGCTCAACTTGAGCGCTTTTCATGGGATAGGGGGTGTAC
>Ga0307489_10000838_pt1 | contig 19558 bp, 34 predicted proteins | sample SB12metaG_FD_202247 | JGI IMG/M metagenome (GOLD analysis project Ga0307489, IMG submission 202247) | Sea-ice brine microbial communities from Beaufort Sea near Barrow, Alaska, United States - SB 1.2 | ecosystem: Environmental > Aquatic > Marine > Coastal | place: USA: Alaska | collected...
GTCGCGACGCTTTCCACCACGCGTTGGTCCAGGCCAAGAACGTCGCGATAGTACCGGCCAGGACGTCGCCCTGCCCCCCGCAGCGGCGCAGTGAGCCACCGAGCAGGGGCTTACAATCCTCCACTTTTTGGCTCAACGTAAGCATTTTTGTTGTGGGACACGTTGGGTGTTGAGTGGTTTCAGGGTGACTTCAGGGTGACCAAGACAGCGATGTCGAGCTGAGAAGCGGACGAGTGGAAGCCCCTGCCCACGACGTCACACCGCCGCGTCTCCATCCGACCCGCCTCCGCCGCCGCTGCTGCCTTTATTCCAACCGCTTCCGCCCTCGCCGCCGCCCCCACCGATACTGCCGCTGCACCTAGCACACCACCGCCACCGCCCCCACCATCGCCGCTGCCCGCGCTGCCGCCGCCGCCAGCACCCCCGACGGTTTGCAGGGATTCGACGCCGCCGCCGCCGCTGCCGCCACCGCAGATGAGATCGACGTTTCCTTTCCTCACAATCATGACGCCCCCCAGCGCCTCCAATTATGGACTGATGGATAGTGATCGCCACGTCAGTAAACGCAATGTAATCTCTCGTCTCTCGAGGTAAATGGATTCCCATGACGTGGCAAGAACAATCCATCAATCCCTGAATCAAATTGAATGTGAAGACTGGCGAGCACTATCAACCGGTCTCCACCTCTGATATCCCCCGTACCAATGCCTCCTCCGCCGCCGCGTCGCCCCCCTCCGGCACCCTCTCTTCCAGCCGCTGCACAGGGCCTGGCACATGTCGCTCGCCACGTCATAGGATGCAATTTGACTGAAGATGCAAGGGTTCAAAATGCGTGCCGACGACTGGACGGACAGATGTTGCTTGCTCGCCGATATTGCTTGCTCGCCAAGTCGTAACATGCCATTAAGATTAAGTCAGGAGGGTTCAAAATGAGCTGGATGACGTGGCGCGCGTTGGATGACGTGACATGGCGTGTGATTTATGGCAGGCTCTACCATTGCAGCCCCGTCGCCGCGGCCAGTCGGCGCAGCTCGTTGACGTTGGGCGTCAGCACCGCCTTCATGTAGCGGCGCAAGTTGAAAATGAAAGCAAAGTTTGAAAGCGGTTCATCATGCTTCAGCTTCAAGCACATTGCTCCAGGCACTTTCAGCGTGGGTTTCATAGGGTCAGCCTGCACCACCGTACCTTGGAGTACCCGTGCACCAGGCTCAGATCAGAGCACACCAGCGCCAGCCCGTCGCCAGGGTCTCACACTCGTTCCCTTACCTGCTCAACTTCAGCTCATTCCAGGATAGCTACCAGTGGTTTAAGGGGAAACCGGGTCACATTAAGATGGAAACAGGACCAGAGTGAGATAAAACGACGAAGGCTGGTCATGTAAAGTACCTAAGGTATTGTACGTAAGTAAAGGGACAATGTGACATGAAAAGGCCCCGCCCGTCGGCATCCAGCACCAGTGGCAGCTCCTCTACCCGCGCAAGTCTTATGATTTCACTCACGGCGGCAGCCATCACGGGGTCGCGACCCAGCACCTAGGGACGAGCAGATACGGCTCGTCTCGTCATCCACCGCTATACTTGTCGCCCCTAAATAAGCCTACGCAGCACTAGCCCCTAAACTAGCATGAACTAGCCTAGTTTAAACCCCCTTATTTTACTTGCCCACGGTAGACCCCAATACTAACCCGCTAAACCACTAACCATTAGCCCCTAAACTAGCTTATACTAGCTTAGTTCACCCCCCTTGTCGCCAGCACTACCTTAGTTCAACAAGCATATCCACCGCACATGTAACCTGCTGGTGTCCCGCGGCGTGGTGGGGCCTGGTGGTTGTTGCTCGCCACGTCATTCACACGCATTTTGAGCCCTCGTTTCTCGAGGTAGAGGGCAGCCTATGACGTGGCGAGCACTATCTGCAAAGCCCTACCAGTCCCGGGCCGATCACCAACGCGTCGAGGCGGGTGAGCCACTTCGCTACCTCGCCCGCGGCGGCGGCGGCTGCTCGGGCGCCTGCCTCCGCAGCTCGGGCGTCCGCCTTCTCTGCCACCTTCGCCTTCATCGCCGTTCACCAGGGCCGTGTCACCCGCTCCCTGAGTGTTTGATCATAGTGTACCGGTGTGCCCGTACACACTCGCCGCATCCCAGGGTACAATACTCATAGTACACTCTGAGCGGTCAGTCAGTTGCCAGCTGTAGACAACGGAGCGAGTAGCAACGGGCCTGTGGCCCCGCCTTGACGTACGCCGCTTCGAACTCGTCCATCTCTGGGTCGTCCCCGACGTTCAACAGGCTGAGTTGGCGAAACGCGTCGTCCACGTCATAAGACCAGGCAGACATAACTCGCCACGTCACAGTATGCCATTTAAGTCAAGGAACGAGGCTTCACAATGGGTTGGATGACGTGGCGGGCAGTATCTGGCAGGCCCTACCACGTCGCGGGACTCCACCAGGTACGGGTGTACTATGAGCTCGGGCGAATAAGCCTCGAAGTAGGGCCTGGCAGATATTGCTCGACACGTCATAGGATGCCATTTCACTCAAGGAAAAGAGTGTTAAAAAAGTGTTGTTAAAAAGTGTTGGTTGACGTGGCAAGCAAGATTTGCCGTGCCTTAATGACTTGCGCGGCGCCCCTGGCGCAGAAGACGTGCGCGAGGTCCGCGCCGACGCGCATCGCGGACATCGCGGCGAAGTAGGGCGCACCTGTGTACAGGGCCCGGGACCTCAACAGGCAACGACATTGTGGTACTCGTACTCGTACGGTGAAGGCACCCTCCCAAGAATAAAAATACAAGTTGCACTGACGACCAAACTGACAGGGTACGGTCAGCTCGCAGGGCGGGCGGCAGCGTCAGTGGTGTACGGGTGCATTATCTTCACACGGTCGGGGGACGGAGCGCGAACTTCAGGCCCCGCCCGTGTACTCCTGGCAGCCGCCCACGACGCCGATCCTCCCGGCCTGGCCTTTGTGTTTGGATGGAGACAGGGATGGAACGATAGAGTGTAGGGAGGTTGGGAGCGCGGCCGCGGCGGCGGCGGCGGCGGCGGCGGGTGCGGGTGGTTCGGCGCCGGACGATGAGGTCGCCATCGCGCGGGGGTTGGGCGCCTGGCGGCGACGCAGCGCGAGCGCGTGGGGGTGCGGGTGGGAGTGCTGGCGGTAAAAAGGTGCCGACAGGACCGCCTTGGCGGAGGAGATGTCTCTTCCGAGGAAACTGTGAGTGAAACGGCTGCGGCAGCGGGCAGCGACGTTGGCAGCGGCGGCGGAGGATGAGGGGGTGCGGTGACGCGCTATGGATACGCAGGTTCGGGCGCCCGCGGCGAGCATCAAACCCGGGTCACCGGCGCCGTGGTGTGAGCCCTTCCGCGTGCTGAGGTGAGAGGATGTGCAGGAACACGAACTCGAAAAAACATTTGAAAGATGTTGAATGGGAGTCAAAATACCACGTGTCGGTTGGACGGGCCCGTCGGCGCGGCGGGAAGGCTGAGGCCGCGGCCGGTCACTTCACACTTTCCCACACCCTCGGGAAGCCGCGCTGACAACGCCCCCGCCCGCAGCCTCGCCGCGCGGATCCGACTCCCTCATCTACGGCGTCGCCTTCGCTACGATCGGCCAGTCGCATAATCGTTCGACCAAGCGCCAAGCGATTGTCGTCGAAGCGTTATCGCAGCGAAAGTGGGGAGACGGATTCTGACACAGTGCAGCAGCGAGAGCTGGGGAAGTGCGAAAAGCATGGGGGCGGGGGAGGTGCAGGAGCATCCGCCGGCGGCGGCGGCGGCGGGGGCGAGGTCTCCGCCGGCTCCCGTGGGGCCGCGGGTGTTCGAAGAGTGGCCAGGGAACGACGTGAGTCCCCGAACAGGCCCCCGTACTCGCACGAAAGACAAATACCCTGCACTCTGCATTGCAAAAGTTGGCACGAAATATACGCTGCCAGAATTCTCTGCTGGAGTGATTGCCGCCCCTCTGAACCGCGATGCGCTGCTTCGTATCCGCTCTAGCCAGCCTGACCCTAACCCTAACCCTAACACTCCGCTCGGCTCAGCACCACGTTCCCGCCCGCCCTCCGTGCATCGCCCGAGCAAGCTGTGGCCCTAGCCTCTCCCCCACAGCTCCGTTTCAAAAGTGCCACTACTGCTCCAGCTCGACAAATTCCTTCCATGCAGCGCGGCCCCAATCTCCAATGGTCTGTTATGCACGGCGCGGCCGTAACATCCTCGGGGACGTTGCAGCCGTGCCTTCGATCGGAGTATACACGGATATTATAACGCGGTGACCATCTCTGGGTCGACGGCATTCATCTCTTTGTCCTGTAACTGAATTGCCTGGCTCCCAGACACACGGCTGACAGGGTGCCCGCCCCCCTCAAAAGTCACCTCAATATTAACGTGGACCTAACATCCTTATCAAATCAAACCTGACCCCACGCGCGCAGAGATTCTACTGCGATGGGCGATGCATCACCGGCCCAACCCCGCAGAACCTGGTCGGCACCGCACTCGTCGTTCTCATCCCCAGCGTCGTGTTCAACATCTTCGTCGTCCCCGACGTGGCAGGGCCTTGCTTGAATACATTTCATCAGCTCAACCTGACTGATGACTGTTTGCTCATTGTTTACCAGTGTACCCGTCAGGGATGAGTGGCCAGGCCAGGGATGTCCAGGGTTGAGGATGCGGCGAGTGTGTACGGGTTTACCGGTACAATATGATCAAACATTTAGGGACGAGTGGCCAGGCCAGGGAGGTGGATGAAGTGAGTGTGACGGGTACACTACGTAGGCACCTTCAAAGGTAGTTTTCAATGAGAAAATGGTCAAGTTGAGCTGGGATATACATTTAGGGACGACCTTGTTTCTAGGCATCCACATACTCGGTGGCCATTATGGCAGTGAGCATCCTCTGGCCGGTGTGGTGCCTGGGCAATCTCATCTCGACAGGCACGACGGACCCGGGGATTCTGGTGCGGTTGCCGCCCCCGCCGGCGACGGCGGATGGGCGCCCGCGCCCGCGCTACCGAGAGGCAGAGCCTCACCTAAATACGTTTAGCTCAGAGTGAACCTGACTGTTCGCTTGACTTGAGTGTACCTTGGAGGTTATAAATGTGATAACTCAAGTGGTTTCGGGGACAAACTGCTTAACTCCCTTTTAGAGAAAACTCTTAGGTCACGGCCCTAATCGGCAACAAGCTGGGCGGTGGCGGCGGCAGTGGTGTGATGGGGTACTTTGAGCAAACAGTCAGTACCTAGGTCACGACTCTGCTTCGAGGAGCAGCTGGAGAACGGTCGGTCGGTCACCGTCAAGTGGAACGACACGTGTAACTTCTACCAGCCGCCCAGGGTAGGGTCCATTCTCCAGTGATTGTAACAATGCACCGTCACTTTGCACCGTCACTATGCACTGTCACCATGCACCGTCACTTCGCACCGGTGACATGTGTGGGGTGTTGACGATTTACCACCACACAAGGGGTTGTTTACCATCACTTGGGGGTTTTCACCAACACACAAAGGGCACAGGGGTTTCACACAGGGGATTGTTTACAACCTCACAAGCTCGCATTAATGTGGTCAGGTGACCAAGCAATCTGTGTTTGCTGGTTCCCACCCTACCCGCAGGCGCACCACTGCTCGGTGGACAACGACTGCATCGACCGCTTCGACCACCACTGCCCGTGGGTCGGCACCACCATCGGGCGCCGCAACTACCGCACTTTCATCGGCTTCGTGTTTGGCACCACCATCCTGTGCGTGTAGGGCCTGTTGTCGTCCTGACTCCTGACTGTTCACCAACAGTGCACCGGTACATGTTCACCTCCTCAAAGGCCCCGTGTGACAAAGTGCGTCTGAGTATTACGATCAAAGCAAAGCACGTAATACTCTGACGCACTTTCTCGTATCATCCTTGCTATATGCTCATAGTCCACCTGTAAGCATTATCCTCCTCCTCCTCCTCCTCCTCCTCCTCCTCCTCCTCCTCCTCCTCCTCAACCTAATCTCCTATACCCAAGGCCCGGTATTCCATCCACGTCAGCATACAGTATGTGAGTTTTTCACCTCACACGATGCCAATTCCTCAAAGAGCTCTGTTTTGTTTAAAATGGTCCTTTCCAGCCGGTACGTGATGGCGATTTGCGCGCTGCAGATTACCATTAAGGCCGACAAGATAAAGGATGAGAACGCCTTGTCGGGCAGTGAGGATGAGAACCCCACGCTCTCTGCCATGGGTGGGGCTGGTCGCCTGCACACCACGTCATCCAGCACATAGTGTACTACCTGAGTACTGGGGCTCGCCACGTCATTCACCACACAGTATACCGTCGCCACATAATTCACCTCATAGTGTACCGGTGGCGCCACGTCATCCACCACGTAGTGTACCGGTGGTCGCCACGTCATGCACCACATAGTATGCCGGTGCTCGCCACTTTATTCACCACATAGTGTGACGGTGTCGCCACGTCATCCACCACATGGTGCACAGGTGCTCGCCACGTCATCCACCACAAAGCGTACAGGTGCTCGCCACGTCATAGGCTAGGATGCATAGGATGACACTCAATGCAATAAATGAGGGTATATCACGAGGTGGATGACGTGGCGAGCATCGGTGCACTCTGTGGTGGATGACGTGGCGAGCATTGTCCGTCTGTCTCTGTCTATGGGGAAGTGTCCGGCGGCGCTGGTGGTGATGGGCGTCTCGTTCATCGCTTTTTGGTTCGTGGCAGGGGGGTGATTGGGAACAAGCACCCGACCGACATTGAATCTCTTCCTTCTCCTTCACGCGTCTGTATGAGCCGGGCGTTATTGACAACAAGCACTCGACCGACGTTGAATATTCTCCTCCTCCTCCGCGCTTCTGTATGAGCGTTCACTCTCAAGGTAAAGTCATTATCCGATGTCGGTTGAGTGTTTGTTCTCAACGACCCTCCTGCGTGGCGGTGCTCAGCGTGTTCCACAGTTACCTGATCATCACCAACCAGACCACGTACGAGAACTTCCGCGACGGTGAGGCGCGCGACTTTGAGTCCCCCAGCCTGCCACGTCAATCTCCACATTGTAGATGCTCGGTTTATTCGTCAGCTCCCTGATTTTTGCCAGCCTGCGACCTGGCAAAAAGCAGGGAATCAAGGGCCCTACACCGACTCCCCCTGCCGCGTCATCACCACGTTACATTTCAGACCCTCGTTTACTAAAGTTTAAGTGCCATGGTGTGACCCTGCTCGGCGGTTTCAGCTGGGATGAGAACCCGTACAACAAGGGGTGCTTTGGGAACTGCTGGGATGTGTTGATCGCGCCGGCGCCAGCGAGCCGATTTAGATTTAGGGCGAGCGCTTCGGAGCAGCCGGAGCCCATCGAGCTGACGGAGGTGGGGCTGACTGTTTGCTCGTAGTGCACCGGTACACATCACATCCTCGTCTGTCTCTCAGACCCGTTTTAGGCCCGATGCCGTCTGACTGTTTGATCATAGTGCATGGGTACACATTCACCTCATCCTTCTAAGGCCCGGTGAGATAATAGGACCGGTGCTTATCTGACTGTTTGCTCTTAGTGTACCGGGCCTTAGCACGAGGTGGCGGTGGTGACGCCGCAGCCGCAGTCTGCATCGCTGCCGCCGGGGCGGGCGGTGCCGCGGACACAGACGCCGTCGCCGCCGCCGCACGCGCACGCGGCGCCGACACCCACGCCGCCGCACGCGCCGCCGCAAGCGCCCCCGTCGTCGCCGACGCCGAACGCGCCGCCGTCGCCGCCGCACGCGCCGCCGTCGCCGTCGACGCCATCGCCGACTAGCAGCAGTCGGGGTGGAGACGGCGACGCGGGGGGATTCGGCAGGGCCTCGCAGATATTGCTCGCCAAGTCTTCGGATACCTTTCAACCCTAGAAACGAGACCAAAGAGAATCCGTGTTGATGACGTGATGGGCAATGGGCCTGGCGAACACAGCTCGCTAGGTGAGAGGGTGCGGTTTAACTCGATAAAGAAGGGTTGAAGATGCGTTGGATGACGTGGCGAGTTACATCTGCCAGCTCGGTATTCGCATCAAGAGGCATCCTATGACGTGGCGAGCAGTGTCTGCCAGGCCCTTGGGATCGGCGACAAGGAGGGCAGCAACAAAGGCGGCGTGACGCACAATGGCGACGACGGCGGCGACGCGTCGAATGAGGTGCACTTGGATGACGGCAGCGAGGGCGAGAGCGGGTTCAGAATGCCGTCATCCAGCGACGGCGGCGAGAGCGGGTACGACGGCGGTAGGGACTCATGGATACTGCTCGCCACGTCATCAAACGCATTTTGAACTCGCGTTTCTTGAGTGAAACAGCCTTCTATGACGTGGCAACTTGAGTTAAACAGCATCCTATGACGTGGCGAGCACTATCCGTCAGTACCCGTCACGTCATTAAACGCATTTTGAACCCTGTTTTCTTGAGTCAGACAGCAGCTTATGACTCGGCGACTTGAGTTGAACAGCATCCTGTGACGTGGCGAGCACTATCCATTATTACTCGCCACGTCATCAAACGCATTTTGAACCCTCGTTTCCTGAGCTGAATGACATCCTGTGACGTGGCGAGCGCTATCTATATCAGGCCCTAGTCAGTGGCGAGGAGCGCGGCGAGCGCCACGCCAACGGGGTCAGCGGGGCGCCGGGCGCCGCCAGCTAGTAGAGCATCGAGCTGTCATACTGTAGCCTTGCGGTTGTGCACGTATGACAGCGATTCCATTTTTTTTAACCATCGACAGTATCAAAAACGTCGACAAAATCGCAACGTTTTAACGCTCAAAACCAGCGGGATGCCCACAAAGAAGACGCGCTCCTGCCGGCAAGAGGCTTGCACTCTCCCCGGACCGCGCGTAGCCGCACTGCCGCCGCCGCCGGGGACTTGTGAATGGCACAGAGTGAGGAAACGAACGAGAAAATGAGACAATTTGGCGGTAGATGTAGACGGTGCAAGCGATGGACGCGAGTCGGTGGGCGCCGGGAAAGGAGGAACGGTGACGAACGGCAAAGCGTTGAGAGGGAATTGACAGCTTGAGGTAGTGCGGGCGGGCTCTGACACTTGAGTGTCCAGTGAATGTACAATGAATGGCACGTACTTTTGGTAAATGACGTAAGAAACGTTTCACGTAAAACACGTCCCTAATTTATTTTAGTGACGCGTGAAGGGCAATTCCGAGAGACGGCACACTGCCCGACGCTGACGCTGGGCGGGCGCGGCGGAGCCTCGTGAAGTGCGTCCGCTTCCGAGGCGCTGACGCTGACGGCCTCGCGTTGCGCGTGCCCGTGGTGCATTCGTCCTGTCGCGGTGTGTTGAGGGCTTTTATTTTTCTCTTTCGCGAGGCAAGGGTGCCGTCCAATACTTAAAATACGCCTCCCACTCAATCTGGGAAGCTGGCTCTGCGCAAGGCAGTCGGCGGACACTCAGCGCAGCCGGGTTGAGAGCGCAGGGGCAGGGTCCCCTGACTGCAAGCAGGTAGTCTGAGAAGCCGTTCTCTGTTGGTGGAGCGTGGACGGAGCATTGAGGTAGACCAACTGGAACGTTCGGGGGTGACGTTCGGGCCACAACTCCAGCAGCGGCATGCTGTTCCCACCGCCCCCGCCGCTCCCCCCCGACTCGCCGCCGCCGCCGGAGTCCCCCGCCATACCGCACCTCATCATGGGCAGCCTCAAGTACACCGTCGAGTTCAACATCGCGCTCACCATCCCGCTGGTCCTTATCTTTTTCTTCTTTCGCCTTGGTAGGGGCCGGCATATGTTGCTCGCCACGTCATAGGTCGCCAACTCTCCTCACTGGCCTCCTCCTCCTCCTCCTCCTGCTCTTCACTCGCCTCCTCCTCCTCACTCGACTCTCCTCCTTCTCACTCACCCCTTCCTCTTCACTCGCCGCCTCCTCCTCCTCACTCGACTCTCCTCCTCTTCACTTGCCTCCTCCTCACTCGCCTCCTCCTCCTCACTCCTGCTCCTCGTTAGCCTCCGACTCAAGAAACGAGGGTTCAAAATGCGTTGGTTGACGCGGTGGGCCCTACACCTCGGCGAATACAAAAGCGTCAGCGCGAGCCTCGGAGGTGGGCGGTGGCAGCGAAGCTCCGGGAATGTGTGGAGCTTCTTCACGGGGCGGCGTATGCGGCAGCTGATGGCGGTGTGGGGGGCGTCAGGCGATGAGGCAAGGATCACGCTCAAGTCCACTCGTCATTGAACCGTTCATACTCTCTCGCCAGCGCTGACTCGGCGTGGACGTGCTCCTCAGCTTCTTCCCTCTGCCGTGCTCTACCAGGGCGGCGTGTTTGTTGTGCGTGATGTGATGTGAATTATGTATGGTGATGTGTGATTACATCTGCGATGCTGGGCGTGATGTGTGCAATGCGTCGTATGTTGTGGGACTCTGTGATGAGGTGACGGCGAGGTGCGGGGCGGACGCGCGGGACTACCTAGTGGTGCAGCGCCTCATCCTGGTGGCGGTGGCCATCGCCGCGGTGCCGGGGCTGTGCGTGCTCCTACCCATCGCCATCCACCTGGGCAGCGACGGGAAGTTCGGCCAGAACGAGTTCGCGCACACCACGGTGCACCACATCCCCAACCAGTCGCCTTATCTGTGGCAGGGCCCCGGCACCCCTGCCTGTTTGCTCATAGTGTACCAGTGCTCGCCACGTCATCCATTACAAATTGTACCAGTGCACCACATTCTCAACCAGTCCCCTTACCTGTGGGTGGCATGCAGATACTGCCCGCACGTCATTCGACGCACTTGCCCGACACGTCATCCAATGCACTTGCCTGCCACGTCGCATGATCCCGTTCAACTCAGGAAACGAGGCTTCAAAATGCCTGTCGATATCGTGGTAAGCAACGTTCGCCGGGCCGTCACAGCTGGGCGGTTGTTTTCACCTCCGCCGTGGCGGTGTGTGCGGTGGAAACCATTGCGGACGAGGTGCAGCAGACGCTGGTGCGCATGCGGTACGCTCGTGCGGAGTTGATGGCGTCGGTGGCGGGGGTCACGGCAGGGCTCGATGGATGATGACTATGAGTTTCCCACGTGCCACGTCATCTGCCGCATAGAAAACGAGGGTTTACACAGTCAGGTGATGCCCGATGAGGTGGAGGAGTCAACATGCCATATGTCGTGATGAGGACTGGTACACTATTGGTATGAGGTGAATGACGTGGTGAGCATCGGTACGCTATCGGTACGAAATCTCAATATATTCATCGGACCATGCGTGACGGTGCTGCTGCGGCGGCTGCCGGGGTCGGTGACAGGTGCGCCCAGGGCGCTAGAGGCGGCGCTGGAGGCTCACTACCCTGGGTAGAGCTCGCCACATCATACGTTGCCATTTACCTCAAGACACGAGGCTTCAAACGCGTATAGACGACGTGGTGACGCTTGTAATTCATGTGGTGGTTACTTATGCTTCTCCCTACCCAATGGCGGGTTCATGCTGTGGTGGTTCCGAGGGACGGGCATGAGGCCCGGCTGCGTCGGCGCGCGGCGCAGGCCAGGCTGCGGCTGCGGGTGTGGCTTGCCAGATCTTACCCGCCACCATGTGATCGATATTGCCCGCCATGTCATCGACAATCGTTTCTAGCCCTCGTTTATGTCTGGAGTTAAGCGGGATCCCACAACGTGGCGAGCAATATCTGCCAGGTATTAGCTGCGGGCCGCACGGCGCCGCGCTGCGAGGGAGGCCGCGCGGGGCAGCAGCGGGGAACTCGACGGACAGGGGAGTGGAGAGGGCGGCGCGGCGGTGGTGGCGGCGGGTGCGGCGGTGGCGGCAGGGCCTTGCACGCAGTACTAACTGTTCGCCCATTGTGCACGAGCACACCACTGCCATCTATTAGCAGCTCACAGATAGCAGGCAGTACCGAGTTTGCTCAGTATGTGCACGAATACACCTCTACCGCCTATTAGGAGCTCGAACATACTTAAACTCAGTATCGGGTCTGGTATCGAAGGTATGTAATCGAATCCCGTTCAACCAATCAGAACTGTCCATTTCGAAAATGCCCCCGACCGACTCACCAACAGTCCTACCGGGTCTCAATCCGTGAGTAAATTGACCCTCGATTCCGAGGAGATCAGAGGGACTAGTCCCTCCGACACTGAGTTTAAGTTGAGCTGGAAACGGAACTTATGTCAGGCCCTGGGTGGCGGCAGCGGCGGGTGTGTCGGCGGCAGCAGCGGCGGCCACAGCGGCGAAAGCAGTAGCCGCCGCCGAGGATGAGCTGGTGCAGTTCCGGCGCCGCGGCGAGCCCCCGCCCGCCCCGGGCTGCGCCTTCGTGGTCTTTAAGGATCCCTTGACGGCGCGCCGGGCAGGGCCTACACTAACTTGTTTTTTCAGCTGGCACGTGCGTATCGTTCAGGTGTTTTTAGGATGCGTTTACCTCCATCTAGCTTCAGAATTGGTGAATATGTCAATGAAAGAGGGATGACTCGACTGGTTTCAGGGACAGACGTCTTAAAGTAATACTTTAGGTCACGGCCCTGCTGCCGGGCGCTGGCAGCGCTCAAGCCGACATGGCGCGGCGCTGCCATAGCATGCCTGCGCTGGATGCTGCCCTACCGCGCTGCCTACGCGCTTGGCCCTGGGTTCAAAGCGGATGGCGGCGCCGCAGCAGCGGAGGCGGCGGCCGCAGCAGCGGCGAGTTCGTCCAGCGTCGAAAGAAGGTCGTCCGGGGGCGCTTCGGCGGCCTTGGGCGCGTTAGCGAGGCGCGAAGCTGCCACCGCTGCCGCATCGACTTCAGCAGCATCCTCGTCCTCGCTATCCTCGTCATCGCAGAACGCCGCAGCGATTCTCTTGGCCGCGGTCCGCCCCGGCCCCGACGGCATCCCAGTGGCCACGGCGCTGGCGATCGGCGCTGGGGTACACGCGTGGCGCGCCGACCACGCCCCGCCGCCCTCCGGCGTCCTCTGGGACAACGTGGTATGGAAGCACGCACCGCACACATTTACACCACTTCCCTAACCGAATACGTCCTCTTCGGTGTCGTTGGTGTGTGTGACACAATGTACGCACCAAATAAGCCCTCGTCGTTGTCATTGTGATTACCGGTAAACCACACGTTGTCCAGTTTGAGATGCCCGGGTACATTATGCGTTGTCCAGTGTGTGTGTTGTATCGGTACACTGTGCGTTGTCATGTGTGTGACGCACTGGTGCACTACTCGTTCTATTACCTTCCACGGTGGGGAATACATGTGTGTGATGTGTACCGGTACACTATGCGTCATGTACCCTACAACCTGGGGGTATCGGGCGCCTCCCGCCTGTTGCGCCAGCTCATGGTCAACGGTGGCGTGCTGCTGGGCCTGATATTTGTGTCATCGCCGCTGGCCATGATGTCCATGGTCAACGATGTGGTAGGACCTGGCATATTGACGATACTGCCCGCCGCGTCTTCGACACGCGCGTTGTACCCTCGCTTCTTGAGTTAAACTGGCATTTTTTATGTGGCGAGCAAGAGATTGGTCTGCCCGGCACGTGACCGCCACGTCATCGACACGCATTTCAACCATCGTATGTTGAGTGACATGGCAACCCATGACGTGGCGAGCAATGTCTACCATGCCCACTGCCCCGTCGCCCGCCATGTCATCGACACGCATTTTTAACTCTCGTTTATTGAATGGTATCCTATGACGGGGCGAGTATTATCTGCGGAGTATTCAACCCTCGTTTCTTGATTTAGATGCCACCCTGCGATGTGGTGAGCAACATCTGCCGGGCCCTATGATGCGGCCAAGCAGCTGCAGCCGGGCATGGACACGTGGGATCAGTGGGTGGCGTGGGCGCAGGGGCGGGGCTACCTCGCCGGGTTCGTGTTCCAGTTCCTGCCCAACCTCCTGGCAGGGGGGTTGTTGAGAACACGCACTCGACCGACGTTGAATCTCCTCTTTCTCCTCCTCCTGCTCCCCTTCCGCCTCCTCCTTCTCCTCCTCCTTCTCCGCCTCCTTTGAACTCCTCCTCCTGCTCTTCCTCCTCCTTCTCCTCCTCCTCCTCCTCCTCCTCCTCCTCCTCCTCCTCATCCACGCTTATTCAGCACTGACACTCGACCGACGTCGACTCAACGAACAGAGCCCGCGCGTCTGTATGAGCGTTTCTCCTCAAGGAACCTGTATCAGGTGATGCTCTGACATCGATTCCAGTGCTTGTTCCCTTTGGCCCTCCTGCCTGGTGCTGCTCATGGTGTACGTGCTGATCCCGTTGGTCATGGAGCGAGCGACCAGGGCGGAGAAGCACCTGACAAGATCGGGCGCCCTGCGCAGCCTCGTGTCCAAAGAGTTTTGGTTCTTCTTGGTCAACTTGCTGCTTCTCTTGGCTCTGGGCAAAGCCGCTCTCTCCGCCACTGTGCAGCAGGCAGGGGGTGTATTGAGAACGAACACTCGTGTCAATGTTGAGCCTTCCCCTCCTCCTCCTACGCGCGTCTGTATGAGGGGGTCATTGAATACAAGCACTCGACCGACTTTGAATCTTCTCCTCCTCCTCCGCGCGTCTGTATGAGCATTATCCCTGGAAGTAAGTCGTGCAGGCACGTCTGATCTCGGTACGAGTGCTTCTTCTCAGTAACCCTCATGGCAGGTGCGGCAGTGCCAGTGGCAGGCGGAGTCCGACGCGTGCGAGCAGCGCTTCATCAGGTAGGGCCAGGCAGAAACGCACCCTATGACGTGACGAGGCTTATCTCCCTTATATATATGACGTGGCAAGATTTCAAATGGGGACCTACGTTTCTGCAAGGCACTACTCTCAGCATCTTGGGAGACTCCTTTGTGGCGTCATCCGCCATGTCCATCTGCGGGTTTCTCCTCTCCGCGTGCACACTCGGGCCCGCGTGGGAGCTTCTGGCGCTGTTCCCGTGGTAGGTTCTGGCTGGGTTTACTCGCCACGTCATCCAACCCATCGTGAACCCTCGTTCTTTGAATTACGGTATGATACGACATGAAGTGCAATGTCTAGGCCCATGCATGTATCGGTCGCCTCGTCATCCAACGCATGATTGACCGTCGTTTCTTAAATCGAATTAGACAGCATGATATGACGAGGAGAGCAATGTATGCCAGGCCGTACACCGTGGATCGCCACGGCGGTGCGGCGCGCGAAGGACCGCAAACAACTCTTGCTCTCCGGCGGGGACGGGTTCCCGACACCGTTCGACGCCCCGGCAGGGGCTTACACTCGCCCACTTCTCAGCACAACCTCAGCCGTTTCTGTCACTAAAACCACCCAACGTGTCTCACAATAAGTGCTTAACTTGAGCCGATATGCTGACAACTGTAAGGCCCTGCGCCTCGACGCCGCCGCCGGTCGCGGCGGGTGGTGCGGGTGACGCGGGCTTCGGCCGCAAATCGTATGAGAAGTGTGTGTTTGACCTTCCGGGTCAGCACGCCTACAACCTCACGGTGGGGACTGGAAATGTTAACTGTTTGCTCATAGTGTACCGGTCCTCCTTGGCCGCCGGCCCCACCACCGCCGACCACCGCTCTTGACTGTTTGCTCATAGTGTACCAGTGTACCGAACGTTTGAGAAGTGTGTGTTTGACCTCCCCGTTCAGCACGCGTACAACCTCACGGTGGGACGCAACGGATATCGTTTGAAAGAGTCTCGCCATCTTTGAGCGCGTTAAAGTGTCTCCCTGTGACACGGTGGTGCTAGCATGTACCCTGACCTTAACCCTTACCTTTGACCCTGACCCCGACCCTGAACCTCACTAACCCTGATCCTGACCCTTTCCCTGCCCCGTTTCCTGACCTACAACCCGTGACCGGGCTCGGGCCCCTACCTCGCGGTACTGGCGTGTACGTTGACCTACGCCAGCCTCGCGCCAGTGCTGCTCATTCCGGGCGGGTTATTCTTCGCTGTTCGGTACCTGGTGCACAAACACAACTTGCTATGTTTGCACTTTGATGACATCGCGGGCGCCGGCGACGGTAGAGCCTGGCACACATTGTTCGCCACGTCACAGGATGCGATACAAGTCAGGAAACGAGGGTTAGAAACGCGTGGCAATGACGTGGAGATAGAGAGACAGAGATATCCCCGTGTATAAGGAGGCACCAGGCTTTCGCCCTGGGCCCCGTGATGACGTGGCGAGCATGGTCTGCCTGGCCCTAGGCGACGGGCTGTTCGGGGGCGGGCGTGCGGGGATGGGGGCGGTGGGCGGCGGCGGGGTCGGGGGCGGCGCTCATGGGGGTGTTTCATCGGCGGCAAAGAAGGCGTCCGACGGTCGGCTGCTCGCCACGGTTGTATACCTGATGCGCGTCTCTGCGTTTATCCACGCCGCGGTGATGGCGGCATTCCTCAACCTGCGGGGTGTGGCTTGCCACGTCACTCACTCTCGTTTAACTCCTGTTTGTCGAATCCAACTGGCATCATATGACGCGACACGCTTCATGTGAATCATCCCACCGAATGGTTAAGTGAGTGACGCTACCGAAGGGTCTGTAACGCTGCCGAATGACGCTACCCTTATCCCTACTCAGCGGCACCCCCGCGCAGTGCGCATGCGCCAACATCATATTGGTCGCAGTGGTGTTGCGGTCCCAGGTGGAGAAGTTGTTGAAGGGCCAGCGGCGGGGCGGCGCCGGGTAGGGACTGATGGATGGTGCTCGCCACGTCATAGGATGTCATTCAATTCAAGAAACGAGGGTTCAATATACGTTTGATGACGTGGCGAGCACTATCCATCGGAGATTCAAGAAATGAGGGTTCAAAATGCGTTCGATGACGTGGCGAGCACTATCCATCAGTCCCTGGCCCCGGGGCCGCGGCCGCTTTCCTCAACGGCGCCGCAGCTGTGCCGCACGCGGGCGCAGGTCTGTTGGACGAGGGCGAATCCCTTGGCCCAGGGGGGCTCGGCGGGAGCAGCGGGGGTGGGTGGAACCCCGTGGACGCCGCGCCGGAGATATTGCTGGAGGCGGTAAGGCCTGGCGGATATCGCCCGCCACATCATAGGATGCCATTTACCTCAATACACGAGGGTTCAAAATGCGTGTCAATGACGTGGCAAGCAGCATCTGCCAGTCTCCTAGATGCGTTGGCCTGGCGGATATTGCTCGCCACGGCATAGGATACCATTTATCTCAAGAACTGAGGGTTAGCATGTCGGACTGTCGATGACGTGGCGAGCAATGTCTGCCAGGCCCTATGAGGCGGCGAGATACGCTGGTCCGGCGCATGACGAGGGGGGGGACGCGCTGAGCAACCTGGCAGGCAGCGGATGGGGGTCGGGGGGCGGAGGGGGGCGGGCGTTTGGGGATGGACTCGGAACCGTTGGCAGCGGTGGTCGGGGCGGGGGCAGCGGCACGGGCGATCGCAGCTGGAGCAGAGGCGGGGGTGCGGCTGGTGGCGGCGGCGGCGGCGGCGGCAGAGGCGGTGAGATCAGAGCCATCGGCGGTGGCCGCGGCAGTAGCATCGGTCGGACCTACTGGGACGACCATGAAGAGGTTGGGCGAACAATGAGCGACCCTCTGCTGCCCGACGACGAGGAGGGTGATGACGATTCGCTTTATGATGTGGACGACGGCGAAGGGTTTTACGACGTCGGCTCACACGGGGGGCGGAGCACCGAGCCCTAGAGGCGTGACAGGCGTCAGATGTGAAGCAGCGGCCACTATGTTTGAGTTTCTTTATGGAGTGTTTTCCTCTATTGTTCTTTATCAATTCTTTCTTCATAACGACGGGGCGTGTAATTCCGTACTACTAGCTAGTGTCCCATAGCTAGTGTCCCATAGATCACGATGATCATGATACAGAGTATAGTATACTCATTCACCTTCTGAGTGAAAACGGAGGCAGTTTGTTAGATTTGCTGTGCAGTGCGCATTTTAAGAATATACTCAGTAGACGATCTCATTGGTATTCGGTGATCAACTGGCTTGCCACGTCGCCAGGTGGCTTCTCCGGGAGGTCAAAGCGTTGGACGACAAATGCAGAAGTGGTTCACTTTTCTTATTGAAACGCTACGAGTCATATTCAAAGATGGACAGAGGCGTCTCCGCACAGTGGGAGGTGTTTTCTAAACTAACGTTCATCGAGCCCCAAGGCGCTTCACATGGTGAGCGCGTATTAACCCCCTTCGGCATTCAGTCTCAAGCGGACATAACCTAAAACTGTCAGGGTTTAAGGCCGTATCAAGGGGCACTATTCTAAGGCCATTATATAACAGCGGTACGCGTTAACAAAAACGTCGAATTACATCACCTCCTCATCCTCCTCTCTCCTCTCTCACTCTTGACCCACGCCGTCCACCGCCGCCGCTGCCCTTGACTGTAAGCTCGAGTGTACCAGTCCTCCTGCTCACTTTAGGGTTGTGGAATTTAGGGTTTAGAGGCGCGACGGGTTGGCACCGCCCTGCGCAAACACCGCCGCCCCCTCCGACTTGCCCCCGCCAGCCGCGACGTCGCCATCAGCGCGCTTCACCACGAAGTAGCGGCGCAAGTTGAAACTGAAAGCAAAGTCTGAAAGCGTTAAATCGGATTGTAGCTTCAAGCGCTGAAACCATAGGTGCTTTCAACACGGGTCTTGATACTAGCAACCTGCACCGCCACATCTGACCCTGAATCCGTATGTATTTTATCCTACATCTGTACGAATCTGACCCCATATCCGTATGCACTTGACCCTATGTCCGTATACATCTGGGTCAACCAGGGGTCAGCCTACACCGCCTCACCACGAAGTCTGTGAGCAGCTTGATGACCTTGTCCGCATCCTTCTCGTGCAGGCACCGCTGGCAGGGTCATTATGGGCAATCAGTGTTGAGGTGAGACGCGAGGTGAGGTACAATATGGGCAAACAGTCAGACAGCGTGAGGTGAACGGTGAGGTGAGAGGTGAGGCAAGAGGCGGGAGGTGTGTCGTGAGGTGTGAGAGGTGAGGTAAGAGGCGGGATGTGTGTGGTGAGAGGTGAGGTGTGGGGTGCGAGGTGTGAGGTGTGAGGTGTGAGGTGTGAGGTGTGAGGTGTGAGGTGAGGTATGAGGTGAGGTGTGAGGTGAGGTGTGAGGTGAGGTGTGAGGTGAGGAGAGGTGAGGTGAGGGTGGGAGGGGAGGTACTCTATGAGCAAACAGTGAGGCGCCCCACCAGGTGGTACATCCCAGGCATCATCACGAACTCCTTGTCAGCGCTCCCCGCCTCGTCAACGAACTTCTTCGACGCCTTGTTGCACGTGCACTTGTCCAGCTCCCCGTGCAGCACCGCCACCCAAGGTTGCTACCGCAGAACGCTGTGTGGTCAGGTGACCACATCAATGAGACGTAACTTGGTTGTGGTAACGCAAGCATGCATTGCGCATTGTGGCAGAGCGAGGACCTGCTCGAACGCATGAACGTTCACCTCTATATAGCCTTAGAATTGGAACGGTAACATGGGGATTCCTGTGCACAGTGAGCCTCCACACCAGCAGCGGTGTCTTGACCTCCCCGTAGCGCTTCTTGAGGTTCTTGAACCCCTGCAAGATCTCGTACCCAACCCAGGCGTAGCGGCGCAAGTCTAAAATATATGCAAAGTTTGAAAGTGGTTCGTCACATTTTAGCTTCCATTGCAGAACCCTAGAGCGGTCAACCTAGGGTCGACCCTGGGTCGAC
>Ga0307489_10000839_pt1 | contig 19556 bp, 37 predicted proteins | sample SB12metaG_FD_202247 | JGI IMG/M metagenome (GOLD analysis project Ga0307489, IMG submission 202247) | Sea-ice brine microbial communities from Beaufort Sea near Barrow, Alaska, United States - SB 1.2 | ecosystem: Environmental > Aquatic > Marine > Coastal | place: USA: Alaska | collected...
ACGCCGCGGTCGTCTCACCGAGAATTCGCGTCCACAGATGATTTGACAGTCTAGATCGATTTAACTCAAGATCCCCAGTCTAAAGCTCCGATACCGATTTCAACACCTCCCAGAACTGCATAGTACGGATCTCCAGATACGTACTTTGTCAAAACGTGCCGTGAGGGGTGAGGCCTACATTCCGTCGTGCGCGTGTGTGTCACCAGTGCTCCTGCAGTGTGTCGCGCACTGCATCCTTTGACGTGGTCAGTCTTGCGCTTAACCACTGCACTCTGCTGACGAGGGTGCGCCGTCATTCGAGCTTCCCTCCGGCTGTCAGGTGAAGCAAGACGGGCGGGTGAGGGGAATATTTGGGAGCCCTAGCTGGCTGGCTGAGCAGAATGCGTGGGGCCGAGGCGGACCCCGCGCGGCGGCGGCGGCGGGGGCGGTGGCTGCCGCGCCCGCTCCAGGCGCTCCACCCGTTCCCACCCGACGTCCTTAACGGCGAGGACCCGGCTGACATCACGGAGGCGGGGAGCGAGCAACCAAACACCACCGCAGCAACCGTTTTCCATTTCGTTGACTCGGCGGTGCGGTTCGGTACGTACTACGTAGGCACAACACATCAGGTCGTTCGATTTGACGGCGACGCGCTGGGAGTAACGCCGGGAGGTAGCGCGCGAGAGGGAGGGCGTGGTTGCACCTGAGGCTGGCTGACGCGGTCCCGTTGCACCGCGAACGAAGCGTCCTGGGTTCGGTGGAGGGGACATTGGGTGGAGGGAATATTCTCGGGAGGCCGACATCACCGGTACTACTCGTGTCATAGGCCGACTACCCTCGCGTCGCACTGCTTCCCCCCCTTTATGAGTCCGACGGGTTCGGCGTGCATCGTTGGCGCTACGCCGGGATGCCGTGCGTTGCGCGGACCCTCGCATCGCATGACAGGGCGGAAGGCTGGTGCCTGCCAATACACGCGGAAGCGCTCTAACTCCCCTCACTCCCCTCACGGGGGCCATGGCGAAAGCCTGATGCCTCTTTATACATGCGGAAGCGTCTCATTCTCTCAAGGGGGGTTAGGGCGAAAGCCTGGTCCCTCCTTCTACATGTGGGCGCGTCCCTGTCTCTCTCTCGTGTCAGACTCTTCGCTCATTGTACATCTGCACATGCGTCGCCCCTACTCCCACCTGCCTGAGCGAAGTATTCGCCATCGCCACCCCACCGCCTCCCCGTGCCTCCCATTGCCTGCCAATGCCTCCCCGTTGTGTAATGCCCCGCGGTGCCAGGTAGCGCCTCACAGGCAGTGTGCGCAGCACTGGGCAGTGCCCGTCGGTTGGGTAGTAACACGGTTTGCTCATAGAACCTCTGCACATGCGTCGCCTCTACCCCCCAACACCCCTACCCCCCTGGAGCACGACATGTCCTTACCGTCGCCCTACATCTTCAGACGGTTTGCTCAAGCGTACCGGTCCCCTGCTGTGCCCTACTCCCTGGAGTTTCTGGAGTACTACATGTCGCTGCAGTCGCCTAACATCTTCCACTACGTCAAATTCGCACGCGTGTGCGTCGGCGTGGCGCTGGCGCAGGTTGGGCCTGACAGATGATGCTCGCCACGTCAAAGGATGCCATCCCATCCAACATCGATGTCTGTGTGGTGCGGTTCCATAACACGTCCACGTCAGTGTGGTGCCATTCCACCAAAAAAATACAACAGGATGGTGCCACTTCACCCAAGTTCTCAAAAGTGTGCGTTGGCGTGGCGCTGGCGCAGGTCGGAGACTGATGGATAGTGCTCGCCACGTCATCGACATGCACCTACACCCTCGTTTCTTGACTTGGATTACATCCTATGACGGGGGGAGCGACATCTGCCAGACGCATTGCCCGCCACGTTATCGACACGCACTTGAACCCTCGTTTCTTGAGTTAAGCGACAACCTATGAAGGGGGTAGCGATGTCTGCCAGGCCCATTCAACGCAACGTCATCGACACGCACTTGAACCCTCGTTTCTTGGTTTGAATGGCATTCTATGACGGGGCGAGCACTATACATCAGTCCCTAGACGCAGGTCGTCGTCGAGCTCGTGCGCTTCCCCACCTGGTGCGGCCTGGACGGACAGGACAAAGCACCACCCAAAGCACCCAAAGCATCACCTAAGGCACCCAAAGCAGTGAACAAAGGACCAACAAAAGCACCCAAGGCACCACCCAAAGCACCCAAAGCACCCAAAGCACCCAAAGCACCCAAAGCACCAACCTGACCTGGGCGTTTTGGCATCTTTCTGGACCCTCCCACCTGGTGCGCCTGGGTCAACGTGGTGCAGCGGCTGAGCTTCTTCGCGATCACCAATGTGGAGCAGCGCCTGCAGATATGGCGGAAGCGTGAGTCCGCGTCCCCCACGGACCAGGCAGGTTATGCTAGATAATGTTTGCCACGTCATTAAACACATTTTGAGCACTCGTCTCTTGAGTTTTATGGCATCCTGTGACGTGGTGAGCACTATCCACCAGTCCCGCGAACCAGGCCGCTGCTCCGACCAACACGTAGTGCCTGATGCAGCTCCACGTCATAGGATGCTAGTTTAACTCAAGACACGAGGGTTCAAAGTGTGAATGATGACGCGGCGAGCATTATCCTCCAGTCCCTTGGACCAGGCCGCATCCCCGACGACTGTATGGTGCCTTTATCAGCTCGCCTTCAGCATCGTGATGGTCCTGTACCAGCTGACGCCGTGCGGGAACGACCCGCATCATGCAGGGGGGTCATGCAGACCAAGCACTCGAGCGACGTTGAATCTCCTCTTCCTCCTCCTCTATCTCCTCGTAACACTGGGGTTGTTGAGAACAAGCACTCGACCGACGTTGAATCTCCTCTTCCTCCTCCTCTATCTCCTTGTAACACTGGGGTTGTTGAGAACAAGCACTCGACCGACGTTAAATCTCCTCTTCCTCCTCCTCCTCCTCCTCCTCCTCCTCCTCCTCCTCATTCTGCTCCTCCCAGGGTTCATTGAGAACGAGCACTCGACCGTCGTTGAGTCTCATTCTCCTCCTCCGCGCATCTGTGTACCAGCTCACGCCGTGTGGGAACGACCCGCATCATTCAGGGGGGTTATTGTGAACAAGCACTCAACGAGCGATCGGAGCATGACTTACCCTGAGGGTAGTATCTATCTCATACCGACTTACAGACACAACAGGGTCATGAATCACGTATCAAACGGCTATCGGACCACGAATCACCTCCAGGGTACTTGTTCATGCTGACGAGCAGACACGATTCGTGGTGGTCTACCAACCTGTGAGCACTTACCCACGTCCCAATTTCGGTTTATCGTCGATCTCACGTTGGTCGAGACGTTGGTCGCAATGACCCCCGACCGACCTACAAACATTTGCCCATCTCGATTCCGGTTCATTGTCGATCTAACGTCGGTCGAGACGTTGTTTGCAATAACCCCCGACCGACCTACAAGCATGCACCCACGTCCTGATTCTGGTCACTCGTCGATCTAACGTCGGTCGAGACGTTGTTCTCAACGACCCCCGACCGACCAGCAAGCATTCACCCACGTCCCGATTCCGGTTTATTGTCGATCTAACGTCGGTCGAGACGTTGTTCTCAATGACCCTATACTTGTCGCCCCTAAACTAGCCTACAAAGCACTAGCCCCTAAACTAGCTTAAACTAGCTTAGTTTAAGCCCCCCTAATTTACTAACCCACTGTAGTCGCTAATACTAACCCACTAACCCACTAACCACTAGCCCCTAAACTAGCTTAAGTAGATTAATTTAATGCCCCCCATCGCCAGCACTAACTTAGTTTGACAAGCTTATACAACGACCCGCCTGTCAGGAGAGCTGGCTGCGCATGCTGTGGCAGTGTTGCATAGTCGCCGGCTGGCGGCCTCTGGTGGTAGGGACTGATGATGGATAGTGCTCGCCACGTCATAGGATGCTATTTTTAGGGACTGATGGATAGTGCTCGCCGCGTCATAGGATGCTATTTTTACTCCAGAAACGAGGGGTCAGCATTCGTATGATGACGTGGCAAGCACTATCCATCAGTCCCTAGCTGGTGGACACGTTCGTCCTCTGGCGCTGCTTCACCTGGTTCTGGTACCACTCGTTGCAGTACGCCAAGCCCGGTGTAAAGTTCCAGGGGAATCCGAATTTCACGTTCGGGGACTTTGGGTGCTGCGTCATCATGCCCAGCGTGCTGTGCTTCTGCCTGGTGGGGCGGTACAAGTTGAAACCCTTGTTTAGAGCGTAAGCCTGCGCCTGGTATAAGTGAGGGGCCAGGGCGAAAGCATAGTGCCTGCTTCTACACGTGGAAGCTTCTCTCTCTCTCTCTCTCTCACGGGGGGCGGGGCTGACGGCGGCGCCTCCTTATAAGCGCGGAACCGTCTCACTCACTCTCTCCTGGTTTACGTGCTTGGAACACGAACACGATTAACTGCTTTCAAGTGTTTGCTTTGAATTTCAACTTGCGCCGATACATCCTGGAGCACAACGCGCGGCGGATGTTTTGGCGGCGGCGGCGGGAGATCATCGCGCGGTGGGATATGTCGGCGTCGGCCCCGGCGACGGCGACAGCGATCTGGAGTGACAGCGATGGCGCGGGCGAGGGCGGCGGCGATAACTGTAGGGCCGGGCAGATATTGCTCTCCGCGTCATTCACCGTTTTTTTTACCCTCGTTTCTTGAGTTACACATCGTACAATGGTGGCGGTGGCAGAAGGGAGGGCGGTGGACATAATTGTAGGGCCGGGCAGTCATTGCTCTCCGCGTGTTTCGACATGCATTTGAGCACCCGACGTTCCCTTGTAGCCCGGTTACAGTACCAAAAGTAAACGTAATCTGTCATTCAGTGACGGCGTGGTCGTTATTCATCCGGATGTACTAGTGCCTGATCTGCTCTGTAGTACGGATCTTACCTTTTAGTACCGTCTGAGTTTTGGCCAGTTCACCAAAACACATATGTCTTTGGGCCAGATCACCAAATTCCAACCGTACTACATGCAGTACGAAGTCCTACATCTAGTACAGATTACAGACCAGGCACTAGGGCGTGGCAGGTACTGCTCGATACGTCATCCAACGCTCTTAGTTAAATGGCATCCCATAACGTCGCGAGCAGTATCTGCCAGGCCCTCGATGATGATAGCGGCATGGCGGGTTCGACGACGCGGAGACGGCGGAGGAGGACCGGTGGAGGAGGGGGCGGCGGAGGGGGTGGCAACCATAATCAGTTGGAGCTATCCTGGGTGTTTCTGCCTGCAGACGAAGGCAGGTGGTTTGACGGAGACCAGGTAGACAGTGGGGTTGGAGGTGGTGGCGGAGGAGGCGGAGGAGGAAGAGGTTTAGGCGAGGGAAATGGGGGCGACGGAGGAGGAGGAGGAGGAGGAGGAGTTGGGGGAGGCAGAGGCGGGGGAGGTGGCGGAGGCGGGGGAGGAGGAGGTGGCGGAGGCGGGGGAGGAGGAGGCGACGGAGGAGGAGTCGAGGGAGACGGGGGCAGGGGAGATAGTGGAGGGGGAAACCGGGGAGGGGGAGACGAAGGCGTCCGAGGCGGCGGCGGGGGAGACGGAGGCGGAGGCGGGGGAGGCGTCGTGAGACGCAAAAGCAGCGGTGGCCGAGGCGGCGGAAGGAGCGGCGTCGAGGCGGGCCCCATGGCGAGCAGGACGCGCCTCACGGCGTGGCTTACACTCGTCCACTTCCCAGCTCAACCTGAGCCGTTTCTGTCACCAAAACCACCCTCTGACCCAACGTATCCTACACAAAGTGCTTACGTAGAGCCGAGCAGTGGACGAGTGTACACCCCTGGTACACTCGTCCACCTCTCAGCTCGACCTGAGCCGAATTAATCAATGAAACTACCTAACATACCCAACAAAAAGTGCTTACGTTGAGATCAAAAGTGGATGAGTGTAAGTCCCTGCGTCACGGCATTCATGCCGGCCAAGGTTGCCTCAACCATTTTCGTTCAGGCGAAAATGGTTTCAATCTATGCTGCGATGAACATTGCAGCAATTGGCGCTATGTTCTTCGCAGCTGTGGGTATCGACCATTTCATACACTCCTTGACTGGTCAGTCGTTCTTCCCACCCACAACCAACCAGAACGGAGGGTACCGACTATAGGGGGTGTATAGGGGGTATATAAGGGGTAGATAGGCAGTATACAGGAGGGTGAGGTGCACATTGTAGGGGGGTGAGGTGCCCATGATAGGGAGGTGAGGTGCCCATTATAGGGGGGTGAGGTGCCCATTACAGGGAGGTGAGGTGCCCATTATAGGGGGATAGGGTGCCCATTATAGGGAGGTAAGGTGCCCATTACAGGGGTTCAAGGTGCCCATTATAGGGGGGTAAGGAGCCCACTATTTCCCATCCCCAACTAACCGGAACGGAGGGTATCAATTATAGAAAGGCGCATCGATAGATAAGTGATAGTTGAGCGCCGGTATCGGTCGATACCGCTATATATTCCAAAATCCCAATGCCCTTATATAGTGAGCTTAACCAAACCCCTTCGCTATTTCAGGCGGATAGACCTTAGTGTCCAGGTACCGATCGATGCTGATAGTTTTATGATGTTAAATGAAACTGTCTTGATACCACAACCCCGCTTCGAAATAGGGCCTGGCAGATATTGCCCGCCACGTCATAGGATGCCCCGCCCGTTTAACTCGAGGCACAAGGGCTCAGAGTGCGTTGGATGACATAGCCAGCAATGTACTACAGTGTTTGTCAACACCATCTCAGCTAGGCATGCGGGAGCGATCGGAGTCAGGGGCTTACAATCGTCGACGTTTCGGCTTGACGTGAGCACTTTTGAGGCTCACGCTCGAGGCTCATGCGGCCGGGGCACCGCGCCCATACCCGCTGACTGGAACGCAGAGTGACGAGTGAAGAGTCGCCTGGCTGCTTGTCAGCAAGGTGCAGACCCTTCGCGGTCTAACAAACCCTTTAACCTTCTCAAACCCTAAACCTGGAACCCTGAACCCTAATACCTAAACCCTAAACACGTATTGCGCGCGCGCGTGGCGGGGGCCACGCCGAGCACATTGACATCCATCGACTCTCCAGCCCGCGACACCCCAAATGCTCTCGCAGGCCGCCGATACCGCCAATGGCTCCAAGCCATTTCCATCACCCGCGCCAAAACCAACGCAGACAGACTCCGGGGCGCTGCGGCCGAGGCAACTGCCAACGCCACAGTCCTGCGTCACCACGCTGCCGCCCTCCTCTCCCAGTTTTAATTGAGAGAGAATGGCATCAGAGCCCTGATGTAAATTATTAGTACCGATTAGCTTCAATCATTAGACCCCTATACCACCTTTTAATAATTACCCCCCTTGCCGCCTTGCGGGGGCGCCGCTCCGGTTCCCTTATTGTCTCCTCTTTTCATGTTCAGGTCGGTTCGTTCAGTTGTTGCTACGAGTAGGGGCGAGTGTCTCGGCACACCACCACACCGCACACGTATCGCCCGATCGACGAAGTGATGGCGGGAGGAAGAAGCGGCCGAGGAGCGAAAAACTCGCGAGAGCCCCCTCGCCCGGGGACGGCGCCGGGCGGCAACCCGGCGTCACAGCTCGGGACAACCCGCGACGGGGGGGGCGGAGGCGGGGGGGTGGCGGCGGTTAAAAGAGTGGGGGTTGACGACGGCGGCGGCGACGGGGGCGGGGCTGGTGACGCGCCCTGGGTTACTGTGGGGGCGCGGCCCCGATCCCGCGGCGGCGGCGGCGGCGGGGGCGGCGACGGCTCCTCCTCCCGGGCCGCGGCCCCGCGCTCCTCCGTCGGTGCTCGCGGCGACGGTGGAGGAGGAAGGGGGGGTGGGGGTGGGGGTGGAGGTGGAAGAGGAGGTGGACGCCGAGGTGGAGGTGAAGGGGCAGGTGAAGGTGGACGTGGAGGTGACGGCGGGGGCTTTATCGCTCGCGGAAAGGAAAAAATGACGTCAGCGCAGGGGGAGGGCGTCGGAGACCGGGCGGGTCGGGGAGGTGGCGGCGCGGCGCAAGGGGGGGCGGGAGGCAGTGGTGACGGGGAGGTAGAGGCGAGGAGGCCGCGGGGAGGTAGAGGAGGGGGGGCGGGGCGGCGGGGTGGCGGCGGCGGCGGCGGAGGCGGGGGCGGGGGCGTGAGTGCGCACGATGCCAAGAGGCGCGCAGTTGCGCTGAACCTCCGGTTGTCTCGAGAGGAAAACCCGGAGGGCCTGCTTCGCCTGCTGGGTGCCGAGCTCCCCGACTTCAACGACATTAACGTGGCCACCGTTTTTAGCATGCTCGGTAAGCTCTGCTGTGGCTCTCGATCGTTTCCGCGCAACATCGCGGCGGATGCCAGGTTTTGCCGGCTCACGGCGTTGGCACGCGAGATGTGCGCCGACGGGCGGCTCGAGGCGCGACAGCTGGCAAATATCGTGCACGCCGTGGCGAAGATGAGCGCGGTAGGGCGACGCAGGTTGACCCAATGCAACTCACACTGAAAGCGCCTAGATCAAAGCGGTTGAAACTACAATATGATCAACTGCTCTCAAATATTGCTTTCTGATTCAACTTCCGCCTCCACTGCGCGGCGGGGAAGCTGCCCCCCGACGCTGCGGATGTCCAGGATACGCTGGCGGCGCTGGAAGCGCGGGCGGTGCTCGTGGCGCCGGAAATGAAACCGCAGGAGGTGTCAAACGCGGCGTATGGCATGGATTGTTGGATAGTACTCGCCACGTCATCAAACGATCGAGAGAGAAGATAACGAGAGAGAGACACTTCTGCATGTATAAGAAGGCACCAGCCAGGCTTTCGCCCTGGCCCCCGTGACGTCATGAAACGCGTTTTGTACCCTCGCTGACTCATTTAATTAAATGGCATCCTATGATGAGGGGAGCACGATCAATCAGTCCCTAGCGTATGGCTTCGCGTTGCTGGGGCGGATGCCGGGGGCTGACGCGCGGGCGGCGCTGGAGGCTGCTGCGGTGCGCGTGGCTCTGGGCATGAACGGCCAGGACGTTGCAAATTTAATGTGGGGCTTCGCGACGGTAATTTGGCAGCCTGGTAGGTATAGATGGATATTGCTTGCCACGTCATAGGCTCATAACATGTTCTTAAACTCAAGGAAGGAGGGCTCATAATTAGTTTGATGACGTGGCGATCATTACCCATCAGTCCCTTCAACCCGGCGCCGACGCGCGGGCGGCGCTGGTGGCTGCGGCGGCTCGGGTGAGTCGGGGAGTGGACTTCATGCCCCAGAACAGCTCAAACATTTGGTGGTCCGTTGCAACGCTGGGATGGGAACTGGGCGCTGACACGCGGGCGGCACTGGAGGCTGCGGTGGTGCGGGTGGGTCCGCACATGAACGAGCAGGACGTGTCAAACACTTGGTGGTAGAGACTTAAGGATAGCGCTCGCCACGTCACGGGATGCCATATAACTCAAGAACAGGGTTCAACCTGCGGTTGATGCCGTGGCGAACACTATCCATCAGTCTCCACTAGTCGGGGCGTCGCTACGCTGGGTCGGGAACCGGGGCCCGAGGTGCGGGCGGCGCTGGAGGCCGCAGTGGTGCGGGTGGGTCCGGACATGGGTCGCCAGGCGGTTTCAAATTCGATCTGGGCGATTTCGACGCTGGGGCGGATGCCGGGGGCTGCGGCGCGGGCGGCGCTGGAGGCTGCGGTGCTTTGGGTGGGTACAAGCATGACTCCTCAGCATGTGTCGATCACATGGTGGTAGAGACTGAGGAGAAGTGCTCTCCACGTCATCAACTGCATTTTGAATCCTCGTTTCGTGATTTAAATAGCAGTTTTCAATGCGGCGAGCATCATCCATCCGTCCCGAATTGGTGGGCCTTCGCGACGTTGGGTTGGGAGCCGGGGGGCAAGGCGCGGGCGGTGCTGGAGGCTGCCGTGGTTCGCGTGGGTCCGGTAGGGACTAATGGATAGTGCTCGACACGTCATCGAACACATTTCTGACCCTCGTTTAACTCAAGCAGCTAGGAATAAATATGTGTTTGATGACGTGGCGAGCACTATACATCAGTCTCTAGGGTCCGGACATGAAGCCACATGACACGTCGAACTCCATTTTCGGCTTCGCGAAGCTGGGGCGTATGCCGGGATCTGCTGCAGGGGGGTTATTGAGAAAAGCCGTTCGACCGACGTTCTGTCTCCTCCTCCCCCTCCATGCGTCGTCTGTAAGTATGCGCATTCACGCTCAAGGTAAGCTGTGTTCCAGTCTCGGTGCAGTGTTTGATCTCATTGACCCGCCTGCGAGGCACGGGCGGCGCTGGAGGCCGCCGTGGCGCGGCTGGGTCGGGTGATGGATCCTCAGCACGTTTCGCTCACTTGGTGGGCCTTTGCAACGCTGGGCTGGGAGCCGGGGGCAGAGGCGCGGGCGGCGCTGGAAGCTGCGGTGGCGCGGGTGGCCCCTGACATGATCGCGCAAGACGTGACGAACACAATCTTCGCACACGCAAATCTGATGCGGATGCCGGAGGTTGGGGTGTGGACGGCGCTGGAGGCTGCGGCGGTGCGAGTGGGTCCAACCATGATCGCACAGGCAAGGGGTTTATTGAGAACAACATCTTGACCGACATTGGAGTGACGATAAACATAAATCGGGGCATGTGTGCATGCGCTGAGGTCTGTTGGATACCACGTACTGTGTCAGTGTGTCTGTATGAGCATTTACCCAGAGAGCAAGTCATGCTCCGATAGCCTTCTCAATGACCCTCGTGTCAGGACGTGTCGAACACGCTGTTTTCCTACGCGAAGCTGGGGCGGATGCCGCGGTAGGGCGGTGCAGGTTGACCCCGAGTTCACCGCGCCTGGTTTCAGCGCTTGAAGCACGGGGGGCAGGACGGAAGCCCGGTGTCTCCTTACACACACGGAAGCGTCTCTCGGTCTCCCAGCACGCTTGATGCTTACACATGAAGACGCGCTTTCAAACTTTACTCCCAAAATTTACATGTGACGCTACCTGGGGGGCCCAGACGTGGGCGGCGCTTGAATCTGCGGCGGCGCGGGTGGCTCCCGACATGATCCCCCAGAACGTGTCGAACACGCTTTCGAGTTTCCTCATTTTCGCCGCCACGCGAGGCAGGGGCTGATGGATAATGCTCGCGCGCCATCCTCCACATTTTATACCCTCGATTCTTAAGTCAAATGGCATCCTATGACGTTGCGAAACCACCCAACACGCTTTCGAATTTCCTCAGTTTCGCCGCTACGCGAGGCAGGGGCTGATGGATAGTGCTCGCCACGTCATCCTCCACATTCTAAACCCTTGTTTCTTGTTTCAAATGGAATGACATGACGTGATATTCATTATCTGTCAGGCCCCACGTCATCCTCCACATTGTAGGCTTTGTAGCCCCTCGTTTCTTGATTTAAGTGGAATCACATGACGCGGCAGGCATCATCCTTCAGGCTCTAATGATAGGCGTTCCGCTCCCCGCGTGCTATCCCTCGCTGTGGCGCGTGGCTCGCGGGTTCGATGTGCGTTCGCTGAAGGACGTCGATCTGTGTAACATGTTCCACGCGCACCTGATGCACACCGAGCTGGTCGGCGGCGGGGGAGACGCGCGGGCGACTGCTGGCCACGCAGGGGGTGGGGTCTGACAGAGTGACACTGCTCGTCACGTCATGTGATTCCATTTGACTAAAGAAATTAGGGTCTACAGTCTCGAGGATGACGCTACTGCTCGCCACGTCATGTGATACCATTTGACTCAAGGATCGAGGGTCGGTCTAAAGTGTCAAGGATGACGTGGCAAGCAGCATCTGTCAGGCCCTAGCTGGTGAGGTGACGTTTCCGCCGTGGATCATGCACCAGGCGCGGGAGGCGTGGATGCGGCAGACCCGGGACGAGTACAGGAACTCGACGAGCAAGTCGCACAAAGAGATTGCAAAATTCATCGGCGAGCTCGGCGTTCCTCACAAGGTGGAGCGGTGCACGATGAATCCCATTGAAACCCGTGTTGAAAGCGCCTGGTGTCAGCGCTTGCAACTCACATTTTATAGACATGTCTTTGTTCTCGATTCAACTTGCGCCACTACAGAAAGGTAGAGCGCCTGACGAAGGACGGCTACTTCTCCGTAGACGTGTATCTGCCCGACGCCGACGTCGCGCTGGAGATTGACGGCAGGGGTTTACACTCGTCCACTTTGCGGCTCAACGTAAGCACCTTTCGTGGGATACGCTGGGTTATCTCTTTTTCCAGTCACAAACAACGGCACAGGTTGAGCTGAGAAGTTGACGACTGGAAGCCCCTGATTGACGGGCCGACCCACTTCATCAACACCACCGGCGCAGAGGGAGGTACACCGATGAGGACGCTACGGACGGAGCTGCGCGACATGTTTCTCGCGAGGCGTCACCACGCGGTCGTCTCCGTGCCGTGGTTCGAATGGGCCGAGCTGAATCTCAAAGGTAGGGACTGATGGATGGTGCTCGCCACGTCATATGATGCCGTTCATCTCAATAAATGAGAGTTCAGAAGGCGTTGGATGGACGTGGTGTGCACTATACATCCGTCCCTACTCAATAAACGAGTCTTCACACGGCGTTGTATGACGAAGAGAGCACAATCCATCAGAACCAACTCAAAGGAGCCGCGGGGAAGAAAGCGTTCGTCGCGGAGAAGCTGAGGGCCGCGGGCGTGCACGTTCCCGCCTCGGTGTAGCTACGCCGCTCGATGGATGCGGCTCCTGCACTCTCTGCAAGATCATTCGCTACTGTAGCAAAGCGTGACAGCAGGCCGACCGCTTGAACATGGGTGGTGGCGGGCACCTTATGATGTGTAGCAACCCGCCCCTCCTGTCAAACGAATACAATTACAAATACACGAACACATTCACACGCTGGATTTAGACTGATCTGTGTCATGAAAAATGAATACCATGTCTCTTTCACCGAAAGCACGGACTACGCGGCGTCCACACTCTTCCCCTGAGCGCCCGCGCTCCCGCGCCCACTCCTAGCTAATTGTGTGGCGAGCGGGAGATGCCCGTCCGCCGCAGCACACATCTGGCCCGCTAGTAGCTAGTTTATGTAGGACCTGCGCGTTCACATGAAGTACCACAACGTTTCGCCCTCCACCAGGCCCAGTGTGGCGACGTTGCGCTCCAGATCGCCTGCCTGCAGGGGCTTTCACTCGTCCACTTCTCAGCTCAACGTGAGCACTGTTTGTGGGGTACACTGGACGGCTTCATCGACAAAAACGGCTCAGGGCGAGCTGACAAGTGGACGAGTGTGCTCGTTCTCTTCTGATCTCAACGTAAGCAGTTTGTGTGGGGTACGTTGGATGGTTGCAGTGACAAGAACGGCTCAGGTTCAGCTTGAGAAGTGGACGAGTGTCCTCGTCCACTTTTCAGCTCAACGTTAGCAACAAGAATGGCCAAAGGATCAGATGTGAAGTGGACGAGTGTAAGCCCCTGCCCGCCTCGCCGGGGCCTTTGCGCCGCTTCGCAGGGGCGTACACTCGTCCACATCTGAGCTCAACCTGAGCCGTTTTGGGCACTGAAATCCTTCAACCACCCACCATGTCTTACAAAAAATGCTCACGTCCCCCTGAGAAGTGGACGAGTGTAAGGCCCTGCCGCTTCGCCACGCACACCACAACCGGTAGCACCTTGAGCGCCCCGGGCTCTCCAGTCCCTTTAATCTTGGCGATTCCGGCTAGCTCCGTGAAGTGCACCACTGGCACCACACAGAAGGGTCATTGACATCCGGTCGTCACTCTGCTCCAGTCTGCCACGTGCCAAAAGAGTGAGTAGCAGACCGGAGCTGAGCTCATAGTCTGGATACAGGCTGTACTAGTACGGACGATAGAACACGCACTCGAACCGATGTCGGAGCTGACTTGCCTTCAGCGTGAATACTCGTAAATACGCGCTGACTCGATTCGCCGATTCAACGTCGATCGAGTGCTTGTTCTCAGTAACCTCCCTGCCACGCACGGCGGGCGGCAGTGGTGATTGGCGTAGGTTGTCCCGCATTTCTTGGGATCCACGTCCACCATCGCCACAACGCGTCCTCGCGCCTTGGGGCTCAGCTCCGACAGAAAATTGCGCCCATCGCGACCGGCGCCCCGCAATGTGATGCCGCAAGTTGAAATTGAAAACAAAAAATTGAAAGCAGTTTATCTTGTTTTTGTTTCAAGAGCTGTAAATGGGCGCTTTCGACGCAGCTTCAAATGATTTCAACCTGCACCGCCCTGCCACACAGCGAAACTCACCCAACCGGGCTGAGACAAGACCCGGCGCTCGAACGCGGCGGCACGTATGCGCAGTAGCTGCCGCCGGGAGACGCGCGCCGTTCCGGATCCGGGCGACCACCGGTACAACAGTACGGGATCCTCCGGGGTGCCCGCGCGGGTCAGAGAGGGCCGACCCGCAGGGACTGACGGATAGTGCTCGCCACGTCCCAGATACGCATTTTGAACCCTCGTTTCTTGAGTCAAATCACATCCTCGTTTCTTGAGTCGGAGTGAATCCTATGACGTGGCGAGCACTATCCATCAGTCTCTACCGGCGCGCGGCGGCGTTGGACTCACCGTGGATATCCAAGTGGGCGTGGAAGAATATGAGGTCCTCGCCCTCGCCGTAGGGTGCAAGCCAGAGGCTTTCTCCTACTCGTTCACTTCTCATTTCAACCTGAGCAGCTTTTGTCACTAGAACCAACCAACATATAAAATAACAAGTGCTCACGTAGAGCTGTACAGTGCACACGTGTAAGCCCTTGGTACACTCGTTTACTTCTCAGCTCGACCTGAACCGAATTTACGCTGAAAATCCATGGAAAAGACCCAACGCATCCCACAAAAGCAGCTCACGTCAAGCAGAAAAGTGGACGGGTGTAAGATCCTGGCCCCTGCCTCGCCGTCCTCGGGCGCGGACTCGACGAAGCCCCCCACGGCGTCGAACACGCGGCGGTTCATGCACCACGTCGGCATCTGAACCGTCACCTCGCGGAACTGCTCCAGCCACAGCCCCGCCGGGTCCTTCAGCTACGGGCTTACACTCGTCCACATTTGAGCTCAACCTTGGCCATTTTTGTCACTTACACCACCCAACATGACCAACGTCTCCCACCAAAAGTGTTCAGATGATGTCGAACAGTGGACGAGTGTAAGGCCATGCCTCCAAGGTGTTGGCCCAAGTCTCATAATGCTCGGTGGAACCGGCTGGGTACCGCCTCCAGCAGCCGCCTACGATAGCCGTGGGGTTCACCGCCGCGAGCGCCGCCTGCGCCGCCACGCGGCCGGGTCGCATAATGTCGTCCGCGTCCAAAAAGACAAGTAGATCCCCGGTCGATTGCGCCACGCTTCGGTTCTTACCGTGCCCCAGGGACTCACACTTGTCCACTTGTCAGCTCAACCTCAGCCCTTCATGTCACTGAAACCACCCAATGTATGCAACATAAATCACGAAAGGTTAATAGGTCGAGCGGAAAAGTGGACGATGGTAAGCCCCTGCCATGCCCGATGCCGCCGGCCTTGGCGTCGGCATCACATTGACCTCCCCCCCCGCCGCCGCCGCCATCGCCGCTGCCATCGAGCGGCCAGCGGCTTCCCGACGCGACGACGGCTACCCCTCTAGCTCTAAGTAAGGGGATCCAAGCGCGGATGACCTTGTCTGAGCCGTCGTCGGAGGCGTCATCATAGAGCAGGGCTCGCAATCGTCCACCTCCAATATCAACGCAAGCACCTTTTCGTTGGGCACGCTGGGTGGCGTCAGTCTGTCACCACAGTGACAAAAGCGGCTCAGGGTGAGCTTAAACCAGGACGTCGTTGCAGAGCAGGGGCTCACACTCGTCCAATTTCAACATCAACGTAAGCTCATTTTTGCGGGGCACGCTGGGAGGCGTCACCGTCAGTTTGTCGATGATAAAATCGGCTCAGGTTGTGCTGAAAAGTGGACGAGTGTAAGCCTCTGCTGCCCGATCCACTTTTCGGGTTACCGTGAGCACCATTTGGGGGACATTGTGGGACGTTGAAGAGTTTCAGTGACCCAAAAGGGGTCAGGTTGAGCTAGAAAGTGGACGAGTGCACGCCCCTGCCGTAGATGCTCACCTGCATCGACCCGCGGTACGATTGCGCCAAGACAGACGCGAGACACTCGTCGAGCCAAGCCCCCGCGTTATAGGGGCCTACACTCGTCCACCTTTCAGCTCAACGTTAGCGATTTGTGTGGGATCCACTGGGTGCTCAGGCTTACCCTTGTCCACTTCGGCTCAACCAGAGCCGTTTTAGTCACTGAAACCACCCTGTGTATCACAAAAGAAAAGTGATAACGTTGAGCTGAAAAGTTGACGAGTGTAAGCCCCTGCCGCGTTATGGACCGGGACGACGATGGAGACGGAGGGGAGGCAGGCGTCGCCCTCAGCGACTACTCCAGGGTCAAAAGCTTCGCGGATGTCGCGACTGCCGACGGGGTCGAATCCTTCCGCGAATGCAGCTGCCACGGCGTAGCGGCGCAAGTTGAATTTGAAAGCAGGAGTTGAACGCGGTACATCACAGTTTAGTTTCAAGCGCTCAGTTCCAGGCGGTTTCAACGTGGGTTTGATAGGGTCAACCTGCACCACCCTACCACGGCGGCGTCGGCGGCGGCGGCAGCGGCAGCGGCGATCTGCTCCTCGGAATAGCGGCGCAAGTTGAAATTGAAAGCAAAGATTGTCAGCAATAGGCCGGTTTCTGTATATCGCCTGGGCGAAACCCCCATACAGAGTTGCGGGCAGAGCATCAGCGCCCCGCGCGGAAAAGCGGGCGCTAGATTGATTGCCCATACAGAGTTGCGGGCAAAGCGTCAGCGCTCGGCGCGGGAAGCGATACACCGAAATCGGCCTATTGAAAGCAAAGATTGTAAGCAATTCATCCATGATTCAATTTCAAGCGCTGTAAGCAAGCGTGGTCAAGCTAGGGTCGACCCGGGGACAACCTGGGGTAAACCTGTACCGCCCTACCTCAGTAGGGTGGACCGGATCCATCGGGGGGGTCAAGATGGCCGCCGCCTCACCTGCCTCCATCGCCGCCGCCTCATCCCCGTGTATTCTCCGCCGCTTTCCCGCCGTCTCATCCGCCGACGCTCCGTTCTCATTCGACACTCCATTCTCTTTCGACACTCCATTCTCATTCGATGCTTCTCGGTTCTCGCCGCCGCCGCCGCCGCTGCCTCCGCCGCCTCCGCCACCACCGCAGTCGTTTGTCTTCGCCGCCGTCGCCTCCGCCGTTGAGGCTGTTTGGACTAGCCCCCTGAGCACCCTCGCGCCCCCCTCTCGATCGAACACCTCTCGCTTGACTCGCACCATGCCGTTGGCCATTAGCCTCGGCGCCGACGAAAGATTGGTGGTGCCGCCATGTATCATCCATGGGTGTAACAGTACCACGTCACCCGCGCGCCCTACCATCTGATCAATCACTCCGAGGCAGTTAGGGTCCCCCGCGCCGGCCGCATAAGCCAGTGGTAGCCGGCCGGCAGCTGATGCTTCCCCCACCGTCTTGATCGCCCACGCGTTGAGCTCCTGGTGAATGATGCCCTGAGGCTCCCGCGACGCTATCTCCTTCGCCACCCACCGGTGGCTGCCGCCCTGTCGGGGCGCAAGTTGAAATTGAAAGCAAAACGTAAAAGCAGCTTATCATAATTTAGTTTTAAGCGTAGGTCCAGCCAGACAAGGGCCGGTAAAGTGACCTCAGAATTTAACACTTATCAGACTGTCAAAGTACTTTAGGGTTGAGAGTTTGGGTCTTAGGGTTTTATTTACACCAGACGACCCCCCTGATACCCTCCTAGTACCCCCCCTAAAATCAAAATATACCCCTCTTAAGTGGTAAATTTTGAGGTCACTTTAGCGGCCCTTGCTCAGACCTGTCAGGCGCTGTTAACACGGGTTCCAACTTGCACCACCCCACCGCGCACAAACGCCGTGCCGCCGCCGCCGGGCGCGCAATCCGATAGCAGAACCAGCACCACCGCGCCCTGGTACGGGTGGCCGGCGAGGCGGCGCCGCCAGTCGGTGTCGAACCCGGGCCCTCAGGCCTGACAGACATTGCATGCCAGGTCACAGAGTGCCATATGACTCAATACAACAGGGTTCAGAGTGCGTTGATTGACGTGGCGAGCGATGTCCGCCTAGCCCTCGCGTCACAGAGTGTCATATGACTCGAGAGACAAGGTTCAAAATGCGTCGGATTGCGTGGCGAGCGATGTTCGCCAGGCCCTACCGGGGCCGATGTCGATGTGCCACCCTTTACCCCGCACGCGGCGCCGGTTCACCGGCTCCCAGGGCGGCTCCCCTGGCGGCGGCCCCTGCTGCAAATGCCCCTGCCCCTGCCCATGATGCCGCTCACGCTCGCTACTCCCCGGCCCTGGTTCCCCCGACCCCGGCTCCGGCTCCGCCGGATTCATCCCGGCGTCATTTCCCGCCCCAAGCCCAGCCGCCGCCCCCGCTGCCGACCCCGTCCCCGCCTCTGCCCCCCTCCCCGCCACCACCCCTGTCGCCCCCGTCGCCCCTGCCTCCGTCGTCGTCAGTAGCGCCGCCGCCTCGCAGTCAACCGCCGCGGCCCTCGTTGCGAGCAGCTCTGCGACGCGCTCCCTCACATGCTTCTTGGTGCACACCCTGACGGGCTGGAGGTCGGACGTAAGGCGGCCCCATGTCGGGCCGTGGGCGTCGTATAGCGCCAGCAGCGCGGCGTCATGCGCGGCCGTCCACAGCGGCTGGTACCTCTCGCGGCATTGCTTAGGGGTGCGCCCTGTGCCCAGCCGCGCGGCCACCTGTTTGGGGGGGGCATTCATGAAGAAGGGGGTTGATATTCAATTGGAGCGGGGGGGAAACTCACCTGGAGGGGGCTTGCCACCCACTGGTAGGGGGGGGGGCACTCACTTGGAGAAAGAAGGGACTGACGTGGAGGGGGGGGGGGGACTCACTTAAAGGGCGGTTGCCACTCACCTGTTCCCACGGCAGCTGCTCGCCCTGCTCGCCCTCGCGCAGCCGGTGGAGCGCAGCCTCCTCGTCGGGGGTCCATGGTTCCGCACCCTTGCCGACGTCGCCGCGGCGCCATCCACCGCGGTAGAGCGCGGCATCGGCGTCGGCAGCGGCAGCGGCGGCGGCGCCAACGACTGGGGGCTCCTTGGGATAGGGCCTGGTAGACAATGCCGGCCACGTGATTAGCCACATATGAGACCCTCGTGTCTTGAGGAGGAGGGAGGAGGAGGGAGGAGGAGGGAGGAGTAGGGAAGAGGAGGGAGGAGGAGGGAGGAGGAGGAGGAGGAGGGCGGAGGAGGGAGGATGAGGGAGGGGGAGGGAGGAGGAAGGAGGGGGAGGGAGGTATCCTGTGTCGTGGAGCACTCGAGCAGCATCTGCCAGGTCCCCACCTCAGGAAACACCACGGGGCAGTACCAGTGGCGGATGTTGCATTGGCCGCCGTGGGGCTGATTACTTGGGAGCTCCCACGCGCCGTCGCCGATGAGCGCGTCGAGCGCGACCTGGAGCGGGCGAGATGTCGCAAGCGCGTCCTGATAACAGGGGCTTATACTCGTTCACGTCAGAGCTCAACTTGAGCACCTCGGGACATATTCATGGATTAAGTTCGGCTGTCGTTGAGCT
>Ga0307489_10000840_pt1 | contig 19550 bp, 38 predicted proteins | sample SB12metaG_FD_202247 | JGI IMG/M metagenome (GOLD analysis project Ga0307489, IMG submission 202247) | Sea-ice brine microbial communities from Beaufort Sea near Barrow, Alaska, United States - SB 1.2 | ecosystem: Environmental > Aquatic > Marine > Coastal | place: USA: Alaska | collected...
GTGATTACGTTGAGCTGAAACGTGAACGAGAGTAAGCCCCTGGCTCAAGGTGAGCCACATGCAGAGCGCGGCGATCAAGCCTGACGCGGGCAACCCGGAGGCAGGGGCTTACACTCGCTCACTTCAGCGCTCAACTTGGGGACCTTCGGGACACATCGCTCACGTTAGAGCTCAACTTGAGAACCTTCGGGACGCATTGACGGGTTTATTTGGGTCATGTAGGGGACAAAGTGAGCTTAAGTTGAGCGGAACGGGGCAAGGTCAGCTCAAGTTGAGCGGAAATGGGAACGAGTGTAAGCCCCTGCCCGGAGGAGGTGCAGATCAAGAAGAACGTGGTCAACGCGCACTCCATCGCGCGCACGGCAGGGGCTTACAATCGTTCATTTCAGCTCAACTTGAGCGCTCTGTATGGGATAGGGGGTGCGCGTAGGGGTTGTGTAGCCCGTGTTAAGGGGGTGTTAGGGGTGGTTTAGGGTGTGCAGGGTGTTTTTGTGTGTCAGGCACGGCTCAAGTTGAGCTGCAGAGTGAACGAGTGTAAGCCTCTGGCGCACGGACCTGACGGGGCGCTTCAAGCGCGCGCGCGACAGCGTGAGCGAGATGCTCAAGGGCAACGCCGCCGCCAAAGTGGTGTCGCAACAGCGCGTGCTCCGGGCCGCCGACTCCGCCTACTTTGAGCTGGTATGGCCTGTCATGTCATAGGGCCTGGCTGATTATGCTCGCCACGTCATAGGCTGCAGTTTGTATCAAGAAACGAGGGTGAAACCAAGGAACGATGCTCTAGAATATGGATGATGACGTGGCGAGCTTAATCCGCCAGGCCCTAGCCTGGCAGATATTGATCGCCACGTCATAGGATGATATCCAAATCAAGCAGCGGGGGATCAGAATGAACGGGATAACATGGCGAGGTAGATGGCGGCCCATGACTGGGCGAGCGATATCTGCCAGGCCCTTGGAGGTGGAAACGTTCTACGCGGCGCTGGTGCGGGTGCGCGCGGAGTGCATGGCGCACCCGGCGCTACAGGGGGCGGGGGCGGTGGGGGCGCGGGCAGGGCCTTACACTCGCTCACCTCACAGCTCACCTTGAGGACCTTCGGACACATCGCTCACGCTAGAGCTCAACTTGAGCACATCTGGGACACATCCACGGGTTAATTTGGGTCATATGGGGGACGAGGTAAGCTTCAGATGAGCGGAAAGGGGCAAAGTAAGCTCAAATTGAGCGGAAATGGGAACGAGTGTAAGCCCCTGGTCGCGGGTGGCGGGGGCGCTGCTGGAGGCGGCCAACGCGGCCAAGGGGCAAGAGCTTACACTCGTCCACCTCTCAGCTCAACATAAGCCGTGTCTGACTCAAAAACACACCCTACACACCCCCAAACACCCCCTTACACCCCCTAAACAACCTCTCAACGCATCCCATATACCACAGAAAGTGCTCACGTTGAGCTGAAAAGTGGACGAGTGTAAGCCCCTGCCAAGGGGGCGCTCATGTCAGCGTACGAGGACTCCACCGCGGTGAAGAGAGGAGAAGGGGCGGGGCGGGGCGGCGCTGTCGCCGTAGACGGGTCTTGGAGTGCGCATATACACACCCTGGACCAGGAGCTGGCGCGCTCGGTGCAGCGACAGCTGTCGCTTCAGGTGGGGGGGGGGTACGGATACCAGCACGGGAATGATGATAACTCCTCAGCGAACCCATCCTCTGGCGCCGCCGCCGCCGCCTCTGGCGCCGCCGCTGCCGCCGGCGGCTCGACGGGTATGATACTGCCGCGGTGGGTGGATATGACGGCCGCGGATCTGGCAGGGGGCAAGGCAGGGGCTTACACTCGTCCACTTCTCAGCTCAACTTGAGCCGTGTCTGACACAAGAAAACACCCTACACACGCTAAACACCCCCTAGCACCCCCTTAACACGGGCTACACAACCCCTACGCGCACCCCCTATCCCATACAAAACGCTCAAGTTGAGCTGAAAAGTGGACGAGTGTAAGCCCCTGGGGCAAGGGCGAGGGCGGGGCGGGTTGCAGCGTGGCCGACATTGCCAGCACGGCAGGGGCTTACACTCGTCCACATCTCAGCTCAACCTGAGCCGTTTTGATCACAAAGACACCCTAGATACCCCCTAGTACCCCCTAATACTCTCTAAGCAACCCCTAAGCAACCCCTTGATGCACCCCCTATCCCACAGAAAGCACTTGGGTTAAGCCGAAAAGTGGACGAGTATAAGCCCCTGCAGCACGGCCATCGAGCACGTGCGGGACGCGCTGCGGAACGCTGTGGACGCGATCGAAGACGCCGCGAGGGCGTGCGCGGTGATGTCCGCCCCTGCCCCCAGCCCCAGCCCCGGCTCTGGCTCTGGCCCTGGCGCTTCCTCCGGCGCTGCTGTTGCCGGGGCTGGGGCTAGGGCGGGCATGGCTGGGGATGGCGCCGGGGCCGGGGGCGGGGGCGGGGGCGGCGGCGGTAGTGGAGGTGGTAGTGGTGGAGGTGGGGTAGGCGGTGGTAGTGATGGGGGCGGCAGGGGTGGAGGTGGTAGTGCCGGAGGTGGCAGTCTTAGCGGTGGGGGCGCTGGCGGGGCCGGCAGGGGTGGTAGTGGTAGTGGTGGGGGCGCTTCCTCGATGGGGTTCCGGCGCACGATGGCGCAGCTAGTGCCGGTAAAGGACAAGACGGCGGCGCTGTTCCACGCGCTCAACGGGCTGGCCAACCTGGACGAGCCCAAGGCAGGGGCTTACGCTCGTTCACTTCTCAGCTCAACCTGAGCTGTTTCTGACACAAAATACATCCTAAACACCCCCTAACACCTCCTGAACCCCCATAAGCAACCCCTACATGCAACCCCTATGCCACAGAAGGCGCTTACGTTGAGCCGAAAAGTGGACGAGTGTAAGCCCCAGGCCCAAGGGCAAGTCAGTGAGCCGAACCCGCAGCGCGCCCGGGGCGTCCGCGGTGGGCGGGGCCAGGTCCGGTGGCGAGGCGGCGGTAAGACCACGGGCAGCGGGGACGAGCAGCGGCGGCGGCGGCGGCGGCGGCGGTGGCGGGGGGCAGGGCGGCGGCGGCGGGGGCGGCGGGAAACCCATCGGAGCCATGTTCGGTAAGATGAAGAGCTGGGTGGAGGACGCTGCGGCGAAGATGAAAAAACCCGAGCGCGCGTCGCACCAAAAAGAGATGCGCAGTAAATACGATAAGGACGGGTGGTAGTGAAAGAATGGTAGCAGAAGGATGATAGGAAAGGGAGGTACCAGTAGCAATGTAGTCATTGCGTTCATAGCCAAATGTCAAGCACAGGCAATAGGCCGATTTCGGTATATAGCCTGGGTGAAATGCCCATACAGAGTTGCGGGCATAGCGTCAGCGCTCCGCGCGGGACAGCGGGCGCCAGGTCGAATGCCCATACAGAGTTGCGGGCAAAGCGTCAGCGCTTGGCGCGGGGTGCGATATACCGACACCGGCCTATTGAGGCGCGTTGAAAGCCCATTGAGTTTATAGCCAAGTCTATGAGACAAACTAATACTAGCCCATCATTCTACGAAGCGTTTGACCGCGCGGTTTACGCGGTGAAGCCGCCGCTGGCACCGATGGAGCGGTTGACAGTCCACACGCGGATCATGCAGTCGGTGTAGCCGGTGAAAAGCGTGCCACCGTCGGCCAGGGGCTTACACTCGTCCACTTTTCGGCTCAACTTGAGCGCATTTTGTGGGATAGGGGTGCGTTTAGGGATTCTTCAGGGGGTGTTCAGGAGGTGTAAGGGGGTATTAAGGAGTATGAGGGGGTGTTTAGTGTGTATTTTGTGTCAGAAACGGCTTAGGTTGAGCTGAAAATTGGACGAGTGTAAGCCCCTGCCGTCGGCGGACCAGTTGAGGGAGGTGCAGAAGGGCGCGATGGACTTCTTGCCGACCGGGGGGAACTCCGGGCGCAGCTCGTCCACGATGGACTTTGACTCCAGGTCCCAGATCTTGACGCACCCCTGGGTGGCCGCGCACAGCCAGTAGCGGTTGGGCGAGAAGCACAGGGAGTAGATGATGTCACCGCCGTATAGGGTGCATTTAGGAATTGCGTAGGGGGTGTTTAGCAGGTGTTAGGGGATATTACAGGTGTTTAGGGTGTATTTTGTGTCAGAAAGGGTTCGGGCCGGTTGTGTTTTGCTCACCAGGTCATGGGATGCTGTTTGATTTGGGAAACGAGGGTTCAGATGCGTGTTGATGAGTTGTGGTGGTGCGCTGGAATGTTTCGATTCAACAGCGCCAAGAGGGCCGGGCTCCGAAAGCCCCAAATATTCTAGCTTGAGATGGTGATTCAAATTTCCAGGAGATCTTCGTCACGTGGTCGCTTTGCACGCGCAGTGTGCAGGATGGTACGGCCCTGCCAGCGTCGAGGGAGTAGAGGCGCTTGCCCTCGGCGAGGTCCCACAGCATGGCGACGCCGTCCTTGCCGCCGGACGCGCACAGGCTGCCGTCGGGTGATACCGTCACCGTGTTGATGTACCCGGTGTGCCCCACCAGGTTCGTGCGCAGCTTGCAGTTGGTCAGGTTCCACACCTTGATGTAGCGGCGCAAGTTGAGGGTTTAGGGTTTATTGTTTAGGGTTTAGGGTTCAAGCAGAATTAGAGCAAATTTGAAAGCACTGCATCATATTTTGGGTTCAAGCGCTTAGTTCCAGGCGGTTTGAACATGGGTTTGATAGGGTCCACTTCATCATATTTTGGGTTCAAGCGCTTAGTTCCAGGCGGTTTCAACTTGGGTTTGATAGGTTCAAGCTGCACCGCCTTGCCTTGACGAGCTTGTCCCAGCCGCCGGAGACGATGATGGGGTTGCTGGTGACGGGCGAGAAGCGCACGCACGACACCCACTCCGTGTGGCCCTCCTGCCAGGGGCAAACACTCGTCCACTTTACGGCTCAACATAAGCACTTTCTGTGAGATAGGGGGTGCATTCAGGGAGTGTTTTGAGGGTGCTTAGGAGGTGTTAGGAGGTATTAAGGAGTGTTGGGGGGTATTGTGGGGTACTAGGGGGTTTTCAGGGTGTATTAGGGGGTGTTTAGGGTGTATTTTGTGTCGGAAACGGCTCATGTTGAGCTGAAGATTTGACGAGTGAAATCCCCTGCCTCCTGCTCCTGGATGGTGTACTTGCACTCGCCCAGCGTGTTCCACAGCTTGATGGTCTTGTCGCGCGAGCCGGACACGATCTGGCGGTTGTCGACGGAGAAGGCGACGGACAGCACGTCCTTGGAGTGGCCCACGAAGCGGCGCGTGGTGGTGCCTCCGCGCAGGGACAATGTGATCGACGCTCGCCGCTCATGTCATATGAAGCCTCAGGCAACTCAGGGGACAAGGACAATGTGAGTCGACGCTCGCCGCGTCACGTCATAGGGCGTCTCAGGCAACTCATGGGACAAGTCTGTGCAGGGACGGGTAAACGACGACCGACAATGCTGACCGCGTCATAGGTGATCATTTCACTCGAGAAACGAGAGTTTACAAGCGGGTGGGTTGACGTGTGCTCCCTGTAAACTGTGGTTATGTCCCCCCCCAGGGGCTTACACTCGTCCACTTCTCAGCTCAACCTGAGCCGTTTCTGACACTCAACACATCCCCAAACGCCTAAATATCCCGTCGAACCCCGCCTTAAACACTCTCTAATTACCCCTGGTTCCACCTCAAGCGCAAACGTTGAGCTGACAGGTGGACGAGTGTAAGCCCCTGGTCCCCACCGGTGTTGAGGTCCCACAGGCGCAGGGTGCCGTCCCAGGAGCCGGAGAGCGCGAACTGTCCGTCGGAGGAGATCACCACGTCCTGCACGAAGTGGCTGTGCCCGTGCATGGAGCGCCGGGGGAACCCGTAGGTGCCCTCCTCGCGGGTCAGCGTCCAGAGGATCACTGCGCCAAGGGAGGGTGGCAGGAGACAGGGATGTCAGAGGGTCGGCGATGGGCAAATTTAGGGTTACTCCACACTCATTTTTGCGGCAGGCGCGTTTGAGCTGGATGGAAGCTGGTGCAACGCCCCAGCGCCGAGTGATGGCATCACCCGCCCCCCTGGTATGTCCGCTTGCCCCTGCACCCTTCCGGGCCCGCCGCCCCCCTTCCGCCGTCGTGCCGGTCCTGTTGCATCAGCTAGAACGCCCCTCCCAACTCCATTTCGACGCTTGCTGGGACGTTCTGACGTTCTGTGAGGGCTTTCTCGCAGGTGTCCCAGAGGACTTGGGCAACGTCCGCGCCGAGCGATCGCGTGCCCCCCATTGGTCTCCCCTGCCCCCTCCCGGGGCCGCCCACCACCTCACGCCCTCCGCTGGACCTGTCTCCCCAGCCAGAGCCTACCCCCTTCCCCGCACACCCATCCCCCAACTCCAGTTCGACGTTGCCTCTACTCGTACTGGAAAGAGCCGGGCTCTTTTTGCGCTTACCGGTCTTGTCGCGGGACGACGAAAGAAGGATGTCGGAGTTGTCGAGGGGGGTGGCGATGGAGGTCACCCAGCCCTCGTGCCTGCAGTACGGAACAAAGGTCACGACGTCAGGGACCAGGATACATCGCGACGCACGCCCGACACCCCCCCGCGCGATTGCGAGCGCAACCCACACCCGCCGCCGTCGTCGTAGGAGTTTTTACCGCGGAAACATAAACCCTGGGAATTTTGGTGCTAGGGTGGGCGCGACGTACCCCTTGAGCACACCGCGGAGGTTGAGCGTCTCGGCCATGTTTCTAGTCTATGTGTTGCGACGGGGGTTGCGCGGGGGAAAGAGGGCGCGGCACAGGCGGCAGCGCCGGGCTTCGTCCGAATTGAAGATTCGAGACAGGCATATGCGCAGATCCGGTGGTTTGCCCCCCATCGGATACTCACCACTGCACTGTCACTGTGGATAAATTTATTCCACGTGGACGGATTTATCCGGGATTTATCCAGGTGGACGGGTTATTATTCCATACGAGTATCGTTATTCCGTGTCCTTTGGACTTGGACGGAGTCAGCAGCCGCGGACTGCAGTCACTTCCTCGCGCGCCTCGGGACACGCCGCGAGCGGCGAGCCGCCTTGCCGGACGCTACGCCTCGCATCCCTCTAACGGCGGCGGGCGGCGGCGCTTCGTCCTGGCGCGCGCGTGCGTCAGTGCAGCAGCGGATACTTCAACATTGGGCACCTGCCTCCACAACGTTTTCTACGATCCTGTGAACAGTTCAACAGTGCCCCGGGGCAGGCGGCGTCCGTGTTTAGTTGGCGGCCATGATTCTCAACTCCGTGCTGGGAAACGTGTTCCTGTTCTTCCTCATATTCGGCCTGGTGAGCACCCTGTCACACCCGCCGTGTCAACCGCCTTCCGTGCGCGCGTCCCCACGATTGAAAAAAAACGTGGAACAAAACGAACACAACGGAATGGTCCTTGTGTTGCCATTTCCGCCTGCTACTCCGTCCCCTCCCCCGTCCCCACCACGCGCGCGTGTCCCGCCTCGGATCGATGGGATGGTGTCACTTGCTCCGCTCGACGAACTCAATCCCTCAAACCTCGGTTCAACGTCCTACTGTGTCGAATGCAAGGCTCGGTGATTCAGACAGATGGCTCACGATTTCACTTGTCGCCTCGCATGCGCTTTGCGGTTGGTTCTACGCCATGTCTCACCCCTGCTCCGTCCCCGCCTCCCCGTCCCCGCCCCGCCTTGCGCGCCGCGGCAGGCGGCGCAGGTTGACCTGGCGGAGTTCAAGCAGCGGTTCAACAGGCCCGTGGGCATCTGCATCGGCCTCGGGTGCCAGTTCGTCCTGTTGCCCCTCGCCGGCTTCACATCCATCCGCATCTTCTTCAAGGCTGGGCCTCGCGCCGTGCCGAAATGCTGTGTTCGCCGCGTCATAGGATGCCATTCAACCCAACAAACGAGGGTCAAACGCGCGTTAAGATGACGTTGCGGGAAACTGTCCTGGCAGATGTTGGGGCTACCTCGTCATTGGATGCCATGCCATTCCACTGAAAAAACGAGGGTTGAAAATCTTTTGAGCAACATTTGCCACGCCCTGCTTGAAGGACAACCCGGTGTATGGCATCCCGCTGCTCGTCACTGTGTGCTCCCCTGGCGGTAGGGCCTCGCACTTATCACTCATGTGCCCCTGTCAATGCGACAGATGTCTAAGTTGAGCTGAAAAAAACGAACTCGTGACTCAGTGACGCCTCTAAGATGCTCACGTTGAGCTGAAAAGGAATCTGTGTTTCTTTTTCGAGTCGAAGATGCACGAGTTGTGGTGAGCAGGACTTGGCCGACGTCGGTATATCGCCAGGGTGGAATGCCCAAACAGAGTTGCGGGCAAAGCGTCAGCGCCCTGCGCGGGAAAGCGGGCGCCAGGTTGGATGCCCATACAGAGTCGCGGGCAAAGCGTCAGCGCTCCGCGCGGGAAATGAAATACCGACATCGGCCTGTTGGCGTGGCGGCCCTGCCCGGCGGCAGCTACAGCAACTGGTGGTGCAGCATCTTCAACAGCGACCTGCCACTATCCATGGCGGGGGGCATCACTCAGTGCACGGCCACACGGAATACACGATGACCAGACAGTCAGGTTGAGCTGAAACGGGAACGAGTGCCCAGGCCCAGGAGCAGAATGCGGCAAGTGAGTGTGTACGGGTGCACCGGTATACCTTTATAAGCAAACCGTCAGGTTGACCCTAAACCCTAAGCCCTAAACCCTAAGCCCTAAACCCTAAACCCTTAACCCTCAACCCTAAACTTTCACTCCCAGACGGCCCTGGAGAGGGGCGATGACCACCGCGTCCTCACTGCTGTCCGTCGCCACCCTCCCGGTCAACATCCTCATCTACCTCAAACTGGCGTACCCCAAACGCGACGGCGTGACGCTGGACTGGGGCAGGGGCTGACACTCGTCCACTTTTCAGCTCAACCTGAGCCGTTTCTGACGCATCATAAACACTAAGCACCCCCTACTATCCCCTAAGCCCCCGTAATACCCCCTAAACACCCCCTAAACAACCCCCACATTCACCCCCTGTCCCACAGTAAGCGCTTAAGTTGAGCCAAAGAGTGGACGAGTGTAAGCCCCTGGACTGGGGCGGGCTCTTCACCAGCCTCAGCATAGTGGTGGTCGGCAGGGGCTCACACTCGTCCACTTCTTAGCTCAACATGAGCCGTTTCTGACACTCAAACATCCCTAAACCCCTAAACTCCCCCTCCACTCCCGCCATAAATACCCCCACAACACCCCAGAAACACCCTTGTCCAACAAAAGTGCTTACGTTGAGCCAGAAGGTGAACGAGTGTAAGCCCCTGTCGGTCGGTATATTCGCGGGGTTGTACGCGGGGTACAGGTCCCCGCGCAGCCGGGCCACGCTGGGGAAACTCGGGAACGTGTCAGGGGTCTGCCTGGTGAGGACGTGCAGGTTGACCCTATCAAACCCAAATTGAAACCGCCTGGAACAAAGCGCTTGAAACTATAATATGCTGAACCCCCTCAAAATTTGCTTTCAAATTCAACTTGCGCCGCTACAGCCTGGTGCTTCTGGGGTTCTTCTTCAGCTCCAATTCTAGCGCGCCGATCTGGGCGCGCGACCGGAACTTTTACGCCGGGGTCGGCATCCCGTGTCTGTTTGGGCTCGTCATCAGTCTGTCCTTCGCCTTCCTGTGCGGTAGGGTCAAGCACATATTGCCCGCCACGTTATCGTCATCCATTACAGTTTTTACCCTCCTTTCTTGAGTTACGCGGCGCGGCGTCCCATGCGTGGGGAGCAACATCTGCCAAGCCCGTTGCCTGCCATGCCATCGACACGCATTTTGAACCCTCGTTACTTGAGTTGCATGGAATCCCATGACGTGGCGAGTAACATCTGCGAGGCCGTACCGAGCGGGCTTCCCAAGCCGCAGTGCTTATCGGTGACAATTGAGACATGCTACCAGAATACCGCGATTCCACTCGCCGTGATTCTGAGCTCGTTTGATAACAACGACGCCGAGCTGTGCGAGGCGCTCGGGTTTGGGCCTCCAGCGGGGACTTTGGGGGGCGGGGGGGGTGGGGATGGGGGCGGGGGTGGGGGTGGGGGTGGGGGTGGGGGTTCAGGGTCGTATGCGTGTGATATTGTGGGGATCGCAGCCGGGGTGCCTACGTTTTACCAGGCAGGGGGGGTTATTGAGAACAAGCACGCGACCGACGTTGTGTTCCTGCTCCTCCTCCTCCTCCGCGCGTCAATGCGAGTATTCACACGGAATTTCAGTCAAGCGGGGATGTCCGACCCGGTTGGAGTGCTTGTTCACAGTTTTGAGTGAGAGAATGGCACCAGAGCCCTTGATTTAATTTACGATTTACCGATTAGCTCCAATCATTCAACCCCTATACCACCTTTAAATTAAAATCCCCCCAATTTGTTCTCAATGACCCTCGGCCAGGTGGTGCAGATCTTGGCACTCGGCGTGGTGTGCCTCATGGCATGGGCTTACACTCGTCCACGTTTCAGCTCAACTTGAGCCGTTCCTGACCCAAAATACACCCTGAGCACCCCCTAATGACCCGTAATACCTCCTAAACACCCCCTAGGCAACCCCTGCATGCAGCCCCTATCCCACAGAAAGCGCTTACGTTGAGCCGAAAAGTGGACGAGTGCAAGCCCCTGCCTCATGGGTTGGAAGGCGGGTTGGTCCTACGCACCGCCGGAGCACGCGCTATGGTAGGGCCATAAGGTCTATATACCCCCTATACACCCCCTATACACCCCCCATACATCCCTTATACACCCCCCATTCCCCTTACACACCCCCATACACCCCCTATACACCCCCTTTACACCCCCCATCGCCCACCACGTCATCCACACGCGTTTCGTACCCTCGGAATTTGAGTCACATGGCATCCCGTGACGTGGCGAGAGCAGAATCTGCCAAACCCATTGTCCACCACGCCATCGACACGTATTCCGAACCCTCTGTTCTTTTATTAAATGACATCCTATGACGTGGCGAACTGAATATGTCACGCACATTGCCCGTCTCGTCATTCAATGTGTTCAAAACCCTTGTTTCTTGACTTCAATGGCATCCTATTCCGTGGCATCCTGTGATATGGGTTTAGGGTTTAGGGTTTATCCTAAATCCTAAACCCTGAAGCAATATGTGGTGCGGCGGTACGCTGCGGAAGGTGCTGACGCGGAACTACCAGCCCAACTGGGTAGGGTGGTGCAGGTTGACCCTTTGAAACCCAAGTTGAAACCGCCTAGAGATGAGCGCTTGAAACTAAGATGTGTTGCACCGCTTTCAAATTTTGCTTTCAAAATCAACTTGCGCCGCTACAACTGGGCGGAGGACGACCGGTTTGAGGAGGAGGAGAGGTCTAGGTCAGGGCAGCGGTCACCAGTGGAACTGATCGGTGCCGAGTTGACCCCCGTGGTACCAGAGGACCGCAGCGCACACGGAGACGGAAATGGAAACGGGAATGGGAATGAGACTGAGAACGGAAACGGGAACGGCAACAGACACGGAATCGGAAGCGGCATCAAGAGCGGGCACGTTGGGGTTGGGGGTAGCGAGGAGGATAGCGAGCAGTCACCGGTGACGCCTAAGTATGGAGAGTTGGCCTCGGTTGCGGGGGTGGGGGTGGTGGGGGGGGACAGCGGGGTGGGGGGGGTGGACAGCGTGCCTTCGCCGCACTCCTCGGTCAACGTGAAGCTGCCACAGTTGCGGATTAAGGTTGACGGCGGCGGCAGGGACGGCGGCGGCGGGGACGGGGGCGGCGGCGGCGGCGGCGGGGGCTGGGACAGGAGCGGTGGCGGCGGCGGCGGGAGGGGAAGTGGGGGGATCGGCGGAGGGGGCGGTGGTGGGGGCGGGGGTGATCTCGGTTCGGTCAGTGGGGAGAGCAGCGAGCTGGGTCCGGTCAGTGGTGTCACCGTCAGCGGCGTCGACCTGGAGGTAGCGCCCTGCAGATGTTACCCGCCACGTCATCCGACGCATTTTGAACCTGCATTTTGAAGTTGCAGATGTTGCCCGCCACGTCGTCCGACGCAGTTTGAACCCTGATTTATTGATTCCTATGACGTGGCGATGATGATCTGCCATGCCCTACCTGCAGGCCAACTTGGAGACGTACCCGCTACCGCGCACGCCGCTCAAGAAGATCAATCAACCCCCGAGAGACTTCTGACTAATGATTATTTTAACATTTTCTTTCCCATTCTAGGGCCAGAGGGAAGTGAACGTGTATGCGATATAGTAGCCCGACCCGCCACTATGGCGCACGAGCAACTGATAGACAAATGCCCAATGCCCGCGCCGCACCACTTTTTGTTTCATTTGTCGGCACGGGTGTTTTTCTGGCAATGGTTTCCAGGCTGGGATAGACTGTTGTGATGTTTTGTAATTTTGGCCCGATGACTTGTTTAGTTTCAAGGAGCGATGATTCGCTTCGGCGATGCCCTTTAGCCGTGTTTGTGGTTGGAGAGTAATAGCTCATATTTTATGAAATTCCAAAATTATTCATTGAATGTGTTCCCGCTGCTCTCGTATTATGCGCGAGCAGGCCCCTACAGATAGTCTGCGTCGCAAATAGCGTGTCTGCATAGGATCTAAACACCCTGTGTGGCACGCTCCCCAAACATCACAATCATACGTGGAAGGTGTCTTGTGAGCTAGGACAGTGCACCGGCACTTTTACATCACAAAACATATGTTGGTTCACACCCTCATGGCGGCGGAGGCGCCCCATGTCCCCGCTTCACACCCCCTCACGGCGGCGAAGGCGCCACCTGTCCCCCTCTGTCCCCCCCTATCTCTCTCCTTCCCCCTCCCCCCCTCATACCGCCCCTTAGGCCGCCGATAACGCCGCCTCCTCCCCATCCCACCCCTCCTTGCCGCCGGTCACACCCCCACGCTAGAACCCCCACCCCGCCACCCCAAACCGGCAAGGGCGCCGCCAGTCCCCCTCCTCACCCCCACATCACCCCTTCACCCCTCCACACGCACCCCCTCATGGCACCACAGGCGCCACTGGAACCACCTCACCCCCCTCCTCCTCCCCCTCCTCCTTCCCGCCATCCCTGATGCCCTGAACAATCTCGAGGATCAGCGGCACCATGGACTAGGGCCTGGCGGATAATGCTCGCCACGTCACAGCATGCCAATTAACTCAAGAAGCGAGGGTCTAGCATGTGGATGATGACGTGGCAGGCATTATCCGCCAGGCCCTACCATGGACAGCAGCACGATGCCCGCCACCAGGGGCTTACACTCTTCAACTTTTCAGCTCAACGAAAGCGCTTTCTGTTACATAGGGGGTACATTTAGCGGTTGCTTAGGGGGTGTTTAGGGGTTGTTCAGGGGGGGGGTGAGAGTGGTAGGGGATGTTAACTGAGGGTGCATTTTGTGTCAGACACGGCTCACGTTGAGCTGAGAAGTGGACGAGTGTAAGCCCCTGCCCGCCACAGTCAACGCAAAATTCTCCTGGATGTAACGGCGCAAGTTGAATATAAAAGCAGAGTTTGAAGGCAGCTCATCATATTTTAGTTTCAAGCGCTTAGATCCGGGCGCTTTCAACGTGGGCTTGATAGGGTCAACCTGCACCGCCCTACCTGGACCGCGGGGATCTGACCGAAGAAGAATCCCATAAACATGAAGCTCGCGACCCACAGCCCGGCGCCGATCACGTTATACATCAGAAACTTGGAGTATTCCATGTTCGCCACACCGGCGACAAACGGCGCAAAAGTTCGCACGATGACAAAGAAGCGCGCGAGCACCACCATCCAGGGGCTTACACACGTTCACTTTTCAGCTCAACTTGAGCTGTGTCTGTCACACACAAACACCCTACACACCTTAAGCACCCCAGAACAACCCCTTAACACGGGCTATACAACCCCTATGTGCACCCCCTATCCAATAAAAAGCGCTCAAGTTGAGCTGAGAGGTGAACGAGTGTAAGCCCCTGCCACCGTCTTGCCGCCGTACTGCTCGTAGAACTTCTTCGTCTTTTTGATATACGCCGGCTTGAAGACGTTCGGATACTTATCGATCACCTTGTTCCCGATCCAGCTCCCGAAGGGCAGGGCCTGGCCACGGCTTCCGGGTAAATATTAAACTCAGAGTTAAAAGGACCGGTCCGTTTTATCTCCTCGAAACCGAGGGTCTATTTACTCAAGGATCGCGACCAGGTCGGACTCTCGACGAGTCGGTCGTTGGGGTTTATGAAATGTGCTGTTCTGATTTGTCGAGCGGGATTCAGTACCATGTCTTCGATACCTCACCCGACACTGAGTTTGAGCTGACTGTTTGCTCAGAGTGTACATTATGACCATACTGTCAGGTTGAGCTGAGGTGGCACCGAGTCTCATGCCCTACCCACGGTGTAGTTCACGGTGTCACCGAGCACGGCTGCGACGAATAGCAGGCCGAGCACTAACGGGAAGTTGAGCACTCCCAGGGCTCCGAGCGCGCCGGTGGCGAAGAGGAGGGAGTCGCCGGGGAGGAAGGGGGTGACCACCAGCCAGGGGCTTGCACTCGTCCACTTCTCAGCTCAACTTGAGCCGTGTTTGACACAAGAAAACACCCTACACACCCTAAACACCCCTAACCACTCCCCAGCACCCCCATAACATGGCAGCACCCCCATAACATGGACTGCACAATCCCTACGCGCACCCCCTATCCCATACAAAGCGCTCAAGTTGAGCTGAAAAGCGGACGAGTGTAAGCCCTTGCCACCAGGCCCGTCTCGCAGAAGATGATGGCGAACAGGATGCCGAGCGCGCGGGTCTCACGCCAGTTCCCGGGGCAGCTCAATCTCAGCAGCTTCGAAATGTTCAGGTATGACGGTTGGCGGTCGAGCTGTACAGTGGACGAGTGTGAGGCCAGGCCGGAAGAGGCGGCGAGTGTGTACGGGTGGGTACACTATGAGACGGAGGAGGTACTCGTAGACGAGGATGTGCGAATGAGTACCGGTACACTATTAGCCGGAGGAGGGTAGAGGAGGATGTGCGAGTGTGCACCGGTACACTACGATCACTTAGTGTAGGACCCCGGCCCTGCCGTACGCGAGCGCGCCGTATTCCGAGAACATGAATATGAGGTGCTTGTCCAGGTGGAGGACGAAGCCGACGGCCAGGGGCGTACACTCGTTCACTTTTCAGCTCAACTTGAGCCGTGTCTGACACACACAAAACACCCTACACACCCCTAACACCCCCTTGAGACGAGCTACACGGGCTACACAATCCCTACGCGCACCACCTATTCCATAAAAAGCGCTCAAGTTGAGCTGAGAAGTGAACGAGTGTAAGCCCCTGCCGATGGCTTTCGTGAAGAAGGATTCGGCGACTTCGGGGGTCGCGGCGGCGACGGCGGCCTTCTTGCAGGGGCTTGCACTAGTCCACTTTTCAGCTCAACATAAGCGCTGTCTGTGAAATGGGGGATGCATTCAGGGGAAGTGTAGGGGTGTCTAGGAGGTGTTCAAGGGGTATCGGGGGTGTTTAGGGTGTATTTTGTGTCAGAAAAGGCTGAGGTTGAGCAGAAAAGCGGACGAGTGTAAGCGCCCTGCCTTCTTGGCGGCGGCGAGCGCGGTTTCCGGAAAGAAGAGGGTGGTGATGGCGCACACGGCGGCGGCCAGCGCGGCCACGCGCGCGATGTTTCCGAGACCCGAGCGGGCGGTGCGTGCAGCTGCAGGCGTAGGCGCGGCGGGCGTAGGAGCGAGAGTGGGCTCTAGTAGCGCCTCGCAGGAGGGTCATAAAGAATCAGCGACTCGCGACCGACGTGAATGGACGAAACACCACAAACGGGGTCCCCATCGACGGTACTGGACCAATGGTATGGGATCATACAACGGTCTGGCCAGCACGAACCTCGTGTCGTGCATGTATATGAGCATCGACCCTGAAGGTAACTCGTGGTTCTGCGTTCGAGTGGTCGTTCTCAGCAGAACCCCATCCTTGCCTGGGCGAGAGTGCTGTTCGAGAGAGGCGCCGACGGGTTCTCGGTACCGTTGTCAACGTCGCCGCTGCTGGTGCTGTGTGCGCCGCCCGCCGCCGCCGCCGCGGCCGCCAGCCGGGCTGGCCGCGGGTGCCCCCCCGCGGACATTCCGAGGACGCCGAGCCGCAGGCCCGCGACGGCCCCGACGGCGCGTGGCGCCGTGCGCGTCACCCGTCTCACCGCACCTCCGTTGGAGGAACCAGAACCCCTACATCTGGAGGCGCCACCGACCCCGGCCTGAGAGGCATTCAACTGGCCCAGACCCAGCAAGCCCGGTGTTGACAGAACCGCCATTGGGTACGTTCGATGTCGACGGAACGCGAGGATCCAATCGGCCTTGGCCCAACCAAGGAGGCGTTGTACGGGTACTGTGATGTGCCTCGTGTTGCCTCGTTTAACCTTGAGAAGTAACCCGTGCTTCGTCAGTGCTGACGTGTCGGCGAGGATCGTCGCTCAACCACCGCACCCCGCCAAAAACAGTTTCTGTTGTTTCATTTCAAACCACACGCGCTGGCACGCTCGGTATGGCGTCGCCGCTCGGTATGGCGTCGCCGCTCGGTATCGGGCGGTCACCCGCACCGCCACGTGCGGGCGGTTCTGTAGGGCGGCAGCGGCGGCCGGCCTCTTGTGTCACGAGCAGGAGGCTCCTGTGTGCGTTGGGCCAGCGACGTTCGAGCATGGTGCCTACCGTAGTGCCCTTGTCGTGGGGGTGGGGATGGGGGCAGGGGCTCACACTGTTTCACTTCTCAGCTCAACTTGAGCCGTGTCTGACACACAAAAACACCCTACACACCCCCTGACACCCCCTTGACACGGGCTACACAACACCTACGCGCACCCCTTATCCCATACAAAGCGCTCAAGTTGAGCTGAAAAGTGGACGAGTGTAAGCCCCTGGATGGGGGTCCGCGGCGGGCGCGGCGCCAGGGCGGCGGCGGGCGCTCTCGGTCGTCGCTGCTGGTGAGGATTGGTGGGCGGCGGATGTAAAGGCCGCGAAGGAAAAACAATTCGGCCGAGCCAGAGGCAGGGGCCGCGGCGGCGGCGGAGGCAGAGGCGGTTCTGGGATACTGGTGGATAAGGAGGCGGAAGCGAAGGCGTTAGCCGAGGTGAACCGGCTGCAGGCGTGGCAAACACAGAAACGGAAGGAGCGGGAGGAGGAGCATCAGGCCCAGCAGGAGCTGTGGAGGCTGGATGACAAACAGGCGGCAGCGGATTATTCAGCGGGGAAGGAGAGACGCGCGGTGTCGAAGGCAAAGGGCGGGCGGAGCCTCGGGGGTAGAGGCTCCGCGGGGTCCCGGCCCCGCAATCTCGACGGAACCTTTGTGGCATCCAAGTCTCAGCGGGTGGTGCCTCCGCCCACCGACGCCGAGGTCAAGCGCGCCGCCCCCCGCAAGCGCGTCACCGTCAAGGAGGCAACGGTTGGCACCCACGCCAAAGCCGAGGCGACGGCACCCCTTCGCGAGGGTTCACCCCTTTCCCCCGCTGCGCGCAAAGATCCCTTCAAGGCGAACGAGGAGCGGGAAAAACTTTGGGCGCGCTTGGGTGCGTCGCCAGGGGGCACGGGCAAAGCAAAAGGCTACGCGCATTTGCTGGAGGTCGCCAGCGGCACGGCCGGTGGCGGGGGAGACGACGAAGCCGTGGGTAGCGGCCGCGGCGCTGGGTAGGCCGGTGCAGGTTGACCCTTTCAAACCCACGTTAGAAGCGCCTGGAACTAAGCGCTTGAAACTATGATGTGGATGAATCGCTTTCAAACTGTGCTTCCAATTTCAACTTGGGCCACTACAGCTGGGGGGTCCCGGCAGCGCGGCGCCTCACGCTCCGCATTGCGCCTTGGCTACTCCGCACACCAGGCAGGGGCTCACACTCGTCCACTTTTCAGCTCAACTTGGGCGCTTTGTATGGGGGGTGCGCGTAGGGGTTGTGCAGCGCGAGTTAAGGGTGTGTTTGGGGGTATTTCGGGTGTGTAGGGTATTTTCTTGTGTCAGACACGGCTCAAATTGAGCTGAAAAGTGAACGAGTGTAAGCACCTGGCAGCAGGCCAAGTTTGCCAAGGCGCTGCGGTTGGAGCTGGAGGAGGAGATGGCCCGCGCCGAGGAGCGCTTGAACACGTGGGACTCCGCTCGGCAGGGCTCCACGACTCATCATGACATCCCTCCTATGTAAGCCGCCGTTGTGTATTGACTTCAATGTCATCCTGCAAAGTGGCGAGCACTATCACTATCATCCCTCCCATGTAAGCCGTTGTGTATTGACTTAAATGTTATCCTATGACGTGGCGAGCACTATCACTATCCTCATGTTCTTACTACTCGTACAAAGCGACGGATGACGGGGGATGCCGTCCCCCGCGTTTAAGCCCTCGTGTATTGAGTTTTATGTCATCCTATGACGTGGCGAGCACAGGTACGCTAGGCGCATGAGCGGGCACCGGTACACTGGGCGTATGACCTTACCGCACGGCTGCAGCGGGAGGGGTATGCGCTGTTCGGGCTGAGCGGCAGGGGCTTACACTCGTTCCCTTTTCAGCTCAACTTGAGCTCCTCTGTCCACCGTATAATCCAGATTAACTCATGAATGTGTTCTGGAGTTGCTCAAGTTGAGCTCTAACGTGAACGAGTGTAAGCCCCTGCCGAGCGGCATGCACGATGGCATGCTGCAACGCGACGCCATTGTCCGCGTGCTCATCCCGCAGGGCCCGGGGGGCTCGGGGGGGCAAGGTAGGGGCTTACACTCGTCCACTGTTCTGCTCAACCTGAGCCGTTTCTGATACAAAATACACCCTGTAAATCCCCTAATGCCCCGTAGAATCTCCTAAACACCCCCTGGATGCTCCCCCTATCGCACAGAAAGTGCTTACGTTGAGCCAGAAAGTGGACGAGTGTAAGCCCCTGTGCCAAGGGGGCCCGGGGCGGGGCGCCCCCCCGCGCGACGGCACCGGCACCGGCGTGGGGGTCGAACGAGTTGGCACGAACGGCGGCGCGCAGGCCTCGGCGCCTGTCAAGCAGCGGGGGTTCGCCCTGGGTCGCGAGCTGCCCTTTCACAGGTTCAGCCAGGGTGACATGGTGGGGCGGTGCAGGTTGACAGTATCAAAATCCGAATTGAAACCAAGCCTAAATTTCAGCGCTTGCAACTAAAATATGCTAAACTGCTTTCGAGCTTTGCTTTCAAATTCAACTTGCGCCGCTACAACATGGTGTCACTGGTGGAAGGCAACGAACACGACCCGACGGGCAAAGCCTCCGTGCAGGGAGTGGTCATGGTAGGTCGGTGCACGTTGACCCTATCAAACCCACGATGCAAGCGCCTGGAATTAAGCTCTTGAAACTGAAATATGATAAACCGCTTTCAAATTTTGCTTTCAAATTCAACTTGCGCCGCTACATCATGGAGCGCTCAATGCACTTTCTGAAGATCGCGGTCAACGAGGAGGACGAAAACAAGGTGCTCGAGGCGCGGACGCTCAGGCGGGAGGGTTTTTGATATCAACCACTCGACCGACGTCGAATCTCTTCCTCCTCCTCCTGCTCCTCCTCCTCCTCCTCCTCCTCCGCCTCCTTCTCCTCCTCCCCTCCTCCTCCTCCTGCTGCTCCTCCTCTTCCTCCTCCTCGTCCTCCTCTCCCTCCTCCTTTTCTCCTC